>FXBF010000020.1_pt1 | contig 38553 bp, 37 predicted proteins | sample 5335321 | NCBI WGS metagenome assembly FXBF01 (sample SAMEA103928391, study PRJEB20085) | sediment metagenome | isolation source: sediment
CCCATGGTCCAAACCCTGGCGGGACAAGACCCGAAAAAGGTCTGATTACATAGCTCAAGACCACTGTTCTGAAAAAAACCTTGACTCCGTACTTGGGTACGGAGTGTAAGCTTATTTACGTTGATATTTGGAGGAATTCTGATGGCAGACTCTACCAGCGCCCCCCGGCGATCCCTGTTCGGAGCGTTTCTGGCGGCGATCGGCGCCTCGGTCTGTTGCGTCGGCCCGCTGGTCCTGCTGAGCCTGGGCATCGGCGGCGCCTGGGTTAGCACCCTGACAGCCTTTACGCCTTATCGATGGATATTCGTCACTATCACCCTGGGATTTCTGGGCTGGGCCTTCTACAAACTCTATATCGTCCCCCGCAAGTGCGCCCCCGGCGAGGCCTGTGCCGTGCCCGGCGTCCTGCGCAACCAGCGCATTATCTTTTGGGTGGTGACGGTGCTGCTGGCGGCGCTGATTGCCTTCCCTTGGTACGGCACCATCTTTTTTGAATAACCGTTAACAAACATCCGAGGAGTCTAAAAATGATTCGTACACTGGTTCTTACCTTGTTACTGGCCATTGCAACTGTGGGTATGGTGACTGCGCCCCTAGCGCAGCCGGTCCAGGCCGCTGAAGTGAAAACGGTCACACTCGATGTGCAGAACATGACCTGCAAGTTCTGTCCTATCACTATCCGCAAGGCCTTGAAAAAGGTGCCGGGTGTTATTAAGGCGTCGGCGTCGTTAGAAACCAAGACCGCCACCGTAACCTTTGATACCGCCAAGACCAATGTGAAAGCCCTGATTAAGGCGACGACCGATGCCGGTTATCCATCCACATTGAAGACGAAGTAATTCCAGCAACTGTCCGGTAATGCGACAAGGAAAACGGGAAATGGAAATAGCAACCAAACCCGGCCTCGATGAATTGGCGCAGGTTTTTATCCGGGCCTTCCCAACCATGGATGTTGATGAACAACGTCTGGCATTGCGGCTCTACAACGAGCTGGCCGAAGGTGAACCGGTGGCGATACAGAATCTTGCCCGGGCCCTCGACCGACCGGTGGCATGGGTGCAGACCACGCTCGAGGGCTGGCCCGGGGTGTTCTTCGATGACGACGGCCGTATCCAGGGGTTCTGGGGCCTGGCCGTCAAGCCCATGCGTCACCAGTTCAAGGTTGACGGCCGGACCGTCTATACCTGGTGCGCCTGGGATGCGCTATTCATCCCCGAACTGTTACACCGTAGCGCCGAGGTCACGTCCAGCTGCGAGGCTACCGGTGATTCCCTCAAGCTAAGAATTTCCCCCGACAGTATCGATACCGGCGATCACGACGACGTGATGGTGTCGTTCCTGGTGCCCGATGAAGACGATTTCCAGGAAAGTGTCACTGCCAGCTTTTGCCATTTCGTCTATTTCTTCCGCGACCGGTCAGCCGGCGAGCAATGGGTGGCCGAACATGAAGGTACTTTTCTATTGTCGATTAAGAGTGCCTTTTCTGTCGGCAAAAAAATGAATGCTGTCCGTTATGAGCAGACATTAAAAACCTTAGAGTCGTGATGATGACGACAGTCAATATCCAGATCACTGGCATGACCTGCGACGATTGCGCTAAAAGTGTCGAAGCGGTGCTCAATGCCCTGCCCGGTATTTCGGCCACAGTTTCTTTCGACGAAGGCCTGGCCCGGGTCGAATCCCGGGGTGAAGTCGATAACAGCCAGCTTCTTAAAACAATCGAGTCAAAGGGTTATGGCGCGACCGTAATGAATAACGATGTTACGGCCACAACTGGCGGTGGCGGCAAGGGTCTGCATATCGCCATCGTCGGTAGCGGTTCCAGCGCCTTTGCCGCCGCGATCAAGGCGGTCGAGGAAGGCGCGCAAGTGACCATGATCGAGGGCGGCGAGGTCATCGGCGGCACCTGCGTCAACATCGGTTGTGTACCGTCCAAGGTCATGATCCGCGGCGCCCATATCGCCCACTTGCAGTCGCATCATCGATTCGACGGGCTGCCATTGAATACGCCCAGGATCGACCGTGCCGCCCTGGTCAGGCAGCAGCAGGGATTGGTGCAGGAACTGCGACACGCCAAATACGAAAATATCCTCGAGATCAATCCGGGCATTAATCTGCTGCGGGGTATGGCCCGGTTCCATGATGCCAAAACGCTGATCGTCACCAGGGCCGATGGGTCTGAAAAAACGGTACAGGCCGACCGTATCCTGTTGGCGACCGGCGCCCACCCGGCCATACCTAATATTAAGGGTTTGAGTGACACGCCATACTGGACCTCGACCGAGGCCCTGGTCGCCGAGGCACTGCCGCAGCACCTGATCGTGCTCGGCGGGTCGGTGGTGGCGCTGGAGCTGGCGCAGGCCTTTCGTCGTCTCGGGGCTGAAGTGACCCTATTGGCGCGGAGCACCCTGCTTTCTAAGGAAGACCCCGGGATCGGTAACAGATTGCATGAAATCCTTGCAGGAGAGGGTATCAATATTATGCTCAATACTACTCCAGAGTCTGTCGCTCATGATGGGCAGGTATTTGTGCTCAAGAATAGCAACGGCGAAGTCCGCGGTGACCGGCTGTTGGTCGCCACCGGCCGCCAAGCCAATACGGCCGCACTGAATCTGGCCAAGGCCGGCATCAAAACCGGGAAAAACGGCGCCATCATTATCGATGACCACATGCGCACCTCTGTCGAGCACATCTATGCCGCCGGCGACTGCACCGACCAGCCGCAGTTCGTCTATGTCGCCGCGGCCGCCGGTACCCGCGCCGCCACCAACATGACCGGCGGCGATGCGGCGCTGGATCTATCCACCATGCCGGCGGTGGTTTTTACTGATCCGCAAGTCGCTACGGTCGGATTGAACGAGCAGCAAGCAAAAGAGCGGGGTATCGAGGTGGATGGCAGGACGTTGGGCCTGGAGAACGTCCCGCGGGCGTTGGCCAATTTTGATACCCGCGGTTTTATCAAGCTGGTGGCGGAAAAGGACGGCGGTCGTTTACTGGGGGTACAGGTGCTGGCGGCCGAGGGTGGCGAAATCATCCAGACTGCGGCCCTGGCGATCCGCAACCACATGACCGTCCGGCAACTTGCCGACCAGTTATTTCCCTATCTCACCATGGTTGAGGGCCTGAAGTTGGCCGCCCAGACCTTCAGTAAAGACGTCGCACAGTTATCCTGCTGCGCGGGATAAGGCCTGCCGTATCTGTCTGAACGACTGATAGCGACTTGTGCTAATCTAATTTTGTTACATTTCCGATTGCCGGGTGAATAAAGTTTATGCTGAAACAACTGATACTAACGATGCTGTTGCTCCTGCTGTTACCTGGATCGCTGTTGGCGGGGGGTACTTTATATAAGATTTACACTAACCGGATGGATTGCGACTATTGTGCCTACGATGTCGAAGAGAAGATCAGAAAAATTAAGGGCGTTGTCGATTTCGAAGTAGATATCGATGGTGTGTTTCTGGTTACCACCGCAGAAGGTGTAAAACTTGGCAAACCTGCGATGAAAAAACTCCTGCTGGATAACGGTTTTGATTATAAGGGCATGACAGCGCAGCCGCTGACCAAGGGAAAAAAGCAAAGTAAGCACATAAAGTCAAAGAGAAAATAATAAAGAGTTATTTGCGCTTATCAAAGAATTGTGTCGCGCTGACCTCGGAAGCAGTTACTGAATCAACTGCCCAGACCGTGGCCGAAACTCCTCAAATCATCTGTTTCACAGGCACATTGGGCTTCATCTCGGCCGATTAACGAATTGATAAATAAACTGGAATTTAATCTGTTTTTTTCTTGTCCTTATCCTTGTGATTCTCTCTATCTCTATCCTTTTCTTCCCTATCGTCAGATTCATCTGGTTTTTTGCTTTTGCCCTCTACGCTCTTTTCGTGTCTATTTTCTATGGGTTTGGTTTTAAGCACAGGCCTGTCCGCACCAGCATCACGCTTCTCGCTGGCATCAGCCCTGGTTCTGTTTCTGCCATAGTTGATATCACTACGGCGATCGGATCTTCCTGTGCCATGTGAAGGTTTTTCGTCACGACCTCGCTCATCGTCGCCGATATGTTTCCGTTCACGATCACGACTAGTATCTTTCTTAGTATAATCGCGATACCGGTCGCCCCGATCACGGTCATGGTCATCACGGCGCTCAGTGCGACGTTTTTGCGGATAACCGGAATAGTATCTGCGCTCACTTCTGTACCCACCTGGATAACCACGACCATGGCCACCGGGGACAACGATGATATAGCGATAGCGATCCCGATTGCGCCGTGGGTCGAGGATTCTGATTGATATTGTTATGGCTTGGGCGTCGGTGGACGTGTATTTGTTCAAGGTTACAGAACGATAGGTCAGACCATATCGCCATCCGGGATCATAGACAAAATTTCTGGCCCCTCGGCCGGAGTCGAAGCGCAGCCTGCCATTGGTGTAGACCATATTTGCAAAAATAGTCCGGCGTCCGTTGCTGGAGATGAACCTCACGGTTTTGCGTTCACCCGAGGCGATCAGGAAGGATGTCGGTTGATAGTCCCGACGCCTGTTGCGAAATTCCATGGTTCCCCCCTGGACCGACACCCGGATAAGGTCGCCATAAACCCCGGACCTGCCGCTGTAAATCGCCGCGAGTCGTGCCTGTTCTTCCTGGCTGACAATCTGGGCCCGGACCTGTGCCGCACAGGCACGCCGGGCACGCTCAATCTCGGCGACATAGTAACGTTCCGTGTTCGCCTTATAGGCCAAATAGGACTCCCGGCTTGGTTCGGCCGTGTTGATCCGGATGGAAATACCCTGGGCCTTGGAGGCTGTTTTTTGACCCAGGGTAATCCCGGCATAGCGCAGACCCCTGTTCCACTTTTTGTCGTAGGTGAACAGCTTGGCATCACGACCTCTATCGAGTTGTAAGCCTCTGTAGGTATAAGCAATCGTCACCGAGCGTTTCATCTTGCTGGTCGTTGATTGAAACCGGACTGTCTTGCGCTCACCGATGGCGATCAGCAATGAAACCGGTTCGTAGGCCGTTCGTTGTTTTTTGAAGAAGCGCCTGAATAGAAGGGTGCCGTCTTTGACGGTGACACGGATAAGATCACCGCGAGCGCCGCCACGTCCGCTGTAGATACCCTCGATACGGGCGGCCTCATCCCTGGCCTTGTCGGCCGCCGGGCAGCTTACGGCAGCACCACCTTCGTGGGAGGCGTAGGAAATGTTTGCAAAGGGGGACAGTAGAGCAATGGAAATGATGAGGGTTTTCAGTAAATGTAATTTTTTTGTCATCGATATGACTCTCCACGTTTCAGGATCCGTATATGTAAAAAGTGTAGTCCAGGTATCTCTTGTTTGGCCGGGAATGCCAAATTATTGACTGTCTTTACGTCTAGAGTTTTTTTTAAATTTTTGATACCAATATGTCGCCTTGGCCTGGTCCTTGGGTACACCGAGACCGGCGGTGTAGAGGACACTCAGAAAATACTGGGCCTGTGCATGGCCCTGTTTGGCGGCTCGCTCAACCCATTGCGCTGAGATCTGATGGTCATTCCCGACCCCATGGCCATTTGCATACATAATGCCGAGGTAGTACTGGGCGGTGGCATTGCCTTGGTGGGCCATGGGCTGAAATAGTGTGTGTGCCTGTTTGTAATTACCGGCCTTGTAGGTATTTACAGCCTCGTCAATTTTTCCAGCGAGTAACGGGTTGGCGAGAAAGCTCAGGAGTGCAATCGCAGTCGATAGTATTACTGTTAATTTGATTGGATGCATTAATTGTCAATAACGGAAGATTATCTGCTTGGGGGTTGATGGATCGGATCTACAGTCCTGTACAGACCCGGATCACCGCCAGTGGGCAATACTATAACCCGATTTTCCGATGATGGGCAAAAACAGTGTTTAATTAACGAAGATTGATGGTCAGGCACGGGGTTTTGTTTACATGGCCAGATCCGGTCATTATTATCCGATATATCTCAATCGAACCCGGCGGTCAGATTGTCGATGACATCACGCATGTTTACAGCCTCCTGTCTGGTTGCCTTGTCCCTGTTAATCGCAGGCGAGACAAGGGCGCAGACGACCGCCGTTCGAATTGGTAATACCGTTATCCTGTTACCGGCACCTGCCGGATTTATCGAGGTATCCACGAGGCACAGGACCATGAAACAGTTCGCCTCGTTGCTGACCCCGCCCCAAAGCCAGTTCATCGCCTTTTATGTATCAAGCAGTGACTGGCAACGCCTCACACAGGATAAGAAGCCCCACTTGTCGAAATATATGATTGTCCTTACCCAGAAAAAACTATCGTCAAAGATCATGCGTAATCGAGAGTTTAAGCAATTGCGTGTAGCTGTCCGCCAGAAATTCGGGCGTGTGCTGAAGACAGCGGTTAAGCAGGGCCAGCAACAGCTAAACCGGATCGATAGCAAACTGGGGAAGGATTCGAAAGTCAGCGGATTACGGGTCGGCCGGCTGCGACCCCTTGGTGTGATCAACGATACCCGGCGCTCAATCAGTTATGCCATTGTGACCAAATACATCAGCGAGGACGCCAGGAAAAAAAAGGAATACTTGATGGTAGGGACGATTACCTTCTCGCTGGTAAAGGGCAAGCTCCTGAAGTTGTATGTCTTCCGTTACTACCAGGATAAAAAGGACCTGTTATGGGTCAAGACCAAGACCCGTCAATGGGCCGGCCAGATCCAAAAAACAAATGGCCGTTGAGGCCGGTCTTGATTTTCAATCTTATTTGTACAAGTCCCTGAACCGGAAGTAGCCGGGTTTCTTCCGCCCGCGTCGGGTAATGAGGCCGGTGGTATTCAGGTTGGCATTAAATTCACTCAGATTGACATCATGCAACAGGGCCCAGGCGATCACCGAGACATTCACGCCCCGTAACAGGCCGGGCAAGCGGCGGATGAAATCCGCCTGTTCGGCCTCCGACCCCGATGCCTTTGTCGGCCAGCCGATTTCCATCAACAACACCTCATCCCCATTCGGGATATGGCGCAATATCCGGGTGTAATAATCCTTGGGCAGCCTGGCCGGGGTCTTGTGGAAGGGCGACGGGTAACTGGTGAGGCCGATGACATCAAGCTCGGGCCGGAAAATATTGATCAGCTTGCTGTGCTCGCTGGTCCGGCGTGGCGCCTTGGCATCGAGAATACGCATGATTTCCCACTGGAAGCTGACAAACACCTTGGTTTTCGGTGAGATGCGCTTGATGAGGCGATAGGTCTCTTTATAGAGGCTGACAAAATGGAGATACTCTTTTGGTTTCCGTAGTACCAGAAAATTAATCTCTGTCGCCAGGCTGAGATAGGGTGGTTTGAACTGGGCCAATTTAATCGCTGTCTGCTTGAAGGCCCGCCTGATGACCGGGTTGGCAAAAGAGATATATCTGCCGGCACGTCGGCGAACATCTGCCGGGAGATCCAGTCCCGCCCGGTGCTGGTCGAGCGTTGTTGGGCTAAGGCCGATAATCGGCACCAGTCCCCGTTCGCGGGCCTTGCCCATTACCGCGTTGATTGTCGACAGCCGTATCCGCGACCATTGAGCAATAAAAACCATATATCGCCCCAGTTGTCTTGTTATGCGGAAGGCGGACTCCACATCTTCGGCTGTATGGTTGGGAAAATTCCTGGGCGTCACGGCGACCCCGAGCGCCGGCGGATGCCTTGAGGATATGTTGGGTTCTGCCGCTAGCTCGAGAGACTGTATCGGCATTAACGAGAGTGCGACAATCATACCGGTCATAAGTTTAGTCAGGCGGGGGTTTATCATATGAGTGGACCAGGTTTGAATAACATTGCAGAATTCGCATACATTTTATCGCCTTTTAGCCCCCGCCGGTACTGGTTAGAATACGGCTAGATTAATTTAATGAGTAATCGTGATGTCTGAAGAAAGTACCGGCCCGATCCCGACCGAGATCAATCTCCATCACAAGAGCCGTGCCCTCGAGGTCGCCTTTGATGACGGGCAACGTTTCCAGTTGCCTTGTGAATACCTACGGGTGTTTTCGCCGGCGGCCGAGGTCAAGGTGGCCGAGAATCGTGGCGAGGTCATTACCGGCTGTGAGGAAGTTAGTATCGATAAAATCGAACCTGTCGGTAACTACGCCATCCAGCTATATTTTGATGACGGCCATAACAGCGGCATCTATTCCTGGCAGACGTTATACAGTCTCGGTAAGAATCAGGAGAAAAACTGGAGTGACTATCTGCAGCGGCTCAGCGATACCGGCTATCAGCGTCGGCAGCCGGGCACAGCGACAGTAATAAGCGGGCCACGGTCGGTGAAGTTGCTCTATTTCGTCAATCTGCCCGATGACTTTGGTATCGAGCACGAGGTCCTCCAACTCACCCGGGAGGTGCAGAACGTCGACGATCTCCTGCACATGCTGGCGCAGCGTGGTGATGTCTGGAAGCAACAGCTCCTCGATCGATCGCCCCAGGTTACCGTGAATAAACAGTTTGCTGAGTCAGGCACCGTCCTCCAGGACAAAGACGAGGTCGCCATTGTCCCAACCGCAGCTGCTTGAATCTATTCCTTGAGCACGCACTTCCGGTAGATATTTTTCAGCCGGCCACCCGGGTCGTATTTCGATTTCAGATTTTCGTAAGCCGGCCTGTTATAGATCTCCCAGAATTGTTCTTCGGTGAAATAGGAATCGGAGTAGAGTGATTTCATACCACCGAGTTCCAGCACCTGCTGTTCAACCAGTTTGTTGTAATGTCCCGCGGGCATTTTCTTGCGGCCCTTGATGACATCCCAAAAACCGAAATTGATATAGAGTTTATCGGCATCCATGGGGTAGAGATCAAAGTGGGCATGCTTGTCATAGCTCTTGACCGGGCAGACCCAGACCGGCATGAAGCGGATTTCATTGAGATAAAACGCCAGAAATTCGATGGCTTTGTCGATCGGGATTTCGACATCCTGGATCACGGATTCGGTGTGATAGCCCAGCAGCCGATTGAGATAATGGGCCAGCTTCCATTTGCTGTTCCAGCGCATGATCTTGGTATAGGTAATCGAGTTCAGGCGTGACTTCCCGGCGAGTGCGCGGATAAATGGTTTCTGGACAAAAAAGTTTTTTGAGCACCAGAACCAGTCGGTATCCCAACGCCAGATATAATCCTCGGTGGTCAGGGTGTCGGTTTCGCGCTCCTGGATCGACTGGAAATAGATATTCTCAAAGGTATAGTCGCTGATATGAGGCGCCTTGTCGGTAAAACTGCCGAGGGTGATATAGAACTCGTTCGGCCCGAAGATCGTGCCGTCGATAAAGTCGATTTCCTCGCCGCAGCGTGCTTTGATTTCGTCAAAAAATACCTTCTCGTGGGAGTGGCGGATATGCGTGAGCTGGACATACTTCTTTACCGGCACCACCTTGACCTTGAGTTTCAGGGCGTAGCCCAGGGTGCCATAGGAATTGGGGAAACAGAAAAACAGATCCCTGTGGTCGTTTTCCGGTGTGCACAGGACCACCCGGCCGTCGGCGAGCAGGACCTCAATTTCCAGGACGGTCTCATGGACCAGGCCGTATTTAAATGACGACGATTCAATGGCGACCCCGGTCACCGCCCCGCCGATGGTGATTGATTTCAGCTCAGGCACCACTGTTGGCATTACCCCGTGTTTGAGACACTCACTGACCAGTTTGTGGTAGGGGGTCATGCCCTCGACCTCGACATAGCCGGCGTCTTTATCAACGTGAAGGACGTTGTTGAAGTCGCGGACGTCGAGTTTCCGTCCCGCCCCCTCCTTGCGGTCACGAAACAGATTAGAAGTATTCTTTTGCAGCCGCACGCTCCCTGTCTGATTGCTGCGCATGGTCTCAATCAGACGCTGTTTCTTCTCCTCATAAGATTGATCAGGCATTGTTATGCGTTCTCCGGGGCGAAAGCGCTGAGTTTACCAAAACACATGCGCTGTGGGTGGTGGATTGTAACTCCTTCAGTCGCCAATCACAGGCCTGATGGGATAAACTTGGTGACACCGGAAGAAATATTACACCCGCTAACCCATATGGAGGGAACCGGCCATGACCCACCGTCTTATGATTCTTTTCCTGGCTGTCCTGTTATCAGGGATAGTATTATCCGGCTGCGCCTCGTTGAAGCGGTCGGGCAAGATGGAGCGATTTGAGAAAACGGTCACCAATTACAATGCCTTGATCCGCTGGGGTGATATCCAGACGGCAGCCAAGTTCATACTGCCTGCGGCCCGCCCCACCGGTCTCATCGATAACCGTAATATGAAGGACATCCGGGTTATTTCCTATGAGCGCAAGGTCACCCAGTTCACGCCGGATAAATTGACGGCCTATGTCGTTTACGTGTTTGAATATGTCAACGACTATAGCGGTCGCCCGCAACGATATGTCGACAAACAGAAATGGGTCTATAATGAAAAAAGCAAGGTCTGGCGCCTGGATGGCCGTCTGCCCAGGTTCGGGCAACTGCGGTAAAGCATTACGGGATACTTCGGTTGAAGCAGGGAGGGAGCGATGAAACAGCTCGGTGGTCTATTGGTTCTTTTCGGGATCGGTTCGATTGTGCTGAATTATATGAACTATGAATTCATCGTCATGATGTGGATCGATAACTGGGGCACAAATATCGGCTGGGGCATACGCATTGCCACGATTGTTGTCGGTGCCATCCTGTTTTTTGTCGGTAAGCCTAAGGAATTGGAGCAAACCGAACGGATCCAATGACCTATTGCCCTGATCGGGCAATCTGGTCGGCGAGGTTTTCTTTTTTCACTATCCCCCTGATGCCGTACCGGTATCAGGGGGTTCTGCTTCCAGTTCAGCATTGCCTGTAGCCGCCAATCTACCCCCCCAACAGAGTTAGTGCCACATGCCCGGGGCATTGTTATCATTGCCGCTATGGACGTTAGCCATATCCTGAATGACCTCAATGACAAGCAACGCGAGGCGGTAACGGCCGAACCCGGGCCATTGCTGGTGTTGGCCGGTGCCGGCAGCGGCAAGACCCGGGTGCTGACCCACCGGGTCGCCTGGCTGGTCGGGGTGGAAGACGCGCCGCCGTCATCGATCCTGGCCGTGACCTTTACCAATAAGGCCGCCCAGGAGATGCGCGGGCGGATCGAGCACATGCTCGGATTCCCGGTGGGGGGGATGTGGATCGGGACCTTTCATGGGCTCTCACACCGGCTGCTACGCACCCACTGGCGTGAGGCCGGCCTGCCGCAGACATTTCAGATTATCGATAGCGAGGATCAGTACCGCCTGGTCAGGCGAGTGCTGAAGGCCGCCGGCCTGGACGAGGCCTATTGGCCGCCGAAACAGGCCCAGTGGTTCATCAATGCCCACAAGGATGCCGGCCGCCGGCCGCAGCAGCTGGGTCAGGCCGATGATTCCCAGCAACGGCAGATGTTGGAGATCTATAAGGAGTACGAGGTCCTGTGCCAACGCTTCGGGCTGGTCGATTTCGCCGAACTGTTGCTGCGCACGCATGAATTGTTGCGTGACGACGAACAAATGCGGCAACATTATCAGGCGCGTTTCCGGCATACCCTGGTCGATGAATTCCAGGATACCAATGATATCCAGTACACCTGGTTGCGCCACTTTGTCTCCAGACCGGATGCGGCCACAGCGGAGAATCTGTTCGTCGTCGGTGACGATGACCAGTCTATTTACGGCTGGCGCGGGGCACGGGTGGAGAATATCCTGCGCTTCCAGGACGACTACAGCGCCACCCGCCTGATCCGGCTGGAACAGAATTACCGTTCCACCGGCACCATCCTCAAGGCGGCCAATGCCGTCATCTGCTTTAATAACGACCGTCTTGGTAAAAATCTCTGGACCGCCGGGGATGACGGGGAACCGATCGACCTCTATACCGCCTACAACGAGATCGATGAGGCCCGTTTTGTCATCGATCGTGCCCAGGACTATATTTCCCATGGCGGTTCCCCGGACGATATCGCCATCCTCTATCGCTCGAATGCCCAGTCGCGGGTCTTCGAGGAGATCCTGCTGCAGGCCAATATCCCCTATCGTGTCTATGGCGGGCTGCGCTTCTTTGAGCGGGCCGAGATCAAGGACGCCCTGGCCTATTTGCGCCTGCTCGCCAGCCGCGAGACCGATCCCGCCTTTGAACGCATCGCCAATGTCCCCACCCGCGGACTCGGCAACAAGACCATGGATACCCTGCGTGAATTGGCCAAGCAGGACCAGATCCCCCTGTGGCAGGCAGGGAAACAATTACTTGTACGGGGCCAGCTGCCGACCCGGGCCGCCAATGCCCTGCAGCAGTTCCTGCAGCTGATCGAACATATGGCGGCAGACATTGCAGGCATGGAGATCGCCGAGCAGGTCGAACACATGCTGGTGCGCAGCGGCCTGCTGGACCACTATAAAAAGGACAAAAGCGAGAAAGCCCAGGCGCGGGTGGAAAACCTGGAGGAACTGGTCTCGGCGGTGCGGGTCTTTGAATTCGATGCGTCCGAGGGGCTCGATCCGCTGTCGGCGTTTCTGGCCCATGCAGTGCTGGAGGCCGGGGAGGGTCAGGCCAGCGAATGGGAGGAGTATGTGCAGTTGATGAGCCTGCATTCGGCCAAGGGCCTGGAATTCCCCCTGGTATTCCTGACCGGCCTGGAGGAAGGGCTGTTCCCCCATCGGCGTTCGATCGATGAGCCCGGTCGCCTGGAAGAGGAGCGTCGCCTGTGTTATGTCGGCATGACCCGGGCCAAGCGCAAACTCTGCCTGAGTCATGCCGATGTCCGGCGCCTGCACGGCAATGAAAACTACACCTTGCCCTCACGGTTCCTGGGTGAAATACCGACCGAATTGATCAACGAAGTCCGTGCCCGCAGGACGGCCGCCATGACCCGGGCCAGTCGGCCGCCGAGGGACGATCATGCCGCCAGTGGTATGCGTCTCGGTCAACATGTCCAGCACCGTAAATTCGGTGAGGGGGTGGTGGTCCGCTACGAGGGCCAGGGCCAACATGCCCGGGTCCAGGTTAATTTCACCAAGGCCGGCAGCAAGTGGCTGGTGCTGGCCTATGCCAATCTCGTCCCCATGTAAGGGTTGGGGCTTGCACTCACCCAGGATCGACTATAGTTAAAGACATCACGTGCTCGTAATCCGGGATGATTAGAATAACACCATGGCCTCGGGTATAAACAAACAGAACCCAACCCTTGAAATCGCCAAATCCATTGGATTTGTCGCGTTGATCGTTTTTCTGGCGAGCATTGTGTTGTCGATGCTGTTGTCGGTGGGCAGTAAGGAGGCGTTACAGGTCGGCGCCATCATCCGTGACGGTCTGCTGCTGGCCTTGCTGGTCTCGTTTCCGGTTTACTGGCTGGTCGTGGCCCCCTTCTGGCGCCGCGGCGGCAGTGGTATCAGTGGGACTGTCGCCGATACCGGCGATTTCGGGCGTTTGGCGATCACTGATCCACTCACCCGCATCATGAACCGGCGCGGTATCACCATCAGCCTGCTGGAGGCGATGGCCTATGCCGAACGTTATGACAACCCCTTATCCATCGCCCTGATCGTCGTCGATGGTTTCCCCGGGCTCAATCAGCGCTATGGCCGGACCGCCGGTGATGCGGTACTGATCGAGACAGCGGCAATCATCGCCGATGCGGTGCGCATGCCTGACAAGATAGGCCGCTATAGTAATGAGGAATTCCTTCTTATCCTGCCGGCCACAGAGAGGGAAGACGGACAGTCCATTGCCGAACGCATTCGTCTGTCAGTAAACAACGCCCAGGTCACGTCGGATGGCAAAAATGTCGATTTTTCCGTCTCCATCAGCGTCGTCCAGTATCAGAAGAGCGAGGACCTGGACCAGTTTCTGACACGTGCCGGCGATATCATCAAAAGCAGGTGACCGTGTCCCTCACCCGGACGATTTAATTCCGCCACCATCGCAGCAACGTCTGCACCGCCAGGCATGTTAGACTAATCTTCGGGCGTCTCGGGTGAACGACCCGGCAGACCAAAAAAGAATAAATCCATGTTTAATCGTCAACGGTTAAAGAAACTTTCCCTCGGCCTCGAAACCGTGAGCGAATACAGCGGCCGTATCGTCTCCTGGCTGGTGCTGCTGCTGGTGCTCGTGATCAGTTTCGAGGTATTGATCATGAAGGGGCTGTTCTACGGCTCGCCGGCGCTACAGGAGTTGCAATGGCATATCTTCGGTCTGATCTTCCTCTTGGGCAGCGCCTATACCCTCAAGCACGAGGGCCATGTCCGGATCGAGATCTTTTATCAGAAAATGGACCGGCGTCGACAGGCCTGGGTGGATCTCCTGGGCACAGTGTTCTTTCTCCTGCCTTTTTGTATCACGCTGTTCCTTGTGTCGATCCCGTTTGTGATGGCGGCCTTTGTCAGTGGTGAGGGCTCACCGGATGCCGGCGGTCTGCCCTATCGCTTTCTGATCAAATCGGCGATCCCACTCGGTTTTCTATTGCTGACCGTGGAGGGCATCGCCTTCCTGATAAAGAATATCCTGATACTGACCGCCAGGGAGTAATGGTGTCGATACTGGATTTTCTCCCGCTGGTCATGTTTGCCGTGCTGCTGCTCCTGCTCATGTCGGGTTACCCGGTGGCATTTACCCTCGGCGCCGTGGCCCTATTGTTTGCCTTGCTGGGAATCGGCCTGGATCTTCTTACTCCGGACTTCTTCAAGAACGCGACCCTGCGTATCTACGGCGGGATCATCAACAATATCACGCTATTGGCGGTGCCCCTGTTTGTTTTTATGGGCATGGTGCTGGAGAAGTCCGGACTGGCCGAGGACCTGCTCGAGACCATGGCGGTATTGTTCGGTAAATTTCATGGCGGTCTGGCGATATCGATCGTCGTCGTCGGTGGCCTGTTGGCCGCCGCCACCGGGGTCGTCGGGGCGACGGTCGTCACCATGACCGTGCTGGCGTTGCCATCGATGCTCAAGCATGGTTACCAGCCCGAACTCTCTACCGGCACCATTGCCGCCTCCGGGACACTGGGCCAATTACTCCCACCGAGCGTGATCCTGATCCTGCTGGCCGACGTCATGGGGATCTCACCGGGCGAGCTTTTTGCCAGCACCGTTATCCCCGGCCTGTTGGTGATAGCGGCCTTTATCTTATATATCTCGATCTATGCCCGGATCAGGCCGGACGCCGCCCCCCGGCTGGACGCCCGGGTGCTGGGGATCAGCAACCGGCGGGATCTGTGGCGGCGTGTCTTCAAGGGGCTGATACCACCCATCGTCCTGATTATTGCCGTCCTCGGTTCGATCTTTTTCGGGCTCGCCACCCCCACCGAATCGGCCGCCCTCGGCGCCCTCGGGGCGCTGGTCCTGGCCGCCCTCTACCGGCGCTTGCAGCTCAAGGGCCTGATCGAGGCCATGTGCTCGACGACGAGGCTGACCAGCATGGTATTCATGATCCTGATCGGCGCGACCACCTTCGGCCTGGTATTCAACGGCCTCGGCGGCCAGCATCTAATGGGCGTCTTCGTCGATATCCTTCCCGGGGGTCAATGGGGTTTCCTGATCTTCAGCATGCTGTTGATCTTTCTGCTGGGGTTCTTTCTGGATTTTCTCGAGATCAGTTTTATCGTTGTCCCCGTATTGGCGATTATCGCGGCGAAACTGGGAGTCGACCTGCTGTGGTTTGCGGTATTGATCGCGGTCAATCTGCAGACCTCGTTCCTGACACCACCGTTCGGGTTCTCCCTGTTTTACCTTAAGGCTGCCGCCCCGAGTGAGATCGGTATCAATCAGATCTATCGTGGCGTCGTTCCGTTTATAATAATCCAGGCGATTGTCCTGGCGATTCTGATCGCATTCCCGAAGTTATCGCTATGGCTGCCCGAGCAACTGGCGCTATTAGGGCGCTGATGAACTGAGACTGGAGGACCGGAAATGATGAAAGCCCGATTGATTATTTTTACCCTGGCGTTTTTTGCACTCATGGCGGCCAGCCAGGCGGATGAGCACAAGTACTATAACGACAGTGTCAGCGGCATCCGTCTGCCTAAGGAAGTCGGCATCATGAAATTCAAGGATGACCGGCGCTACGATGACCCCCGGCTCGGGGTCGCGATCCGTTATACCAGTAGCCAGCCCGCCTATGCCGATATCTATCTCTACCCGATCCCGGATTGGAAACCGGGCAGTGACGACAAGGCCCGGGCAAAGGTCTTGCAGGAAAATTTCAAGTCCACCATCGACGATGTCTTTACCGCCAGGAAATACGGTTATTATGAGTCGGTGAAACTGGGGTCCAAGGGCGGGTTTTCCGTTGAACGCGGGAAGAAAACATTAAAGGGTTACAAGGCGGTGTTTACGATAAAAAATCGCGGCCGCCTGATGAAATCTTATCTCTATATCTTTGCCTTCAACGATACGCTGTTCAAAGTCAGATACTCCCATCTGCAATCGGCGACGAAGTTTAGCGAGACAATGATCGATAACTTTGTCCGGCAATTGCTGGGCGCAGAAACCGGAGCCAAATAGGCTTCTGCTACCGCAATAGTCAGTCCGGTGAGGTGTGTCACCACTCACGATTCACGACTCACTGAAGTTATAGTTTCCGCGCCCGGGCATAGGCCGCCTCGGAGATCGTCGCCCAGCCGTCGTGCTGTTTGCTAAATGCCGTGTAGGCCGCGTAGACCTCACGGAAGATCTTGTCCTTGGCGGCCTCCTCTTCCAGGAGCTCGCGGGTATAGCGGTGCAGGGTCTTGATGACATCGTCCGGGAAGGCAAGGAGCTCAACCTTGTACCTGGTCTGCAGGGTCTGCAGTGCCGCCAGGTTTTTCGCCTCGAACTCCGACAACATCCACAGATTGATTGAGGCGGCGGTGGTTTCAATCATTAATTGCAGTTCTCTGGGTAATGACAGCCAGGCCTTGCGATTGACGATCAATTCCAGCGTCGGCCCCGGTTCATGCCAGCCGGGGTAGTAATAGTATTCAGCGGCCTTGTGCAGGCCCAGGCGCAGGTCATGGTAGGGACCGACCCATTCGGTGGCGTCGATATTTTTGCGCTCCAGGGCCAGATAGATTTGACCGCCGGCGAGGAGCTTGGCATTGACCCCGGCCTTGGCCATGACCTTGCCGCCGAGCCCGGGGATACGCATGACCAGGCCCTTGAGGTCATTGACCGAGTTGATCTTCTTGCGGAACCAGCCCCCCATCTGTACACCGGTGTTGCCCATGGGGAATGGCACCAGATTATGCGGTTGATAGACCTTGCGCCACAGGTCGATACCGCCACCGCTATAGAGCCAGGCGTTCATGCCCTGGGCGTTCATGCCAAAGGGGACAGCGGTGAAAAACGGGGCGGCCGGGATCTTCCCGGCCCAGTAATAGGCGGCACCATGACCCGCTTCGACGGTGCCCTGGGAGACGGCATCGAAGGTCTCCAGCGGTGGCACCAGCTGGCCGCCGGCAAACACCTGGATGTTGAGCCGGCCTTCGCTCATCTGTTTCAGTTCGCGGGCAAAGCGTTCGACCCCATCCTGGAAGATGGGAAAGTTGGGCGGCCAGGTGGTCGTCATTTTCCAATTGAAGCGCGTCTTGTTCTTGATGACGGGTGTCGATGAACTGTTGTCCTTGCATGACGCCAGGGCTACGGTACTGAGGGCGGCACCGGCGACCGTGATGTTCCTGATAAAGTTGCGTCGTTTCATGAAAATCTCCCCTGCATTCCCATTGAGTGGTTTTTGATTATCTTGCCCGATGTTATGGTGAAAATAAACTTAAGGAACCTCAGATTAATTCGTCATTCCGGGCAAACCAGCGGTGCGACCCGGAATCCAGTGCTTCAAACTCAAGGCATTACTGGACTCCGGCTTCCACTTAGATCATCTTCGATGATCATCAAGTACTTCCTGAACTGCTTTCTGGTCGCGCCGGAGTGACGTCAAGGGAATTGATCAGAGGTTCCTTAAGGGGCATTTATCTCGACAGACAAGCGGGCACCACAGGCTCACAACAGGGCCTCAACGACGGCATTCCAGGCCTGCGCCAGATTGTGACGGTTATAGCCCCCGCCACCGAGGGCGATGAGGCGGCCGCTACAGTTGTCATCGGCAAGCTGGCGCAGTTGTTGCGCTGCATGGGCGTGGGCTGCCGAGGTGTAGCGCATGTCAGTGATCGGGTCACCGTCGATACTGTCGGCGCCGGCCTGAAAGATAATGACTTCCGGTCTGGCGGCCTGGACAAAGTCCTCCACCTCGGGCCAGACACGGTGAAACGCCGCGTCATCGGCGCCCGGCGGCATCGGCAGATTGAGTTTACGGCCCTTCGCCGGGCCGCGCCCGGTTTCGTCCGCCCGCCCGGTGCCGGGATAGAGATAACGACCGTCTTCATGGATGTCGGCGAAGAATACTGTCGGATCATCCTCGAAGGCATAGAAGACACCGTCACCATGGTGGGCATCGATATCGACATAGGCGATGCGGGTCAACTGCTGTTCCGCCTTTAGTGCCTCAATGAGCACCCCAATGTCATTGAAGACACAAAACCCGGCGGCGCTGTTCCGGCGGGCATGATGCAGGCCGGCGATCGGCACAAACACCCGCTTGGCATCCTGCTTGAACAAGCGCGACATGCCGTCGAGTACAGTCCCGACGACATAGCGGCCGGCCTCGAACACACCCTTGAAGGCCGGGGTGTCGCCGCAGTCGAGGAAACCCTCGCCGGTTTCAGACTGGGTTTTGACGCGGTCGATATAATCATCGGTGTGAAACAGATGCAGACTGGCTTCGGCGGCCAGTACCGGTTGACAGATCCGGGCACGTTTATCAAAGCCACGTTTGACCGTCTCCTGCCAGAAGGCATCGAGGCGGTCGGGCCCGAAGGGATGGCCGCTACCGAAACCGTAGTGGGCCAGCTCCTCGCCGTAATATAGTTGTAATGACATGTCAGTTTTTACCGGCATTTTTCCGGTTCTATTTTAGCGCCTTGTCGGCGACATAAAAAACAAAGGGCCACCGAAGTGACCCAAAATAGTTGTGGATACAGTTATTGTTATTTTATCTGAAAATCTTACGGTAACTGATATAGGAGCTGGCCGTGAACAACGGCAATGCCAGCAGATAAGTGGCGGCCAATAACAGATAGGCAGCCGGCACAGAAACCATTGCAATCAGGGAAATCAGGATTAGCGGTACGATGAAGATAAGTCCGAGGACAGTCAGTGGCACGATATTTTTTAGGCAGGCCCTGAAACTGGTCATAAACGCACTCAAGAACATCTCCTTCGCCAGCACGACACGATGTACGGCAAAAAACACAAACATCGTTAACAGATAATAGGCTGCCAGCAGTATAGCCCCACTCAGGAGAACTTGGAAGCCACGCATGAAGCCCTGGTTGAAAATATCAAAGCCCGTGGCGCTGGAGCCACCGGTGACTATCAGGCCGCTGATCTTGATGCCAACGACCGCCGCCAGGATAAACATGCTGAGGAACGACATTGGAAAGATCAATTCCGGGTCCTTCAGGATCTTGAAGAGGATATTGGGCAACTGCCGGATACCGCGCAGCGTGAACTTGGCATAGAACAACGGCGGTCTCTTGAATTTACCCTCATTCATTTTATGTTTGATCATGTGCCCGAAAGCCTCGGCGGCAGACAAGGCACCGGCGAACAAGATCGGGGTAATAAGTACTACAAACAAAGCGCCGACTAACGGGACAAAACTGAATATGATGGCGGTGATGAGGTAAATGGCCGCCATCCCCATCCACAGGAGGATGTCCTGCTGCACCAGCAGCCAGCCCGACTTGAGCCAGGACCTTACATTACGTAGCTCGGTTTTGTTGATAGACACCGGCCCCCCTAGTTTTGAATCCCCAGCTCATAGCTTATGCCGATCCATGTTCGATGTGCGCCCCAGGATCGATATTGACCGATGGGAGGCTGTATTCACGTGCCCGCCGGTCCAATAGTATGCGTCTGAAATCATCGGGATTTTTAATGTGGGTGATCTCGCCTGACCGTGGAAAATGCTGGTCAACCAGGCGCGAGAGCCAGAAACGCAGGGCCGCCGCCCGCAGTATCGCCCCCCAGGCGCCGGCGTCGGGCTCGCTGATGAGATTTATCCGCTGATAGGCCACAAGCATTTGTTCATAACGCGACGATTCGATGCCGCCATCAGGCCGACTGCACCAGTCATTGACGGTCACGGCCAGATCGAAGAGCAAAATGTCTGTGCAGGCATAATAGAAATCGATCAGACCGGCAAGCTCATCTTGTACGAACAGGACATTATCACGGAAGAGATCGGCATGGATGATACCGCGGCTGAGATGATCGTTTTTATGATTGTCCTGAAATGCCAGTTCGTCCTCAAGTATCGACTGATCATCGGTATCGATTTTCTCATAGAGTAATTCAGCAGTTTGCGTCCACCAGTTGGGCCCACGCGGGTTTTCACGAGACTGCTTAAAACCCCCACCGGCCAGGTGTAGCCGTGCCAGTACACTGCCGACAGCCGCGCATTGGACAGTGTTAGGTCGTCCTACCGATTGACCGCGGAGTCGTTGTACCAGTGCCGCCGGTTTTTCCTTGAGCTCCTCAAGATACCGCCCGGCCCGGTTCCGGATCGGGTGGGCACAGGGAATGGCATGCTCGGAGAGATAGGCCGTCAGGTCGAGAAAAAACGGCAGTTCATCTGCCGTGTGCTGTTCAAACAAGGTGAGGACAAACTCACCTTTATCGGTGGTAACGAAGTAATTCGTATTTTCAATGCCGGATTCAATGCCGGCATGACTGACAAGCGCACCGACATCGTAGTGCAACAGAAATTCACACAGTTCGTCTTCGGTAACTGGCGTATAGACCGACATAAATCAGGCTCAGAATTTTTTCAGGATCCAGCTTGGTGGATTGATGCTAGGTTCGAGATCGCTGCGCTTGAAATCACCCTTGCCTTCTTCGTCGATCAAGTAATAGGACTTGCCCTTTTTTGGTGTGATCTTGATCATGTACACCCTGCCCATATAGCGGAATTCTTCATAGTTGCCCCGGGCCCGAACTGCCGCCGGTTTTTTTTCGGTTTTCAGTACAGGCTTGGTGCGTTTATAGTGCTTGGCGATCGGCGGGGGCTCGGGGAGATCGGGCAGGGCCGACTTGCCGCCCTTTTTCGCCAGCATGATATTGGGCACGGCGAGCAGAGAGACGATCACTGTCAGTAGCGTAAAGTAAGGCATGGGTCAGAGATTCAGTTTGATTTCCTGCTCTTCTTCCGAGGGCTCGAAACCGCTCTGTTCATAATAACGGAAAATCGCATCCACGACCTCCTGGGGTTTGTTAACCGTAACAAACAGATTGAGGTCGTCTTTATCTATCACACCTTCCCGGGTAAGTGTTTGTTTGAACCAGTCGATCAACCCCTCCCAGAACGGTTTATGTACCAGGATAATGGGCATTCTTACACTCTTACCGGTCTGGATCAGCGTAAGTGCTTCCACCAGTTCGTCCAGAGTGCCGAAGCCGCCGGGCATGACCACATAGGCCTTGGCGTATTTGACAAACATGACCTTGCGGGCAAAGAAATGCTGGAAACTGAGCCCGATGTCCTGATAGGGATTGGGCGCCTGTTCGTGCGGCAGCTCGATATTGAGCCCGACACTGGGTGACTTGCCGTCAAAGGCCCCCTTGTTGGCGGCCTCCATGAGACCGGGGCCGCCACCGCTGACGACACTGAAACCGGCATCCGACAACAAGCGGGCGGTTTCCTCCGTGAGTTTATAATACGGTTTACCGGGTTGGGTGCGGGAAGACCCGAAGATACTGACAGAGGGCTGAATCTGCGATAATCGTTCGAAGCCCTCGACAAATTCGGCCATGATCTGGAAGATCTTCCAGGACTCACGCGACATGACCCGGGACGGCAACGTCGGCCGGCTTGCTGCGTGGGTATCTGACTTGATATTGTCGTCCATCGTTGTTTCCAGTAATGAGGACCCTACTCGTTAAAACATGACAAGCAGTGAAAAGAAAAAACGTAAACGTCTTGTCCTGGTTGATGGCTCATCGTATCTCTACCGGGCATTTCATGCCATGCCCAATTTCACCAATTCCCGTGGTGAGCCTACCGGTGCCGTTTACGGCATCACCAATATGTTGCGTAAACTGTTGAATGATTACGATCCCGAGTATATCGCTGTGGTTTTTGATGCCAAGGGCAAGACCTTCCGCGACGAGCTTTACCCGGATTATAAGGCCAATCGCCCACCGATGCCGCCCGAATTGCGGGAGCAGGTAGACCCCGTCCACGCCGTGGTCACCGCACTCGGACTACCGATGCTGGTGGTCGAGGGGGTCGAGGCCGATGATGTCATCGGCACCCTGGCGAAACAGGCCAGCGCCGAGGGCTTTGACACCCTCATTTCCTCCGGCGACAAGGACCTGACGCAACTGGTCGACACGCAGGTCACGATGATCAACACCATGAGCGACACCCATTTCGATATCAAAGGGGTGGAAAAAAAATTCGGTGTCGCCCCGGGCCATATCATCGATTACCTGGCTTTGATCGGCGACAGCTCGGACAACATTCCGGGGGTACCCAAGGTGGGACCGAAGACGGCCGTGAAATGGTTGCAGCAATACGGCTCGCTCGACGAGATCATCAATCATGCCGATGAGATCGGCGGCAAGGTCGGCGAGAATCTGCGGGCATCGCTGGCGCAGATCCCCTTGTCGCGGGAACTGACCACCATCAAGTGCGATGTGCCGTTGAAGCAGATGATAACGGATTTAAAGCGTGCCGAACCCGATACCGGCGAATTGCGTACCTTATATAAAGACCTCGAGTTCAAGACCTGGCTGGCGGAGTTGGGCGGGGTCAATGCCGATCCCGCCGCGGCCGATCCCGGTCGCTATGACACCGTCCTCGACCAGAAGGCATTGGATCGCTGGATCAAGCGCCTGCGGGCGAGCAAACTGTTTACTTTCGATACCGAGACCACCAGCCTGGATGCCATGCGGGCGGAGATCGTCGGGGTTTCTTTTACCGACAAAACCGGGGAGGCCGCCTATGTTCCCCTGGCGCATGACTATGCCGGTGCCCCGGCCCAGCTCGACCGGGACCAGGTGTTGGCCAGGTTGAAACCGCTGCTCGAGGACCCGAAGCAGGTCAAGGTCGGACAGAATTTTAAATACGACATCAATGTCCTCGCGAATTACGGCATCCGCCTCAATGGCGGCGGCTATGACACCATGCTCGAATCTTATGTCCTCGATAGCACCGCCACGCGACATGATATGGACAGCCTGGCGCTGAAATATCTCGGCCACAAGACCATCAAGTTTGAGGAGGTCGCCGGCAAGGGCAAGAACCAGTTGCTGTTTAACGACGTACCGCTGGAGCAGGCCGCCGACTATGCGGCCGAAGACGCCGATATCACCCTGCGGCTGCATACTACCTTGTGGCCACGATTACAGCAGATATCAAGGCTCGAGGCCCTGTTTCGGGATATCGAGATGCCGCTGGTACCGGTACTGGCCCGGATCGAACGCCACGGCGTCAAGATCGATGCCGCCATGTTGCAGGCCCAGAGCCATGAATTGGCCAAGCGCCTGCAAGAACTTGAGGCGGAGGCCTACGAACACGCCGGTCAGCCGTTCAATATGGCCTCACCGAAACAGATTCAGGAAATCCTGTTTAGCAAACACAAGCTGCCGGTGATCAAGAAGACCCCCAAGGGGCAGCCGTCGACGGCCGAGGACGTCTTGCAGGAACTGGCCCTGGATTATGTCTTGCCGCAGCTGATCCTGGATCACCGGGGTCTGAGCAAACTCAAGACCACCTATACCGACAAGTTGCCGGAGATGATCAACCCGGACACCGGCCGGGTGCATACCTCATACCATCAGGCCGTGACGGCGACCGGGCGCCTGTCATCGTCCGACCCGAATCTGCAGAACATCCCGGTGCGGACGCCGGAGGGCCGGCGTATCCGCCAGGCCTTTGTCCCCGAACGCGGTTACAAGATGCTGTCGGCGGACTACTCCCAGATCGAGCTGCGGATCATGGCCCATCTGTCCGCTGACCAGGGACTGTGCCAGGCCTTTGCCGATGAACTCGATGTCCATCGGGCGACCGCGGCCGAGGTCTTCGGGGTCGATGCCGATGCCGTTACCGACGAAATGCGGCGCCACGCCAAGGCGATCAACTTCGGGCTGATTTACGGCATGTCGGCCTTCGGGCTGGCGCGCCAACTGAAAATCGAACGCGGGGCCGCCCAGGATTATGTCGACCTGTATTTCAAGCGCTATCCCGGGGTCAAAGACTATATGGACCGCACCCGGGCCCAGGCCCATGACGCCGGCTATGTCGAGACCCTCTTTGGCCGGCGGCTATATCTGCCGGAGATCAATGCCAGTAATCACGTCCGCCGACAGGCGGCCGAGCGGACCGCCATCAACGCCCCCATGCAAGGCACCGCCGCGGATCTGATTAAACTCGCCATGTTGGCGGTCGACCACTGGATTACCGACAGCGGCGCCGATGTAAAGATGATCATGCAGGTCCATGACGAGTTGGTGTTCGAGGTGGCTACGGGCATGGTCGACAAGGCAGAGAGGGAAATCCGCCGTTGCATGACGACCGTCGCCGATCTGGATATCCCCCTGGTGGTCGATATCGGTGTCGGTGCCAACTGGGATAAGGCCCACTAATTTCTGTCAACCGGACGGCACTGGCGGCGTTATCCTGTTGAAGATTCCATTATTATTATTATTGTTGTTAACGGCGGTGGCCGGGATTTTGTCAGGACACGGGAACTTTCTTATCTCACCGGGGTCGTAGTAATTGTGCAGACGCACATGAGCTTTACCTGCTCCTCCTCCCTGAGCAGGATGGTTCCTCCTCAATGAGGAACCCTTCCGCCCCGGTTTTCTCCCCCTTTGATGCCGGGGCATTTTCTTACCTCTCTCCAACCAGCCACTGCAGCAGCCGCTTGCGGGCCTCGTCGACCCCCAGTAGTTTGCGGGCTGAAAACAGCTGGACTGTTACCGGAATCGTGCTCTCCAGCAGGGCCGCTTCGACCTGCTTCAGGGTCTGCCCAGCCTGGGTGCGGCTGAGTTTGTCGGCCTTGGTCAAGAGGATGTGTACCGGTATCCCCGTCTGCTGAGACCAATCAAGCATCTGCCGGTCGAGCTCGGTCAGGGGGTGGCGGCTGTCCATAATCATCAGCAGGCCCTGTAATGACCGACGTTGCAAATACCGGGGCAGGGTCTGCTGCCAGTGCCGCTGCTGCGCCTGGGGCACACGCGCAAATCCGTAGCCGGGGAGATCGACCAGGCGGCGATCGGGGTCGATATCAAAAAAATTAATCTGCTGGGTACGTCCGGGGGTCTTGCTGGTACGGGCCAGGTTCCGCCGACCGGTAATGGCGTTGATGGCACTGGATTTACCGGCATTCGAGCGGCCGGCAAAGGCGACCTCTCGACCGGTATCCGGGGGCAGCTGTTTCAGGCTGTAGGCGCCTATACGAAAGCGGATCTGGCTGAATTCGGTCGACATCGGGAATCGGGACAAATTGACCTGGTCGCTGGCTCTTGGTATATAGGGCGCCCCTCATGCTGCCCCGGGGAGTCGTTTCCGCGCTCGGCGGGTAGCCGTAAAAGTGAGGCAGAGTTTCAAGAATCGAGTGTATCAGGGGAGAGGAAATGATGAAAACCACACTGGCCATAGTTCTCGCGGCCCTTTTAACCCCGGCCTTGGTCGGGATCAGCCATGCCGCCGGCAACGTTAAGGCCGGTAAGACCAAGGCCGCCATCTGTGTCGGTTGTCACGGACTGGGCGGTAACAGCACCAATCCCCTGTATCCCAAGCTGGCTGGCCAGAATGCCACTTATCTCGTCACGCAACTGCGGGCATTCAAGAACGGCAAGCGCAAAAATCCCATGATGGCCGGTTTTGCCACCCAATTGAAACTCGGCGATATGAAAGACATTGCCGCCTATTACGCCAACCAGAAGCCGACAATCAGCGGGGCCAGAAATACGAAGATCCTCAGTGTGGGCCAGAAACTCTACCGTGGCGGCAATGCCAAGACCGGGGTGTCGGCCTGTATGAGCTGTCACGGTCCCTCCGGCAAGGGGATCCCGCCGCTATTTCCACGGGTGTCGGGCCAGTTTGCGGCCTATACCGAAAGCCAGATGCTCGCCTTCAGATCCGGTAGTCGAAAAGACCCCAAGGATATTATGTCCCGGATCGCCAAACGCATGTCCCGTAGCGAAATCAAGGCGGTTTCAGAGTTTATCGCCGGTCTGGACACTGCAAAGTAAGTACTTACTTATATTCTCCCCCGGACTGACATCTTGCGGCCGGGGGGGGGATGACCCCCCGCGTCGCCGTCGGCCTGGAACGTCTATCCTCAGGCCGCTGCCTGCCGCAGGCATCACAAATAATTCTTTCTAATCATAGAGTTAGAAATCAATCTCAGCCTGGCATGAGTATTGCTTTTTATCTGACAACTGGGTGAAAAATGGATTTAACCATTCCCTGGGTGACAGGGGGAGGGTACAAAAATGCTAAGCCACATTGTCAGTCTGGTAAACAACTACGAACAGGACCACGGTTCTCGGCCCAATCTCATCTATATGAATGAGATGCACTATGCCTTCCTGCGGGAAGAGGTCCCCTACGCCAACGACCATTACGATGTCGTCAATATCATCGGCATCGACATCGCCTTGAGCGATGAGGCCGTCCACCCCCATGTTGCCACAGTGAGGTTTAGCGAGTCCGAACATATCCTGAATAGCTGAGGCTGTTCAGCGAAAGCGTTGTGTGTGGGGTGTTGTCACCTGCGGCCGGAACCCAACCCGGCCGTTTTTTTGCCCTGAAATCAATCCTTGATGTTTTTTCTATACCCAAAGGGCGCGCCTTTGCGGCAGATGATTTTCTATCTAGTCAACTCAGGCTTATAAATCAGCCAGGACGGTCTCGGCCGTGGCGAGTGTCTTATCGATGTCGGCCTCGGTGTGGGCGGCGGAGACAAAGCCGGCCTCGAAAGCGGAGGGCGCCAGATAGATCCCGGCCGCCAGCATGCCGTGGAAGAACCGCTTGAAGCGTTCGCTGTCGCAGGCCATGACCTGTTGGAAGCTGGTGACCCGCACGGCCTCGGTGAAAAAGACCCCGAACATACCGCCGAGTCCCTGGGTGGTCAGGGCGATGCCGGCCCGTTGACCGGCCGCCCGCAGGCCGTCCATGAGACGGGCGGTGGTGGCGCTCAAGTCCTCGAAGAATCCCGGTTTGGCGATCTCCTTCAAGGTGACAAGGCCGGCGGTCATTGCCACCGGGTTCCCCGACAAGGTACCGGCCTGGTAGACCGGGCCATCCGGGGCGATCTGCGCCATGATATCCGCCCGGCCACCGAAGGCCCCGACCGGCATGCCACCGCCAATGACCTTGCCCAGGGTCGTCAGGTCCGGGGTAATGCCGAAATGCCCCTGGGCGCCCCGAAGGCCCACCCGGAAGCCGGTCATCACCTCATCGAAGATCAACACGGATTCGTAGCGGTCGCAGACCGCCCGTAGCCCCTCGAGGAAGCCCTCGACCGGCAGGATACAGTTCATATTGCCGGCCACCGGCTCGACGATAATCGCCGCGACCTCCCCGCCGATCTCGGCGAAGACAGTTTCTACCTGCTCGAGATTGTTGTACTCAAGGGTAATGGTGTCGAACGCCAGCGCCGGTGGTACCCCGGGTGAGGTCGGTACCCCCAGGGTCAGGGCGCCGGAGCCGGCCTTGACCAGCAGGGAATCGGCATGGCCGTGGTAGCAGCCCTCGAATTTCACGATCTTGTCGCGGCCGGTGAAGCCCCGTGCCAGGCGGATGGCGCTCATGGTCGCCTCGGTGCCGGAGTTGACCATGCGCACCTGCTCGACCGTGGGTAGGGTGGCGCAGATGAGGTCGGCCATCTCGACCTCCAGGGCCGTGGGCGCCCCGAAGCTGAGGCTGTTGGCAACGGCCGCCTGGACCGCGGCGGTCACCACCGGGTGGGCGTGGCCGAGGATCATCGGCCCCCAGGAACCGACATAATCGATATATTGTTGCCCCTCGACATCCCAGAGATAGGCCCCGTCGCCACGGTCAAAGAAGACCGGCTCGCCGCCGACGCCCTTGAAGGCCCGTACCGGTGAATTTACCCCGCCGGGAATATGCCGGCGGGCCTGGGCAAATAACTTCGCTGAGGTCGTTCCCATGATGTGCCTATCTCGGTTGGTCTGTATTTTTCGGTGCCGTGTCCTGTTCGAACAGCATGGCATATCGGCGTGCCGCCTGACAATAATCGGCCTGGCCAAAGATGCCACTGATGACCGCCAGGGCATCGGCGCCAGCCGCGATCAGGGCCTGGCCGTTCTCGGGCGTGATGCCGCCGATGGCGACGATGGGGATCGTCAGCGCCGCGCGCGCCGTCGTCAGCAGGGAGACCGGGGCGTTGACGGCCGCCGGTTTGGTTACCGATGGAAAAAAACTGCCGAAGGCGACATAGTCGGCGCCTTCCTGCGCGGCTCTGCGGGCCCGCTCGAGGTCGTTGTAGCAGGAAACGCCGATCAGGCTTTGGTCACCGAGTTCGGCCCGCGCCGACTCAACAGCTGGGTCGCCCCGGCCGAGATGGACCCCGTCGGCCCCGACCATCAGGGCCAGGGCGACATCGTCATTGATAATCATCGGTACCCGCCCGGCCCGGCAGATGCCGAGCAGGGATTCGGCCTGTTGCCGCCGCACCGCCCTATCGCCGCCCTTATCGCGGTATTGGATGACCTGGGCGCCACCGAGGATGGCCCGGCGGCCGGCAGTGGCGGGGTCGGTGCCGATGGCGGCGGTATCGATAATGGCATACAGCCCGCGAATGCAATCACGTGAAATCATTCGTCCTCACGGGTCCAGTACAGGCGGTCCGGCAGTGCCTGGCCCTTGCCGAGCCGGCGGGCGTGCTTGAGGCTGTGCCAGGTGTAGTCGCTGGCCTCGGCGACGGCATGTACCGGATCGAGGCCGTGGGCCAGGGCCGCGGCACAGGCGGCGGCCAGGGTGCAACCGGAGCCATGATAGTCGCCAGGCAGCCGTTCCCGGGTGATGGTCTCCATCAGGCCGTCATTGCCGTAGAGGCGATTGACCACGGTCGTGCCGTCGTCATGGCCACCGGTGACCAGGACATAGCGGCAGCCACGTGCCAGCATCGCCTTTGCCGCTGCATCGATATCGTCATCGATCGCTGTCAGTTGGACGAGTTCGGGGCTGTTCGGGGTCACCAGCAGTGCCCGGGGGATGAGGACCTCCCGATAGGCCTGGAGCAGATCGGCATCGGCCAGGGGGTCGCCGCCGCCGGTCGCCAGGACCGGGTCGATGATGAGCGGTAAGTGGGTGTGAGCGGCGATAAGTTCGGCGACCACGGCGGCGTTGTCGGCATTGCCGAGCATGCCGGTCTTGATCGCGGCGACCGGCATATCATTCAGGATCGCCTGCGCCTGTTCCCGGACCAGATCGGTCTCGACGGCCTGGTAACGCTGGAGGCCGGCGCTGTCCTGGATGGTAATCGCCGTGACCACTGTCGCCGGGTAGGCCCCGAGACTGGCAAGTGCCTCGCTATCGGCAATGAGGCCGGCCCCGGAGGTCGGGTCATGGCCGGCAAACACCAGCACCACCGGTGGCGGGGTCTCAGCCATTCACCGGTCCTGCCCGCAGTACCAGCTCCTTGAGGGTCTGGATCAGGCCGGGGTGGTCATTCAGGGCCGGGATCACCCGGTATTGCCCGATCCCCGCCTGCCGGGCGAGCGCGGCATATTCAATCCCGAGTTCATACAGGGTCTCGACATGATCGGAGACAAAGGCGATCGGATAGACCAGGACCTGCCTTGTCCCCGCCCGCCCCAGTTCCTTGATGACGCCGTTGGTATAGGGTTGCAGCCATTCCAGCGGTCCGACCCGGCTCTGATAACACAAGTGCGTATGCGGCCACTGCAGGCGTCGGCACAGGGCGTCGTAGGTCGCCCGGATCTGCTGTTCATAAAGGTCACCGGCGGCGACCAGCCTCTTCGGGAGTCCATGGGCGGAAATGAGTAGATGAATACTGTCCGGGTCCGGCTCCGGGAACTCGCGGGCGCTGGCCTGGATGCTCTTGACGATGGCATCGAGATAACCCGGCTCCCGGTACCAGGACTCAATCAGTTGCACTTCGGGACTGTAGTCAACACGCCGGCAACTGCGCATGAAATCATTATAGGAGCTGCCGGTCGTGGTCTTTGAGTACTGTGGGTAAAGTGGCAGCAGAATCACCCGTTGGTATTCCTGTTGCTTAAGCTGTTGCACCACCCCGGCACTCATCGGCTCACAGTAACGCATACAGATGAAGACCTTGTAAGTCCCGATCTTGTCGAGTTCGGTCTGCAGGGCCCGGGCCTGTCTGTCGGTGTTTGCAAGAATCGGCGACTTGCCGCCGATGGCGGCATAGTTGGCCCGGGCCGTCGGCGCCCGTCGTCGAGCGATAAGGGCGGCCATCATCTTCTGGCCGATGCGACCGAGCGGGAACTGAAAGATATCCGGATCAGAAAACAGCTTATAGAGAAAAGGTCTTACCGCCGACAGGGAGTTCGGGCCGCCGAGATTCATTAATATGACTGCGGTAGCTGTGTTCATTTTGACTGCGCCATGGCCTTATGTCCGGCGCATTGTACACAGCGAGTTGACTTATTTCACTGACAGCCCATTCATACGAGAATCCGCCCCCGTCGGTACCAGGCATGCCGGCGGTTTCAGTTGTGGTGCAGTAATGTTAGATGAATGATGAAAACTTATATGTGTGTCATATGCGGCTTCATTTATGATGAGGCCAAGGGTTACCCCGAAGGCGGCATCCCGCCGGGAACGGCCTGGGAAGATGTAGCCGAGACCTGGCAGTGTCCGGATTGTGGGGCGACCAAAGATGAATTCGAGATGGTAAAGATCTGACTACCCCCTTTCCTGTCATAATGCCTGGTTCCCGGTACCCTGGCGATCGCATGCTCAGCCAATCTGCCGGCCACACCCTTTGAGGGATAGAAACGGCGACTTTGTGGTCTATACCTAACATAGTCGAAGCCGCCAAGTCGGACTATGCTTTTAACAAAAGCATGCAAACAGTTGTAAAATACCGTTTGTCATCAGCGGGACCCGCCTGCTGGTTGCAGGACAATAAGAACAAGCGAGGGACTGATGCTTATTGTAGTTGTATTGATATTGGTCGCGCTGGCGTGGTTGCTGGCCTACCATCGTCTCGGGCTGATTACCTGGACCTTGATCATTGGTCTGATTCTCGCCGCCTATACCTATTACACCTACCCAGACTGGTTTGTCCTCCTGGGACTCTGGCCGGCCTTCCTCGTCTTGGCCATCGTCCTGAATGTCACTTTTATCCGCCGCCACCTCATCGGTAACTCGATCCTGAAAATTTTCAGGGCCATTATGCCGGTGATGTCGGATACCGAGCGCGAAGCCCTGGAAGCCGGCACTGTCTGGTGGGACGGTGAACTCTTCTGCGGCCGTCCACGTTGGCGGAAGCTGTTGGCGGCACCGGTGCCGAAATTGACGGAAGAAGAGCAGGCCTTCCTCGACGGGCCGGTCGAGAAGCTGTGTTACATGATCGACGATTGGCAGATCACCCATGAGCTCCAGGCCCTGCCGCCACCGGTCTGGGACTTTATGAAAGACCAGGGTTTTTTCGGCATGATCATCCCCAAGGAATTCGGTGGCCTCGGTTTTTCGGCCCTGGCACATTCCAATGTGGTGATGAAGATCGCCAGTCGCAGCGTTACCGTCGCGGTGACGGTCATGGTCCCCAATTCCCTTGGGCCGGCGGAGTTACTGTTGCATTACGGCACCGATGAACAAAAGCAGTTTTACCTGCCACGGCTGGCGCGGGGTCAGGAGATCCCCTGTTTTGCCTTGACCGGCCCCGAGGCCGGCAGCGACGCCGGCGCCATGCCGGATACCGGTATCGTCTGCCGGGGCGAGCACGATGGGGAAACCGTCACCGGCATCCGGCTCAACTGGTCAAAGCGATACATCACCCTGGGACCGGTGGCGACCGTCCTCGGTCTCGCGTTCAAACTCTACGACCCCGATCATCTGCTCGGTGATCAGGATGAGTTTGGCATCACATTGGCATTGATTCCGGTAGACATGCCCGGCATCAGCATCGGCGACCGCCATAACCCCCTCAACATCCCGTTTCAAAATGGGCCCAATAGCGGCAAGGACGTGTTCATCCCCCTGGACTGGGTGATCGGCGGGGTCGAGCGCGCCGGCCAGGGCTGGCGGATGTTGATGGAGAGCCTGGCGGCGGGACGCGCTATCTCCCTGCCGGCGCTCAGTACCGGTGCCGGCAAGCTCACCAGTCGCGCCGTCGGGGCCTATGCCCGCATCCGCCGCCAGTTCAAGACCCCCATCGGCAGGTTCGAGGGTGTGCAGGAGGCGCTGGCCCGTATTGCCGCTTATACCTATATGATGGATGCTGCCCGCACGGTCACTGTCGGGGCTGTCGATCAGGGTCATAAGCCGTCGGTGGTGTCGGCGATTATTAAGTATCACCATACCGAACATATGCGGCGGGTGGTGAATGACAGCATGGACATCCTCGGTGGCGCCGGCATCTGTATGGGCCCGAGAAATTTTATCGCCCGTCCCTATCAGGCCCTGCCAATCAGTATTACCGTTGAGGGGGCGAATATCCTCACACGTTCCCTGATCATCTACGGTCAGGGGGCGGTACGCTGTCACCCCTATGTCCTCAAGGAGATGCAGGCGGTCAATGACCCGGATCGCAAACGGGCCCTGGGGGTGTTCGATCGGGCCTTCTTCGGCCATATCGGTTTTGTTATCAGCAATTTCGCCCGCTCGCTGTTTCTCGGGCTATCCGGCGGCTGGCTGGTGGTGGTTCCCGGGGGATCTAAGACCCGGCGCTATTATCAGCGGCTCACCCGTATGAGCGCCGCCTTCGCTCTCGCCTCCGATACCGCCATGCTGCTACTCGGCGGCGACCTCAAACGGCGCGAGGCCCTCTCCGGCCGTCTGGCCGATGCCCTGAGCTATCTCTATCTGGCATCGACCGCCCTCAAGCATTTTGAGAACCAGGGGCGACCAAAAGATGACCTGCCGTTACTGCAGTGGGTCTGCGATGATGCCCTCTTCCGGATCCAGCAGGCCCTGGTCGGTATAACCCGGAATCTGCCAAACCGATTGATCGCCCGGGTCTTGCGGTTCATGATGTTTCCCTTAGGGTTCCACAACTGTCCGCCATCTGACCGGCTTGGCCACCAGGTGGCCGAGCTCATCCTGTCGCCGTCGACGACCCGGGATCGCCTGACCGCCGGCATGTTCCAACCGCAGGAGGAAAATGAAATCATCGGGCGACTGGATAGTGCCCTGAAGAAAATCATCGCTGCGGAACCGGTGGAACGGAAGCTGCGTCGCTGGATCCGCGAGCACCCGGAACATGAACTGGATCAGGAACTCCTGTTGAAGGAGGGGGTGGCCAGCAAGGTCATTTCCGAGACCGAGGCCGAGCGCGTTCGGGCCGCCAATGCCGCCCGTCTAGAAGTGATTCAGGTCGATGACTTTATGCCGGATAATTTCTGAATATCAGGACGGCAGTATTTACACTTAAAATATATATAAAGGACGAAGACAAAACCTGCCATGTCGGAACGAAGGATCTACGTCGTCGATGGTGCGAGGACACCGTTTCTCAAGGTGCGGAATGAACCCGGCCCGTTCAGCGCCGCCGATCTTGCCGTTGCCGCCGCCCGCCCGGTTCTGGCGCGTATGCCGTTTGCACCCAACGATATCGACGAGGTGATCGTCGGTTGTGTCATCCCCGCTGCCAATGAGGCCAATATCGCCCGCATCATTTCGTTGCGACTCGGTTGTGACAAGAAGATCCCCGCTTTTACCGTCCAGCGTAACTGCGCCTCGGGCCTGCAGGCCGTTGCCAGCGGCTATGAACGTATCGCCCTGGGCTATGCCGACCTGGTCCTGGTCGGTGGCACCGAGGTCATGAGCCGGGCACCGATCCAGTGGAACGCGGCCATGTCCCGGTGGCTCGGCAGGTTGCTGAGCGCCCGTTCGACCTTCGCCCGCCTCGGTGTAATCAGCAAACTGCGCCCGGCCCATCTGAAGCCGGTCTTCAGCCTGTTACTGGGCCTGACCGACCCGGTGGTCAATCTGTCGATGGGGCAGACTGCGGAGGTGGTTGCCTATCGTTTCGGGATTGATCGCGAACAACAGGATGCCTATGCGCTGCGTAGCCACGAGCGCCTGGCGGCGGCCTTCGATGACGGTCACATGGCGGACGAGGTCGCGGTGCTCTATGACAACGACGGCCGGTTTTATCCGGAAGATACCGGCCTGCGGCGGGATAGCGACAGCGAGAAACTGGCCAAGCTGCGACCGGTGTTTGATCGGCGCTACGGACAAGTAACCTCCGGTAACAGCTCCCAGATTACCGACGGCGCCGCCATGCTGGTGCTCGCGAGTGAGGAAGCGGTATCGCGCTACGGCCTGAAGGTGCTGGGCGAACTCCACGGTCACGAGTGGGCCGGTGTCGATCCACGGCAGATGGGCCTGGGGCCGGTACATGCGGTTTCGCGCCTGTTGCATCGTTTCGATCTGGGGATGGACGATATTAAACAGATGGAGCTCAACGAGGCCTTTGCCGCCCAGGTACTCGGGTGCCAGGCGGCCTGGGCCGATGCCGATTATGCCCACGATGAGCTGGTCTCCAAGCAACCCCTCGGTCCCATGGACGAGAGCCGGTTGAATCCGGAGGGCGGCGCCATTGCCTGCGGCCATCCCATCGGCGCTACCGGGGCCAGGCTGGTACTGCATCTGCTCCATGCCTTGCGCCGCCAGGGCGGTGGTAAAGGTGTCGCCACTCTGTGTATCGGCGGCGGCCAGGGTGGCGCCATGCTGGTGTCGACGGAGCAGGGCGGGGGAACGCAGTGAAACACTGGCAACTGGGCGAAGACGGTGCTTATGCTACCCTGACCCTGGACGTCGCCGAACGTTCGGCCAATGTCCTGTCGCGCGAGGTGTTGCAGGAGCTGAGCGACACCCTTGCCGACCTGGCCACTCAGCCGTTAAAGGGGCTGATAATCCGTTCGGGCAAACCCAATCATTTCATCGTCGGCGCCGATGTCAATGAATTCCAGACTATCCGCGATGCCGAGCAGGCGGCAGAACTCGCCCGCTTCGGCCAGCATGTGTTCAATCGCCTCGACAGCCTGCCGTTTCCATCGGTGGCAGTGATCCACGGTCTCTGTCTCGGTGGTGGGCTGGAGCTGGTGTTGGCCTGTGATTACCGGGTAGCGCTGGCGGAGAACTCCACTCGTCTCGGACTGCCCGAGGTCCGCCTGGGGATCCATCCCGGTTTTGCCGGTACGATTCGTTTACCGCCGCTGGTAGGTGCGCTGGCAGCGCTCGATCTGATGTTGACCGGCCGCACCGTCAGTGTCCGCGCCGCCCGCCGCATCGGTCTTGTAGATGCCGTCGAGCCCAAGCGCCACCTCATTCGTGCCGCCGCCGCACTGATCAAGAAGGGCCATGCCAAACGGCATCTGTCGTTGATGAAACGCCTGCCGGGTTGGTTGCCGTTCCGGGGCCTGGTGAGGAAATCCGTCCTGCGGAAACTCCGCCAGCGGGCCAACCCCGATCATTACCCGGCCCCCTATCGCATTATCGATCTCTGGCGCCGGCACGCGGGCGCCGAGGAAGAGGCGAGTTCGCTCGGGGAATTGCTGATCGGCCGCACCAGCCGTAATCTGGTGCATGTCTTCCTTCTGGGTGAGGCGCACAAACGGGCCGGCCGCAGACATGACCACCGTATCCGGCACGTCCATATCATCGGCGCCGGGGTAATGGGCGGCGATATCGCCGCCTGGTCCGCCTACAAGGGATTCACCGTCAGCCTGCAGGATATCAAACAGGAGACCCTGGCGAAGGCGATGAAGCGGGCCCATGGCTTGTTCAAAAAAAGACTGAAAGACCCACGCGAGATCCAGCAGGTCATGGACCGGTTGATGCCGGACCTCCGGGGGGATGGTGTCGGCCGTGCCGACCTCGTGATCGAGGCCGTGGTGGAAAACGCCGACATCAAGAGCAAGATCTTCAAGGCCGTTGAGGAACGGGCGAAGTTGGATGCCGTGCTCGCGACCAATACCTCCAGCATCCCCTTGGAGACCCTGGCCAAGTCTTTAAACGACCCCTCGCGCCTGGTTGGGCTGCACTTTTTCAACCCGGTTGCCAAGATGCAATTGATCGAGGTCGTCCGTGGCGAGCAGAGCAGCGAGGATGCCATCAATCGGGCCAATGCCTTCAGCGTCGCTCTCGATCGTCTGCCGCTGGTGGTCAAGAGCAGCCACGGTTTTCTGGTAAACCGGATCCTCATGCCCTATCTCATCGAGGCCATGAAGATGGTCGATGAGGGCATCCCGGTGATCCAGATCGATCAGGCGGCGAAGGATTTTGGTATGCCGATGGGACCGGTCCTGCTGGCCGATACCGTCGGACTGGATATCTGTCTGTCGGTGGCCGAGGTGTTGTCCGGCCCCCTGGGGGTCCCGGTGCCGGACGGTCTGCGCACCATGGTCGAAGAAGGCAAGCTGGGTAAAAAAACCGGCCAGGGGTTTTACAAGTTTGACAACAAAGGCAACGCCCACATTCCCAGTGCCGGCAAGAAATCCGAGGCGCCGATCACCGAGCGCCTGGTCCTGCGCCAGTTGAACGAGGCCATGGCCTGTCTGCGTGAGGGTGTCGTCGCCGATACCGATGCCGTCGATACCGGTATGGTCTATGGGACCGGTTTCGCCCCCTATCTCGGCGGACCAATGCGTTATGTCGAGAGCCTCGGCGGCACCGGCATCCGTCACAGCCTCCATCGCCTGTCCCAGGAATACGGCAAGCGCTTCAATCCCGATGAGGGCTGGTCGCAACCGGAGTTATTGGCCCGCCATAATCCCCACTAAGGCCGGTATTGATCCGGCCTCATGGGTCTTTAAACCCGCTGGCTGCCATTAACGACTCATTTTTTGTGCCAATTCTTTTGAAAACCGGCGGCTGGCAGGCCACCCATCCGGTTTTTGCTGCAATGGGACCTATGACTGTGGTTCAATAACGTTAAAACGATAACGGACTATGGGGGAAGTTGATATGAAACGACTAATCGTTACCATAGCTTTACCTTTGTTTACGGTTCTCGCCTTATTTTCGCAAACGGTATCGGCGGCCGGTTTTGCCATAATCGAGCAGAGCGTCAAGGGTCTGGGTAATGCCTTCGCCGGTGGCGCCGCCATCGCCGACGACCCGACAACGATTTTCTTCAACCCCGCCGGCATGACCCGCCTGGGGAACAAGCAGCAATTTGTCTATGGCGGTCACATCATTATTCCATCGGCGAAATTCAGCGATAATGGTTCGAATATCGGCGGCACACCGCTAACCGGCGGCGATGGCGGTGATGCCGGCGAGATCGCCTTTGTGCCCAATTTCTATTGGGTGAAGCCTATCAATGGCAAGTTGATATTCGGGCTTGGGGTCAACGCCCCCTTCGGTCTGGTAACCGAGTATGACAGCGACTGGAAGGGCCGTTACCACGCCATCAAATCGGACCTCATGACTATCAATATCAATCCGTCCCTGGCCTACCGGGTCAACGACAAGCTCTCGATTGGTGGCGGCATCAACGCCCAGTATATCGATGTCGAGCTCACAAATAATGTTGCTCTTGGTGGTGGTCAAGTTGCTGATGCGCGCGCTAAAGTGACAGGCGATGATTGGGGGTTTGGCCTCAATCTCGGTTTGCTCTATGAGTTCAACAAGGGTACCCGCCTGGGTGTGGCATACCGCTCAAAAATCGATCAGTCGCTTCAGGGATCAGCAGAATTTGATGATGTTTCAGGCAGTGGCGCGCTCGGGGCCGCTCAAGCAGGTGGTTTTTTTCTCAATACCGGCGCCAAGGCAGATCTGACCCTGCCGGAGACCCTGTCAATCAGTGTCTATCGTCAACTAAATCCGAAGTGGGCCATTATGGGCGATGTTACCTGGACCCGCTGGAGCCGTTTCAAGGAGTTGCGGGTGCGGTTCGATGTCGGCAATCAGGGTGATACCGTGGTCCCCGAGAACTGGGAGGACAGCTACCGTTATGCTGTTGGCCTGAATTACATAAAGAACCAAAAATGGACCCTGCGTGGCGGTATTGCCCTGGACGAGACACCGATTCCCAGCGCCGAGTTCCGGACAGCACGTATTCCTGGCAATGATCGCAAGTGGTTGACGTTTGGCGCCACTTACAAGCGCTCGGATAAACTCACCGTCGATTTCGGTTTTGCCCATCTGTTTATCAGCAATACGCCGATCAATAATACCGGTTCGCAGGGACATATCCTGACCGGCAGTTATGATGCCGACGTCAATATAATCAGTGTCCAGTTCAACTTGACGCGGTGATCATGAGGGCATCGGGCATCCCCATGCCGGCGGGTACATGTCGTGAGCTTATCTTGGGACATTTGCACTTAATCGCG
>FXBF010000021.1_pt1 | contig 38511 bp, 31 predicted proteins | sample 5335321 | NCBI WGS metagenome assembly FXBF01 (sample SAMEA103928391, study PRJEB20085) | sediment metagenome | isolation source: sediment
ATGGAGCCGATGTTTGGCACGAAATTGAGCATGAAGGCAACCAGGCCCCAGAGCAGCGGAAAGTCAACGCCGATAATCGCAAGCGCGAGGGTGACGGCAGCGCCCGTCAAAAGGCTTGTCAGGGTCTTGAGGGCCATATAGCGCTGCACGTTATCGGTGACCCTTTTGAAATGAGCCAGCGAGTCTTCCGAATCACCGGAGATGGCGCGTAACTTAATCGGAAAGCTCGCCGCCTCCAGCAGGATAAAAATCACCGTGAGCACGATCAGAAACGCATTGGTGAGGACGCCACCAAAGCCACGAAGCATACCGGCTGCGAAGTTCATGGCGACCCGCGGATCAAGATACTCGAACACCTCGTCTTTGGGCACCGGTATGCCTCGCTGCTCGAGCCAGGCCAAGAGCACGGTGAGTTGCTCTTGCAATCTTAGCTGGTAGTTCGGCAGCTCGCGCGAAAAACCTTCCACTGAAGTCCCGACAAGCGCCCCCAGTGCAAAGATTAAAAAGGTAATGCCCGCAATCACCAGCAACAGGGCGAGTGACGAGGGCACGCGCCGGCGCTGCAACCAGGAAAGCGGTGGCGCGCTGATTATTGCGAGAAATGCAGCGAGCAGGAACGGCACCAGTAGTGGCTGCGCCGCGCGCATACCGGCAACGATGATGACGAATGCGGCCAGCGGTATCAGGAAAAGTCCGGTGGACCGTTTAGAATCGTCGCGCATAGTAAGCCTGGGGTTTAATCAATTGCCGGTTTGGGGCGGATGATCACACATCATTTGCTCCCGGTCCAATCTTGCGTGTTGCGGTCCCGGAAGCTGCTGGCCACCCGCGCCACTTACCACGATGTTCGCCATCAAGATTTCTGGCGCATCAGGATTTGTAACGGTGCAGTGCCCGTGAGTACAATGGTTGCGGTGCAAGGCGATCATGGCCGGGGCCGTGTATGCCGCGGCCAGCAGGCAGATCTGTCGCTTTTCCCCGGTGTATTGTTGCCGGCGCTGAGCCAAAAGCGGAAGGCGACTAATACCGGATGCGCGCGATGAGTCGTGACGTGCCGGCAACGGCTGTGATAGTTATAGAACGCATGAATCGATGATCGTCTATGCGGGTGACTGCACTGGATCTGGCGGCTTAGGTATTAGCCATGTCCTAACCTCGTGGCAGCCGGGCGAGTGCGCCATTGGTGCGGATTCAATGCTCGGTATCATGCGCTACGGTGTGCCCCCGCCCGAGGTGCCGGCCGTGGATTGCCCGGTGGCGTCTGTTTCGATGCCGCTATTGAGCGCCGAGCAGCGGGTCGAGGTCTGGCATGGCTCCGCGCCCGTGACGGTGCACCGGCAAGGCGGTATCGATTATGCCAGCAACGGCCAGGTCCTGTTCGGTGTGTACGCGCGGCAGGAATCCAATGATTGTTTTCTGGATCTGGTGATCGAGGAGTCGTATGTCGCTATTTTTGAGTTGCTGAAGGCGGCCGGATACCCGCACCTGTTACGGACCTGGAACTACATTCCCGCTATCGCCAAAGTGCAAGACGGTGTCGAGCGCTACCACCGCTTGTGCTTGGGGCGCTACCAGGCGTTTACTCGATTCGATCCGGCGCCGGAACATGCGCTTCCGGCTGCGACTGTCATCGGTACGACGCAGGGAGATGTCGTCGTATGTTTTCTCGCCGCGCGACACGCGGGGATACCGGTGGAAAATCCGCGCCAGGTCAGCGCCTACCGCTACCCGTCGCAGTACAGCCCACGAAGTCCGTCGTTTTCCCGCGCAATGGTCAAGGATTGGGGCGGTCGCGCGCACCTCTACGCCTCGGGGACCGCTAGTATCGTCGGGCACGAGACGCGCCATGCTGGAGACGTACGGGCGCAGCTCGACGAGATCCTGCGTAACCTGGAGGCATTGCTTGCGCAAGCCGCCCACACAACGGCAACTGCGTTTCCGCAGCGGGCAGGCGAGGCGTTACTCAAGGTTTACATTCGCCGTCCGGAAGATTTCGTGCCGGTGCGCGAACGGCTAAGACAGGTGTTGGGCACGTACGGATCGGTGCTGTACCTGCAAGGAGAGCTTTGCCGAAAGGATTTGCTGGTCGAAATCGAGGGCGTCTATTGGCGTTAGGGTTACCGCGCGGTTTCTTTTCCAGCCTTAGCGTTGCCTCGCGCCGTTCTTCCCCGGCCGTCACGTGCTATCTGTCAATATGCGTAAAGTGGGACCATGGCAACGCCGGTCGTGATGAAACACGAGAGGGCATGCAACTGCGTATAGGTCAAGGTCGGTACAGAGCGAATGGTGACTTGTCGGCCGCGGCGCAGGGTTTTGTTCACCACGTAAATGATCTCGCGTGCCTGCTCCAACTTGGCGGAGATGATAGTCGTGTCGGTGATAATCTCGTACAGTGCGTCGATTGCAAGTGGCAGATTTTTGTCGAAGATGTCAATTTGATATTCTGTATCGGACTTGCTGGTGCCGGCATTCCATGAGCTGCCGTTGTCCTCGATCAGTCGGTGGAGCTCGGCCTCGGTGTGCCGCAATGTGATCGTGTTTCGCGTATCTGTGAACAATCCCGATGGGTAATCACACAAACCGCGTCGCGGCCGGCGCGCCCTCGGCGTTGCGCGAGAGGCTCGCCGCGCTGGAGGCGCAGATCTCCACGGCCATGCTGGCCGACCAGCGGGCGCTGCGCCGCCGGCTTTCGCGTTTACGCGACACTTCGACGCCGAGCCGCCATGAGGTTCGCGGGCAATCGGCGTGGGCACGGCTCGAGCGCGACGTGCGCGAGTCGGTCGCGCGCCATGCGCGCCGACGTGCGCGACGCCCGCTACCGGTCTTCGCGAACACGCTTCCGGTTGCGCAGCAGCGTGAGGAAATCGCGCAGGCGATAGCGGCACATCCGGTGGTGGTCGTTTGTGGAGAGACCGGCTCCGGCAAGACCACCCAGCTGCCAAAGATCTGTCTGCAGCTGGGACGAGGCGCCGGTGGTTTGATCGGCCACACCCAGCCCCGGCGCATCGCGGCTCGCAGCGTTGCCGGGCGTATCGCGCAGGAACTGAACGTCGAGCTGGGCACCACCGTGGGCTACAAGGTGCGCTTCAGTGACCGCATCAGTCCGGACACCTATATCAAGCTGATGACGGACGGCATCTTGCTGGCGGAAACACAAGGCGACCGTCTGCTCCATCAGTATGACACCTTGATTATCGACGAAGCTCACGAGCGCAGTCTCAATATCGACTTCCTGTTCGGTTATCTCAAGACGGTGCTCACGCGTCGATCGGACCTGAAGTTGATCATTACCTCGGCGACGATCGATCCGCAGCGGTTTTCGCGCCATTTCGATGATGCACCGGTCATAGAGGTATCTGGTCGCACCTACCCGGTGGAGGTCCGCTACCGGCCGTTGCCGGCTGACGATGAAGACGAACGCGACCGTGGGTTGCAGCAAGCGGTGCTCAATGCTGTTGACGAGGTTTGTGCCATCGACAGCGGGGATGTCTTGATTTTCGCCAGCGGTGAGCGCGAGATCCGAGAGACCGCGGAGGCATTGCGAAAGCACCATCCACCGAATACCGAGGTGCTGCCACTGTACGCGCGGCTATCGACGGCACAACAGAACAAGGTGTTCCGGCCCCATAGCGGGCGGCGGTTGGTGATCGCCACGAACGTTGCCGAGACCTCGCTGACCGTACCCGGGATCCGTTACGTCATCGACACCGGTCGCGCCCGCATCAGCCGCTACAGTCACCGCACCAAGGTGCAGCGCCTGCCGATCGAAAGAATTTCGCAGGCGAGCGCCGACCAGCGCAAGGGCCGCTGCGGGCGGCTGAGCGCGGGAGTCTGCATACGTCTGTACTCGCAGGAGGACTACGAAGGGCGCGCGCTGTTCACCATGCCCGAGATCCAGCGCACGAATCTGGCGGGCGTCATTTTGCAAATGAAGGCCCTGCATCTGGGCGACGTCGATCGATTTCCGTTCGTCGACGCACCCGACCCCAAGATGATTAAGGACGGATTCCGGTCGCTGACGGAGCTGGGGGCGCTGGACAGCGACGGCAATCTAACCGTCGTGGGCTGGCAGTTGGCAAGGCTGCCGCTGGATCCCAGGATAGGGCGTATGATCCTCGCGGCCCGTGATGAGGATTGCCTTGGCGACATGCTGATTATCGCCGGCGCCTTGTCCGTACCGGAGCCGCGTGAACGGCCGCTCGATGCACACGAGAAGGCAGATGAAAAACACAAGCAGTTCGCCGACAACCGCTCCGATTTTATGGGATTCATCAAGCTGTGGCGGGCGTTCGAGGAACAAAGTCGCCACGTCTCCAAGACCAAGCTGCGCGCTTTTTGTCACGATAATCTGTTGTCGTACGTACGCATGCAGAACTGGCGCGACACGCACCACCAGCTCCAGTCGCTCGTGAAAGAAATGGGGTTTCGGCCCAATAAGCAGGCGGCCGAATACGAGGCGATTCATCGCGCGGTCCTGGCGGGCCTGCTTGGCAACATCGGCTTAAAGGCGGACGGCAACGAGTATCTGCGCCCACGCGGAGGAAGACTATCTTTGTTTCCGGGCTCTGCGCTGTTCAAGAAAGGGCCCCGATGGATCGTCGCCGCGGAGCTCGTTCACACGGCACGGCTCTACGCGCGCACGGTAGCGGCGATCGAGGCCGAGTGGATCGAGCGGGTGGCGGGTGAGTTGTGCCGTCGCTCTATTAGTGGCCCGCATTGGGACAGTAAACAGGCCGCCGTGATTGCCTACGAGCAGGTATCGCTTTATGGACTCGTGATTGTCGATCGCCGCAGGGTACGCTACGGGTCGATCAACCCGCAGGAGGCAAGGACAATATTTATTCGGCAGGCGCTCGTGGAGGGCGAGTACACCGGGGACGCAGAATTTTTCAAACACAATCAGGTGCTCGTCGCCGAGATCGAGGACCTGGAGCGCCGGTCACGGCGACGGGGTATTCTAGTAGATGAACAGCAGCACTACGATTTCTATGATCATAATGTACCACACGATATCTGCGACGGCGCGTCTTTCGAGAGTTGGCGTAAGCGCGCGGAACGCAAGAATCAGAAACTCCTCTTTCTTGAACGCGATGACCTCATGCAACGCAGCTCCGCGGGAGTAACGTTGGAGCGGTTTCCCGACTGCCTGATTTCCGCTGGCGGTGACTGGAAGCTCGACTATCATTTTGAGCCCGGCCACCCGGCCGACGGCGTAACGGTCACGTTACCTGCAGCCGCCTTCAATCAACTCGACCCTCAGCGCTTCGGTTGGTTGGTGCCGGGGTTGCTGCATGAAAAAATCGTCGCCTTGCTCAGGTCGCTACCGAAATCATTGCGTCGCAGTTTTGTTCCCTTGCCGGAGTTTGCCAGCGCGTGCCTGGAAGCGATTACGCTGGGCCAGGGAGAGTTAACCGAGGCGCTGGCGTTGCACCTGCGCAAGATGACCGGGGTGACCGTCCCTAGCGCTGCCTGGGATTCCGGAGCGTTGCCGGCGCATCTTCGCATGAACTTCAGAATCGTAGACGCCGGGGGCCAGCAGATCGCGATGAACCGCGATCTGGCGCAACTTCAGCGCCAGTTTGGCAAATCCGTGTCGCAGGCATTCTCCGAGCTACCGATCTCGCGATATGAGCGGCGAGATATTACAAGTTGGAATTTTGGAGACATTCCCGAGCGGGTTACGCTGCAATCAGCAGATCAAACCATCCAGGCCTACCCGGCATTGGTAGACGACCAGAACAGTGTGTCACTGCGATTATTTGACTCTGCGCAGCGCGCCGCCGGCGCCATGGGTCCTGGCGTGAGAAAACTGTTCATGCTCGAGCTGTCGCAACAGATGAAGTACCTGCGCAAGAACATCCCGCACATGCGGGAAATGTGCATGCATTACGTGACGCTCGGGGATTGCGAGGAGCTGATGCATGATTTCGTCGGTGCCATCGTCGACCGCGTGTTTATTGACGGCGATATCTGGGTACGTAATGCCGATGAGTTCCATCGACGCAAGCAGCAGCGCAGGTCCGAGCTCATGCCCGCGGCGGGTAGCATGAGTAGGCTGGTCCTGCGCGTGCTGGAGTCATATCAGATGATCCTGCAGAGACTCGGCGATCTCAGCGGGCCTGTTTGGCAGGAAACGATCAGCGATATCCGCAGCCAGCTTGGCCATTTGATTTACCCGCGTTTTCTCCGGGACACGCGATACGGGCGACTGGAGCACTTGCCGCGCTACTTGCAGGGTGTGCTCCTGCGGTTGGAGAAACTGGCACACGCACCCGCCCGGGACCGTAGCAAGTTGGCGGAGATTGCCGTGCTGTGGAAGGATTATCTGGCGCAGGCGCAACGCGATGCGAGCGCGGTGGAAGAAGGCACGGCCTTGAACGATTACCGCTGGGCGCTGGAAGAACTGCGCGTGTCGCTTTTTGCGCAGCAACTCAAGACCGCTTTTCCGGTGTCGGTCAAACGCCTGCGCGAACAATGGCAAGAGATCAGGAACCGCGGTTGATCTCAGGGAAAAAGATCCTCCAATGTCCAGCCATCACTAGTGCGGTGGTACACGGTCCGTTCGTGCAGGCGGAACGGGCGTTTGAGCCAAAACTCGATGTGCGCGGGCCGTAGCCGGAAGCCTGACCAGAAAGGCGGGCGTGGCACCTTGGCAAGCCCGAACCTGGCGGTGAACTTGGCCACGCGTTTCTCGAGCTCGAATCGCCCGGCCAGCGGATGTGACTGCTTCGAGGCCCAGGCACCGATCTGGGCAGTCCGTTCGCGCGTCGCGAAGTAGGCATCCGCGTCCGTGTCGCTCACGCGCTCGACTTCGCCCTCTACCCGCACCTGGCGGTCCAACGACTTCCAGTGCAGGCATAACGCCGCGCGCGGGTTGGATAACAATTCCTTGGCCTTGCGACTTTCGAGATTGGTGTAAAAGACGAACCCGCGCTCGCCGAGCCCGCGCAGCAGGACCATGCGAACCGAAGGTGCACCACTGCGATCCACCGTCGCCAGCGCGGCGGCCGAAGGATCACTCGGTTCGCTGTGCTCGGCCTCTTGCAGCCAACGGCGAAACAGCGCGATCGGGTCTTGTTCTCGAACCTTGTTCACGGATTACTCACTACAGCGAAACGTAGCCGCTAAGTTTGCCACAAATTGCGGCCGTGATGTGGGGTCGCCGCCGCTTTCAGCGTTGAGCCGGTGGCACGGTATACTGCCGCGTATCAGGCGGGATCCTGGCGCGCTGCGCTGCGTCCGGCCGGCCGCTTGCCATACTCGGAATCAGCGACCAGAAAAACGGAAGAATCGATGGTTATCGCGTGCTTGGATCTCGAGGGAGTGCTCGTTCCCGAGATTTGGATCAACGTCGCGAAGCTTGCCGGGGTGCCGGAGCTGCGCGCCACCACACGGGATGTCCCCGATTATGACACATTGATGAGGCAGCGGTTGGCGATTCTGGCGGATCACCGTATTCGCCTGCAGGATATCCGTACGGTGATCGAGTCGATGGCCCCGTTGGAAGGGGCGCACGAATTCCTCGACGTCATGCGGCAACGTTTCCAGGTCATCATACTGTCGGACACATTCTATGAGTTTGCGGGGCCGTTCATGCGCCAGCTCGGGTGGCCAACACTTTTCTGCAACCGGCTGGAGGTGGATCAGGGTGGGCGTATCGTGGGTTATCGTTTGCGTCAGTGCGATCAAAAATGCCAGGCCGTGCGCGCATTACGCTCGTTGAACTATCGTATCATTGCCGCTGGCGATTCCTACAACGACATGACCATGTTGGCAGAGGCAGACAGCGGGATCCTGTTCCGCCCGCCCGCTGGCCTGGCGCGAGAGTATCCGCAGTACCCCGTGACTCATACTTACGAAGAACTGGAGGGCGCCTTCGCGCAGGCCTCCACCGCAGCAACTCGGTAAACGCCGTTACCGCAGTTCGCGATTGGCCCACTCCAACGCGGTTTGTCCAATGTTGCACCGTGGTCTTGCAGGCGATGGCATCGCTAGCGCGGCCAGAGCAGGTACGCCAAGATAAGAAGCACTACCAGCGCCCAGCCTATGATATCCACATAGGCACGCAACAGGCGTTCCATCTTGTCGCCGCCCCAGACGATCAAACCGGCCACGAGAAAAAAACGCGCCCCGCGGCTGATGGCGGACGCGACAATGAATAGCGGGAAAGAGAGCGATGTGACGCCGGCCGTGATCGTGAAGATCTTGTAGGGAATCGGCGAAAATCCGGCAAGGAGCACAGCCCAGAAACCCCAGGCGGCAAACCAATCTCGAACAATCAGGTACTCATCCCAATAGCCAAGGCGATGCAGCAGCGGTTGAATCGCATCGAAGGCGAGTAACCCGATTCCGTACCCCGCCATGCCACCGAGCACCGAGCCGATGGTGGTCAGGCCCGCGAGACGCCACGCACGCCGGGGTGTGGCCAGCGACATGGGCGCCAGCATGACGTCGGGTGGGATCGGGAAGAACGACGACTCGGCGAAACTGAGAGCGGCGAGGTAACCGGCGGCGTAGGGATGTTTCGCCCACTCCAGGACCTTCACATAGAGCTTCGAGAAGATGCGCACCCGATAGTCGTCCTAGCTTGAGATCCCTTGGATTGTGCCAGTGGATTGTCTGTCATGCGAATATAGTTTAGTCGTGTCGCCGACTGGCGGTTATACACTAACGGGGTTTCGCCCCCGTACGACGAGTTCCTTTACTTTGCTTGCCCAAAGAAAGGAACCGAAAGAAAAGGCACCCCGGACTCTGCGCCCGCGAACTTCGCGGGTCCCCTCGCTCGGCGCTGGCCTCAGTGGGTCCGGGCAAGGGCCATCCCTGGCCCTGGCCCGGACGCACGGTGTCCTTACCGTACCCCTTCGGGCCTGGGTTTCGGCTGTACTTCTCACTCGGCTTGAGTAAGGGGACCATAAAACCAACAAGCAAAACTGCGTCTCTTCGGGCCCGCTCTTCGTCTTCGCCCGGGGCTCGGCTTGACCAGGGCGCAAAAAACAATTCACGAATCACCAATCACGAATCACGGATTTACACTTTCAGGACTTACGGATTACTGTTCTCGGATCTCGGATCACGACTCACGGATCACGGTTCCCGGCACAAGGCCGGTGGGTAGCTAACGGCCTGCGTTGCTATATTGTTTTTCCCAATTGTAGGCGGACTCGCAGATGATGCTGATGTCCTGCAACTTCGGTTCCCAGCGCAGGATCTCGCGAATGCGCCCGGTGTCGGCGATCAGGCTGGGTGGGTCGCCATCCCGCGGGGGTCCTTCGCTGACCTTGAAATCGACGTTGCTTACTTGTTTGACCGTGTCCAGCGCCTGCCGTACGCTGAAGCCGGTTCCGTAGCCGCAGTTCAGGGCAACCGACGTGCCCCCCTGGCCGAGGTACTCGAGTGCGGCGAGATGGGCCACAGCCAGATCGTCCACGTGAATGTAGTCACGCACACAAGTCCCGTCCGGCGTAGGGTGATCCGTACCGAAGATGGTGACACCGTTTTTGAGACCACACGCCGCCTGGCACGCCACCTTGATGAGGTGCGTCGCTTCCGGCGTCGCTTGGCCCAGGGTTCCGTCGAGCCGTGCCCCGGCGACATTGAAATAACGTAGTGCCACGTAGCGGAAATCGGCGTTACCGCCCGTTGCTATTATAGCGGCGTTGGCGCTGGCCGAAATGTCGCGAAGCATCCATTCCGTCATGAGCTTCGATACACCGTACGGGTTTATCGGTGCCGTCGGGGCATCCTCGTTCACGGGCAAGCTCGCGGGAATTCCATACACGGCCGCCGTGGACGAGTAGATAAAATTGTTTACACCGGCATCGGCGCATGCGTGTAAGAGGTTGAATGAAGCGATGGTGTTATTTCGGTAGTACTTGAGGGGGTCGCTCAGAGATTCCGGAACGACGATGTGCCCGGCAAAATGAATGACCGCATCAACCTCCTGCTCTCGCAGGGTTCGGTCCATGAGCGCCTTATCGCCGACGTCTCCCTCGATCAGCGTAGCTTGCCCGGGCACGGCCCAACGGTGGCCGGAGTAGAAATTGTCGACAACGACTACCCGGTATCCGGTGTCGACCAGATGGCGGCACGTGTGCGAGCCGATGTAGCCTGCGCCTCCTGTTACCAGCACGGCCCGGCTCATACGATCTCCAGGTGCGCAGGGCCCATCAACCGGCGTGCCGGAGACAATGGGCGGCGGATTCGTGGGTGCGAGGGGATCGGATCGGTATTGTCATCATCAAGTCCTGGCCGTATGTTATCGGCGACCGCGGCGGTACGCACCCGGTCCGCCATGGCTGTGGCCACGCACGCGGCGCAGCTGGCCGAACCATTTGCCGTTATGGCGCTCTAAAATTAGCGGATCACTGCACTGCAGGGCATCAGCGCTGCCGGGGTCCGGGCGCGCGCAGGCACTGCGGGGCGCCCGCGGCACCGACACAGGGCAGCGCGCGGGGGCAGGTGCTTCCCCAAACCGGCCACCAGCTTAGAGATCCAGTCGGGCTTGTAGAAACCTAGCCGCTGGGCCAGGGGGCCGCAACCAGCGGACGGGAGCCGCAGGGTGGTCAATACCTGAGTAAGCTTCTATGGTCTATTCCCGAGTATTTTAGTATAGTATTATTGGATGGCAACCTTGACTTTACCCGAGGATGCTCGCGCCGAGCTTGAAACCATGGTGCGGGCAGGCTACCCGTTGGAGACCTGCGGTTTGTTGATCGGGCGACGCGCAAGCGATCAGGTGGACGTACGAACGGTGGTGCAGGCACGTAATCTCAACCGCGAGCGCGCCGCCGACCGTTATGAGCTGGATCCGCGTGACTTCCTGGCGGCCGACGAGCATGCTCGTGCCAATGGTCTGGAGATCGTCGGCGTGTGGCATTCGCACCCGGACCACCCGGCGAGACCGTCGGAGACAGACCGCACGGCGGCTTGGGAAGGCTGGTCCTACATGATAATCTCAGTCACTCGCGACGGCGTAGCCGATTTGCGTTCTTGGCGATTAGATAGCGAACAGTTCGTGGAGGAGTCCATTCAATTATGTCCACGGTAACCGTACGAATTCCGACCCCCCTTCGTTCATTCACTGACGGGGCCGACGAGGTTCGCGTCGATGGCACGACTGTTGACGACGTGCTCAAGGCGCTCGGCACGGCACATGCCGGCCTGTTAGAACGGGTTATGAACCCTCAAGGCGAGTTACGGAATTTCGTGAATGTGTATCTCGGTAGCGACAATGTGCGTTCGCTCGATGGTCTCGCGACACCGGTATCCGACAATGACGTCGTATCCATCGTGCCGGCCGTGGCCGGCGGCGCCGGCAAGGCAAAGGATCGTCGCCTCGCCGAGCTCAAATCCTCGATCCCCGAAATTACACCGGCTGCGGCAGTGGCGTTGCAACACGAGGGCGCAGCCGTGATCGATGTGCGCGAGGCGGACGAGGTTTCGCAGGGCAGTCCGGTCGGGGCATACCGCCTGGGACGCGCCTATCTCGAGCTGCGCATCGAAGATACTGTGCCTGACATGGACCGGACAGTTCTAGTCATGTGTGGTGGTGGCGCGCGTTCGCTGTTTGCGGCCGAGGCGATAAAGCAGCTCGGCTACAGGGATGTGCGATCCGTAACCGGAGGCTTCGCCCGCTGGAAGAATGACGGGCAGCCGTTCGAGGTCCCACGGATGCTGGACGCGGACGCGCGCGAGCGTTACTCGCGTCACCTGCTGATGCCGGAGGTCGGTGAGGCAGGACAGCTCAAGCTGATCGACAGCAAGGTGTTAATGCTGGGTGCAGGCGGGCTCGGTTCGCCGGCGGCGTTTTATCTTGCGGCAGCCGGTGTCGGCACGATCGGCGTTGTAGATGATGACATCGTCGATCGCAGCAACTTGCAACGCCAGATCCTGCATACGGACGCCCGTGTGGGGACACCGAAGGTCGTATCGGCGCGCGAGACCCTGGAGGCGCTTAATCCGGCGGTCAAGGTGATCGAGTATCATACGCGCCTCGACAGCAGTAACGTGGAGGAGATCTTTGCCGGCTTCGACGTGATCGTAGACGGGTCGGATAATTTTCCGACGCGATACCTGGTGAACGATGCCTGTGTGAAGCTGGGCATAGCGAATGTGCACGGCGCGGTATATCGGTTCGAAGGACAGGTGTCGGTTTTCTGGCCGGCGTATGAGAAGCGCCGTGGACCTTGCTACCGTTGCCTTTATCCTGAGCCGCCGCCAGCGGAAATGGCCCCGTCGTGCGCCGAGGCAGGCGTGCTGGGGATATTGCCGGGCGTGGTTGGATTACTGGAGGCCGTGGAGACCATCAAGATCGTGCTGGGTATCGGTGAGCTGTTGGTCGGGAGGATGCTCTATTATGATGCCTTGCGTGCACAGTTCACGGAGCTCAAGCTCCAACCTGATCCCGCCTGCCCGTATTGCAGCGAGGGAACCCAGTTCCCCGGCTACGTGGACTACGAGCAGCTATGTGCCGTGTCCAACGCCTGATCGCACGGCCCCGCCATATTGCTCCGGTGAGTGCTTTCGCGAGTGCTGACTCACGCGTCTGATGGGCGCGATTTCCTGCGAGTCGCGCCCTGATACCCGGAGCATGGTTTGACTGAAGAGGCCTCATCTGGCTCCGCGGAAACCATCGATCGCTCCGGGCTGCTGAACGCCGTTGGGCGCACGCCGTTAATTGCGCTCGATCTGGCGGACGCGACCGGTGTCCGGCTGCTGGCCAAGCTCGAGAGCTTGAACCCGGGCGGTTCGCTAAAGGATCGCCCGGTGGCGCGCATGATCACCGAGGGCGTCAAGGCCGGCCGATTCGAAGGCGGTCGGCGGCTGCTTGATTCGTCATCCGGCAACGCCGGAATCGCGTACGCGATGATCGGGGCCGCATTAGGGATACCGATCACGATCGTCGTGCCCGGCAACGCGAGCCAGGAACGTCTCGAACGCATCGCCGCGTATGGCGCGGAACTCATCATCACCGACCCCATCGAAGGTTACGACTTTGCCCTGCGAGAAGCACGGCGGCTTGCCAATGATTACCCCGAACGCTACTGGTACTGCGATCAATACAGCAATGAAGACAATTGGCGCGCTCATTACGAGACTACCGGTGCGGAGATCCTGCAGCAGGTCATGGCCCGAACGGGTGCGGCGCCGGATGCGTTCGTGGCAGGCGTGGGTACGGGCGGCAGTATCACCGGGATCGGTCGCCGGTTGCGTGAAGCGCGCACCGAGACGCACATCGTTTCGATTGTGCCGGACCGGTTTCCCGGCATAGAGGGCTTGAAGCCGCTGGGCCAATCCGAGGATATCGTGCCTGGGATTCTGGATGAATCCCTCATCGATGAACGTGTGCCGGTCAGTATCGAACAGGCGGTCGCAATGTGCTGGCGCCTGGCCGAGCGGGGTCTTTTTGTTGGCCCATCTTCCGGCGCGTATGTGCACGCGGCACTGGTACTCGCCGCGAAGGGCCACCACCGCACGATTGTCACATTGCTTTGCGATACCGGGGAGCGTTACAGCTCCACGGGGATGTGGCGCAGGGAAAGCTAGCCTGAATCTGGCAAGAATTTGCCGCATCGGTCACAGCAGTGGCGGGGCAGGAACCCTCTGAGCCGAATCCGGCGGCGAGGGAAGCCGCCAGCGAGTACCTTATCGCTGCAAGAGAGACGATAACGTTGAGCTGCTCTCACTCGGCAACCCTGGCTCTAACGATCATCCGCCCCTCGATCATTTTGCGGCTGCCTTAGCCCGAATATTCCATCGCTGAGCACGAAGCGCACGACTCCAGGGACGGAGGAGGTAGATCGTGTCGGGAACAAGCGATCGAAAGGACGCAGAGACAGAAAACTCAAGCGGTTTTGGCCTGATCTCAAAGGGACTACGGTGTCACACTTCGCCCCGCGGGGCTGCTTACCCCGGGCGCTGTTTAACGATTTGTCCCCGCGGTAACTGTTCCCTGCGTTACTCTAGCTCTGCATCCCTGCAGTCGTCTGCGATCTCTGCGCTCTCTGGTGTGAGTCCATGCAATATTAGCCTTAGCGATTACGCGGTGGGCGGACCCATGGCGTGCGCCCGGTGCCGGCACTTGCCGCGATGGCTGCCGGCGGCGGGGCTAATCGTGCGCGATTCGACCGCGTGGTGTCACCTGCCGTATGCCGGTCGCCGTAACGGCAGTGATTAATCCCCAATAACAGGCAGCTGGCGCGGCACCACGGGAAGCCGGCGTGCGTACTATACTTGGGAGGGCATCGGGGGCGATTCGGGCTTGCCAGGGTGGCGAGGGTGGTGTTGGATGGACTTAGTGCGGGACAAGTATATGATATTTCTGGTAATTGTCTTTTCTGCGTGCAAGCCGGCCATGCGGCCGACCGTTCCCTGATCTGGACCGGATCAGTCAGCCGATCCGGTCCACCGAAACCGCAGTGCCACCCTGCGACTATCCGCCCCCGGCCATCGCTTGCCGGCAGGCCGTCATGAACCGAGGCATAGGACCCAACGGGTTCGCAGGCAATGGTTGTTGTGAGAAACGAATCTATGACTGGATCGAGTAGCAAGCAATCTGCTGCGCGGACGCCGCCGGTGAGTGGTGGTCGCGGCGATGCCGATGATACGGATCTGAGGGTACTTGCGGAGCAGGTCAGGCTGCTGTACGCACAGGCAGGCCGTGGTTTCATTATTTCGATCTTGATTTCCGCATTCCTGGTGGCGGGCTTGTGGAACGTCGTGAACTACGAGTTGTTGCTTGCGTGGTTCGGATTCATGGTCCTGGTTACAGTCGGGCGATTCGTGCTGGTCCGGGTGTACCGTCGCACGCCTGTGCCCGAGACCGAGGTCCGGCGATGGCTGCGGTTGTTTGGCGTCGGCGCGGGTTGTGCCGGTATCGGGTGGGGGCTGGCAGGTACAGTGCTGTTTCCTGCAGGTTTCGTCTTCCAGCAGGCATTTCTCGCGTTCCTGCTGGGGGGAATGGCGGCGGGTGCAGCCCCATATTTGTCTGCGGTAATCGGTGTCTACGTCGCGTTCCTGCTTCCGGCCCTGCTACCACTCGCGGTGCTGTTGCTGCTGCAGGGCGGGGAGATTTATGTGTTTATGGGGCTCATCATGCTCGTGTTTACCGGGGCCATGCTAACCATAGGTCGTGCGATTCACGTGACGATCAAGGACTCCTTGAGCTTGCGATTCGAAAATATCGCGCTGATCGAAGATTTGTCCAATGCGCAGAAGGAAGCAAATCGCGCCAACGCCGAGCTCGAAATGGAGATAGAGGAGCGCAAACGTGCGCAGACCAGCCTGTTGCTGGAAAAAGAACTCGCGCAGGTGACCCTGAAGGCTATCGGTGACGGCGTAATTACGGCCAACATGGACGGTGCCGTCGAGTACGTGAACCCGGTGGCGGAGCAACTCATCGGCTGGTCGAATACCGAGGCGCATGGGGTTTCGTTGCGCCAGGTGCTCAAGCTCGTCGACGAGACTACGCAGAAGGCCGTTCCAGATCCCGTACAACAGTGTCTCGAGGAAAAACGCAGCGTGCGCCTATCCGGCCACACCGTGCTCGTTCATCGTGACGGAGATCAGGAGTTCTCGGTAGAGGTGACGGTGAGCCCCATCAACGACCACGATCTCCATGGTATAGGCACGGTCCTGGTATTACATGAGGCGACGGAGATACGGGGCATGGCGCGTCGGATGTCCTATCAAGCGAGTCATGATGCCTTGACCGGCTTGGTGAATCGCCATGAGTTTGAGCTGCGCCTTACCCGCGCGCTTCAAAAGGCTCGCACGGAGGACCGCCAGCATGCGCTTTGTTACCTCGACCTGGATCAGTTCAAAGCCGTTAACGACATGTGCGGACATGTTGCGGGGGACGCCCTGCTCCGGCAGCTCGCTGCAGAATTACAGCAAGGTGTGCGTGAGAGTGACACGTTGGCACGGCTCGGAGGTGACGAGTTCGGTGTGTTGCTGGAAGGTTGCCCGTTGGATCAGGCCAAGAAAATTGCCGATGGGTTGCGCCAGATCGTACAGAACTTTCGTTTCGCCTGGGCAGATCGCATATTTGAGGTGGGCGTTAGCATCGGCGTTGTCCCCATCACCAAGGATGGCGGAAATATTGCGGAAGTGCTGAGCATGGCCGACTCGGCATGCTATGTAGCGAAGAATCGCGGTCGTGACCGGGTTCATGTGCATGGGCCGGACGACCAGGTGATGGAGCAACGCCTCGGGGAGATGCAATGGGTATCGCGGATAGCGCGGGCGATCGAGCAGGATCGGATCGATCTGTATGGGCAGCAGGCGATGCCACTGTCGGCGAAGGCGAGCCGCCATGACTACGCGGAGGTGCTCATACGCATGCAGGATGAGAACGGTGAGCACGTTCCGACTACGGCCTTCCTACCGGCCGCCAAGCGCTATAACTTGATGCCTATTATAGACCGGTGGGTGACGCGAAAGGTTTGTGTCTTCATCCGTGAGGTAAGGGCTGTCACATCCAAGGATCTCGGCATTCTCGCAATCAATCTTTCCGGGCAATCGTTATCGGACGAGCGCTTCCTTGATTTTGTGGTAGATCAGCTTCATCAGAACTCTATTGCACCGGAGAACATTTGCTTTGAGATCACGGAAACCGCGGCAATCGCGAATCTGACGCATGTGAAACGCTTTATAGCGACGTTGAAAGCAATGGGCTGCCGGTTCGCACTGGATGATTTCGGCAGCGGCTTGAGCTCGTTCGCTTACCTCAGAAATTTGCAGGTGGATTACCTGAAGATCGATGGCCGGTTCATTCGCGACAGCATAAATGACCCGGTGGATTACGGGATGGTGAAAATCGTGCACCAGATCGGCGACGTGATGAATATCCAGACAATAGCGGAGCACGTGGAGCAGAAAAACGTGCTGACGAAGCTCAAGGAGTTGGGAGTGGATTACGCCCAGGGCTTCGAGATCGCCGAGCCGGCACCGCTGGAAGAGTGCGTGTCGATCATCTCCGAGCAAAGAATGAGCAGTTGATGTGAGACTGATTGAGTCGTGAGCTTACGAACGAAATTGCTTCTACCCTTGTTCGTGTTTGCCATCGTGCTAACGGGATATGTGAACATTAGCTGGCTTCCACAGTTCACGGATCTTGTCGAGAAAGAGTATAAGCAAAAATTGGCCTGGAGACTGGGCGATCTCGCCGAACGTATAGCGCCGCTGCTTGCCCGCAACCAACTGCGGCGTGCGTTCCAGAAGTTGGACGTGGTGGTCGATGAAAACCAAGAGTGGCTCAAGGTAGAGCTGCGCGACGCGCGTGGGAGGCGCCGCTACACGGCGCAGACGGGAGGGACCACCATGAATAGGCCCGGCCTCGACACGGTGGAGCAGATTGTGGGGATTCCGGGCAGCGCGCTGGGGTCGCTGGTGCTTACGGTCGATAGCACAAGCAGGCTGGGCGGAGTAAGAAGCTTGCAACGTTACTTCGTCGTCGGCCTTATCGTCATGATGCTGATCTTTATTCTCACTATCGTGCTGACATTGGAGCTGGTGGTGCGCCGACCGGTCAGGCGACTGTCTGAGGCTTCGGAGAAAATGGCAAAGGGTGATTTTGCGACGCCGCTGCCGAATCCGGGCAGGGACGAGCTCGGCGCATTAATTACGACATTCGGCTCTATGCGGGATGCGATCAAGCGCTATCAATCCGACTTGTCGTTTCAGGCGACACACGATCCCTTGACGGGCCTGGTAAATCGACGAGAGTTCGAGCGTCGCATCGTAGCGGCACTGAATATCGCCAAGAGTGAACGGTCGCAGCATGTGTTGTTATACATGGACCTGGACCAGTTTAAGGTGGTCAACGACACCTGCGGACACACGGCGGGTGACGAGTATCTGCAGCAGCTCAGCGCCGTGCTGGGCGACAGGCTGCGCAAGCACGATTCGTTAGCGCGTCTGGGGGGCGATGAGTTTGGGGTGTTGCTGGAGCACTGCCCGGAGGATCGCGCGCTACAGATCGCGGAGCAGATGCGCGAGGCGATCCAGGAATTCCGGTTCGTTTGGGAAGGAAACAGCTTTACTCTGGGCGTGAGCATCGGATTGGTTCTGATTACGGAGGAGAGCGAGAGTCTTTCGCGCATTCTCAAGGGTGCGGATGCTGCATGCTATGCGGCCAAGGACGCGGGGAGAAATCGCATCCACATATTTCAGGAGGACGACAGTACGCTGGTGAGGCGACATGGTGAGATGCAATGGGTGTCGCGAATTACCGAGGCAGTCGAACAGGGCCGCTTCCACTTGTACTACCAGCTGATTGTCCCCGTGGATCAGGACGTGATCGAGGGGCTGCACATGGAGTTGTTGCTGCGCATGGAGGACCGGGCGGGCAACATTATCCTGCCGGGGGCGTTTCTCCCGGCCGCCGAGCGTTATAACCTGATGCTGCACCTGGATCGCTGGGTCGCGCAAACGGCATTCGAATGGTTGGCGGAGCACCCGGAGCAGTTACCGGAGCTCAAGTTGTGCACGATCAATCTGTCGGGCCATTCACTGGGTGACGCCGACTTCCGACAGTTCGTAGTGGGTCAGCTCGAAGGCACCGGGGTCCCCGCCGACAAGATCTGCTTCGAGATCACGGAAACCGCAGCCATCGGTAACCTCATGAAGGCAACGCGGTTCATGTCCATATTGCGCAGCTTTGGATGTCGTTTTTCGCTTGATGACTTCGGCGCAGGAATGTCTTCATTTGCGTATCTGAAAAACCTTCCGGTGGATTATCTTAAAATAGACGGCATATTTGTGAAGGACATCGTCGAGGACCCCATTGATCTCGCGATGGTCAAGTCGATCAACGAGCTCGGCCACGTAATGGGTAAACACACCGTAGCCGAGTTCGTGGAGAAAGAAGCGATCCTGTGGAAGCTCAGGGAGATCGGCGTGGACTATGCGCAGGGCTTCGGCATCGCCAAGCCGCGGCCGTTGATCGAAATGGAAAGCAGCTTTATCCGAGAAAAAATAAGGCAGATCGAGAAATAACGCCACCCGCAATGCGGTGGTACAGATGTCGCGCACGGCAAGATCAACCTTGCCGTGCGTTGCCATCGCAGCTATGGGCGCGTGTGCGGGACTCGCTCAGGTTATTTCGAACACCTTGAGCGCGAATGCGAGCTTGAGAGCGATCTCCTTGAGGTACTCGAAACGGCCCGAGGCCCCGGCATGGCCTGATCCCATATGAATTTTCAAGAGCAGCAGATTGCTGTCGGTTTTGGTGTGTCGCAGCCGTGCCACCCACTTTGCCGGCTCCCAGTAGGTAACCCGCGGGTCGTTGAGGCCGCCGACTACCAGCATGTGAGGGTAGGTTTGAGGCCTGACGTTGTCGTAGGGCGAGTATGACAGCATGTACTGGAAGTAGCGCTCATCACGGGGGTTGCCCCATTCGTTGTACTCGGCGGTCGTCAGCGGTAAGGAGTGGTCCATCATCGTGTTCATAACGTCCACAAAGGGTACATCCGCGATGATTGCCCTGAACAAATCCGGGCGCAGGTTAGCGACGGTGCCCATGAGCAACCCGCCAGCGCTGCGACCCACGCCGAGTATCCGGCCTCTTGCCGTGAACGTCTTATGGATCAGCTGCTCGGCGCATGCGATGTAGTCGTCGAAGGTGTTTTTCTTGCTGAGTAACTTGCCGTCTTCGTACCACTGGTAGCCCATTTCCATGCCGCCGCGAACATGGGCAATGGCATAGATAAACCCGCGGTCGACATAGCTCAAGTACATCTGATTGAATCGTGGCGCGATGCTGTGGCCATAGGAGCCATAGCCGTAGAGTACGAGCGGGGCGGACCCGTCGCGGGGCGTGTCTTTGCGTAACAACAAGGAGATCGGAATCTCTACGCCGTCATGACCATTCGCGTAGATTCTCATCATCTCATAATCGTCGCTACGAAAATTGCCAAGCACTTGCTTGCGCTTGCGCAGCGTGCGTGTGCCGGTCGTCATATCGTAGTCATAGATCTGCTGCGGGGTAGCAAGCGAGCTGTAGGAGTACCGTAGGACCGTGGTGTCAAACTCACGCCCCATCATGACGTGTGCGTCATAATCCTGCTCCGCAAACTGGAGATAGTGACTTTTTCCGCTTGCAAGCTCCATCACCCTTATCTGCGGCAGACCACGGAGCATTTCGGACACGACGAGATAGTCCCTGAATACCACGAGATCGCTGATCAGGCGGCCAAGGCGATGGGCGATCAAATCCTTCCAGTGTGTCGAGCCGGGCGTGGCGATCGGGGCCTCGACGATTTTGAAATCCTTTGCGCCATCGACATTGGTGCGGATCAGAAAACGCGCACCGTGGTCGGTGACATCGTACTCATGGTCCGTCGCCCGGGGCTCGATCAGTATGGGGGCGGCCTCGGAGTTGCTCGCATCTATGTAGTGCCATTCCGAGGTGTTATTGCCTTCGCTGCAGATGAAAATGAACCGCCCGCTTTCGGACTTGAACAGCGAGACGAAGAAACGTGGGTCCTTCTCTTCGAAGACCAGCCGGTCGCGTTCGGGGCTGTCGCCGAGTCTGTGTCTGAAGACTTTGAGAGGGCGCTTGTGCTCGTCTAGCAGCGTGTAGAAAAAAACGCGACTGTTCTTAGCCCACTCCAGCGAGTCATACGTGCGTTCTATGCGTTCGTCGAGCAGTTTCCGGCTGCGAAGATCCTTGATCTCGATGGTGTACTCTTCCGAGCCATCAAGATCCAAAGAATAGGCGAGATAACGGTGGTCCGGACTGTTTTCACAAACGCCTAGCTTGAGATAGGATTCGTTTTGTGCGAGCCGATTTACGTCTAGGGTTATTTCCTCAGGTGCATCGAGTGACTGGCGCTTGCGGCAATAGATTGGATACTGATCGCCCTGCTCATAGCGTTCGAAGTAGAAGTACGCCCCGTCCTGCTCCGGCACGGTGGCGTCATCCTCCTTTATGCGAGCGCGCATCTCCTTGTACAGCGCTGCCTGGAGATCCCGCGTAGAGGCCATGACCGCATCGATGTAGGCGTTCTCGGCGTTGAGGTAGTCCATAACGGCCGGATCGTCCCGATAGCGCAACCAGTACCAGGGATCGGCCCGCGATATGCCGTGGCTCGTGAGGGTCCTGTTGCGCCTGGGTGCTAGTGGTGGTTTGGTGTGTTGCATGCGCGGTCCGGGCACAGCACGTTTTAGCGGGCGGCGTCCATGCATAGCCGATAACGGCAGCCCGGTCCCGCCGCCAGGGCGCTGCGTGCGCACTTTCGCGTTTCGGCGAGCGCCACCACGGGCGATCGCATTTCTTTCTGCAACGCGATCATGTCTCGACGGTGCGGTCCTTGACGGCCCTCAGCTGTGCACGCGCCATGGCGCAGGCATGGCGTTGTTTTCGTGTTTTGAGCGAGCCAGTCGGAAACAACACGCTACCGGCGATATCGGCAGGAACGGTGATCATGACGGGGCTATCGTTAACACAGACATTATTGGCGTGCAAGCCGATGAAGGTCGCGAGCCAGCGTCATACCGTCATGGCGCGACTGATCGCGAGGCAAGCAGCGTAGGCGCCTCGCGCGCCAAGACAGGCGAGCAAATCAGTGCATGCATGCGTGTGCGCAACGCCCGCGGTCCTTGAGCAGGTCAGCGCGGGCTTGTCTCGGAACGGCCTTCATTTGACAGGTGTTGCTATTTTGCGGTGGGTCGGGTGCGCTGCGCCCCGCTCGCGACCTTGAATAACTCGGTCACGATCCTGCCATCGAGGTTATCCGGGGTGGGCAGACCGAGCAGCGCCAGCACGGTCGGGGCCGTGTCGGAGATTGATATTGCTCGCTCAATGCGCACTCCGGTCTGTACGCCCGGGGCGACGGCGATCCACGGGATCGTCAGATTCTCGGGGCGCAGTGGGCCGTGGCGAAAGCCGCTGCCACCGTGATCGGCAGTGACGACCAGTGCTGTTTTATCCCAGCTACCGCTGCGCCGCAGCGCTGCGATAATAGTGCCTATGGCACCATCGGCTTTTTCCACGGCACTAAAATAAGGGCGGCTCATCCAGCCGTACAGATGCCCGGCGATGTCCGGTTCGCGAATATGCACCAGCGCCAGCGCATAGGTGCCGGCTTGCCACGCAGTGGCGAAGGCGCCTGCCAGGCCGGCGGCGCTCGTATCCACGGGGCGGTACGGCAACGGGCGATCGCTGTATTGGAGATCCAGATACTCAGGGTCAACCAGGTAATTCAGTTTTTGCTTGCCAAGGAACACGGCGGTGCGCAGACCTGCCTTTTTCGCAATCGAGAAGATCGTCTCGCGCGGGTAGTATCCGCGGCGATACTGGTTCCAACGCACCCGGTGACGGTTGGGGTCGAGACCGGTGATCATCGACAGATGGGCGGGTATCGTAACCGGGGGGCGCACCGTCTGCGCGACGGGGCTATAGGCCCCCTGGCGAACGAGTCGTTGCAGGTAAGGTGCGCGTGCCTGCGTTATGGCGTCTGGCCGCAAGCCGTCGACGCTGATGATGATCGCGTGCCGTGCCCGCACCACGCTGACGTCTTGCGCCCGCGCCAGGGTCGGCGCGGCCAGGAATAGCAGCAACGACAGTAAGGCGAGAACGCATGGTCGAGAGGGATTCGCCGGAAGTGCAGATACCCGGCTGCATCGGTTGTCCCCCAGGTACCGGTAAACACATGTACTCACAGGGCTGTCTTGCCCGTTGGCAGCCCGGCTGTGCGCGCCCTAGGTCGGCAGATCGAATCACGGTGTAAGCACATAGATACCCGTGCCCCAACCTATAGGCTCGTTCATGGCGACAAAGGGCACACAAAGGCCTGTGAACATGCGCGCTGACCTGCAACGATACTCCGAGCGAGACCGGTTTCCGCGAGCACGGAAAGCCGTGGTTATTGTGGCGATACCGACGACTGAAAACACGTGCAGCGAAGTCTTGAGCCTGGAGAACGCGCATCACCGCGGGCACGGCGAGAGCGCACGGGGGTCAAAGCGCCTCCGGACCGGTTTCGCCCGTGCGAATGCGAATAGCCTGGGCCAGGTCGTAGACGAAGATCTTGCCGTCGCCAATCTTGCCGGTCTTGGCTGATCCCACGATCGCCTCGACCACCTGCTCGAGTACGTTGTCGTCGACCGCGACCTCAAGCTTCACTTTCGGCAAGAAGTCCACGACGTATTCCGCGCCACGGTACAGCTCGGTATGGCCCTTTTGTCGACCAAAGCCCTTGACCTCGGCCACTGTCATACCCTGCACGCCGATCTCCGACAGCGCGGTGCGCACATCATCAAGCTTGAATGGTTTGATTACTGCCGTGACCAGTTTCATGGTTCCGTTCCTCCCTCGATAGGTTCACTGTGCCACGCCCTGACGGCGGTTCGGCTGTGGCTGAAAGCCGCGGATGCACGTCGATTAACGGTGGCCAAACCCCAGCGCCGGCACTTTGCCGGGACGTCTATTTCTTCTTTGCACCCGGTGAAAAACCAGGCGGTAGTTTACCCAGATCGCCTTCACCGAACAGAAACCCGACCATGTGCTGTTCAATCAGCGCAACGCTTTGGTGGTCCGCGGTACTGAGGCGGTTTTCGTTGATGATCATGGTTAGGCGCTCGAGCCATTTTCTCCAACCTTCCGCGGAGACATTTTCGTATATACGTTGACCCAGGGGGCCCGGATGAGGCGGGCGATCGAGACCTTCGGCCTCCTTCTTCAAAACCTGGCAATAGATCATGCGCGTCATTTCACCTACCTTTGGCATGGTTGTCGCCGGCGCCCCGATCGAGTATCCGCAGTCGGACCCGGCGTGCGTAGCAATCACGCTAGTTTAACGGTGACACAGCGAATGGTAAAATACCAAGCGCACGGGTCAAATACCCGCCGACAGAGTAACACAGCCCAACCAAAATGGGAGTCATAGCATGAGTGAAACAGCAAGCGTTGCCTACTCGACAAAGGTCTCTACCAGCGATGTTAAATTGACCGCCGCGGCGGCCGGCAAAATGGCCGAGATGTTAGCGAGCGCGGATGACGAGATTGAGGCGATCCGGGTCTTCGTGGCAGGCGGGGGTTGCGGTGGCATGACCTATGCCATGACCTACGCGGACGAAGTGAGCGAGTACGACAGCACGCTGGAGCAGGACAATTGCAAAGTCGTGGTTGATGCGGTTGCCCTGAACTTTCTGCGCGGCTGCGAAATCGATTTCTCCGACGACAGTTTTGTATTTAACAACGTCTTCCAGGCCGTCGGTGGCAGCGGTACGTGTGGTGGTTGCGGCGGCGGTGCGTTTTAATCAAGCCTGCGGTGGAATCTGCGCCTACCAAGATCAGGCGCCGTAATCAGCAGCCTGTGAGTCGAGCAACGCCAAGCGCGACGCGGTACCCATTACAGCGGCCCCACCGATAATGCATGCGAGAAGCGGCCACGAGCGTGTCCTCGTTATCGCGCCACACGGTAGTTACCGCACTGTCCCTTTTCTGCACGCTGCGCACAAGCTCGGCGTGGACGTCTTGGTTGCCTCCGAAGGCAAGCATTCAGTCGTGAGCGCGTACGCCGAGGGGCTGCACCTCGATTTGCAGGACACGGCGAAGGCGCTGGAGGTCGTCCTCCAAGAGGCGAGGGCGCGGCCGTTCGCTGCGATCATCGGCACCGATGACGCCACTACCGAGCTCGCGGCGCTGGCCGCCAGCCACCTGGGCCTCGCCCACAATCCGCCGGAGTCGGTATGCTTGGCGCAGCGCAAGGACCTGGCGCGGCGCTGTTTGGAACAAGAAGGCTTTCCGGTACCGGGCTATCGCCGGGTCGACTTGCGCCGGTCGCTTGCCGAGCAGGCGCAACAGCTGCGGTATCCATGTGTACTGAAACCGCTGTCGCTTTCGGCCAGTCGAGGCGTGATCCGGGTCGATGACGCCGACGCGTTCTTGCGCGCTTGCGCGCGGATTGATGCACTGTTGGCCAAAGAGCAAGTGGCGGAGCGTGATCATATTCTGGCCGAGGACTTCGTACCGGGTGTGGAGGTGGCCGTGGAGGGCATGTTGACGGGCGGTGTCTTGAATGTTCTGAGTCTTTTTGACAAGCCCGATGCGCTCGATGGCCCGTATTTTGAGGAGACCTATTACGTAACGCCCTCACGGCTCGATTCTGATCTGCAGACGCGGGTTCGACTGCAGGTCGAGCATGCGTGTGAGGCCTATGGGTTGCGCGAGGGCCCGATTCATGCGGAATGTCGCGTCAACGACGCCGGTGTGTGGATCATCGAGGTGGCCGCGCGCAGTATCGGTGGTCTCTGCGCCCGCCTGTTGCGCTTTGGTACCGGTCACACACTCGAAGAGCTGATCCTTGCGCACGCGCTATCCGAGTCTTTGCCCGCGCACACGGAAAAAGGCGGTGCCGGTGTACTAATGATCCCGGTGCCGCAAGCGGGGATCCTGCGGCGTGTGGAGGGGGTCATGGCCGCGAAAAGGGTTCGCGACATCGAGGACGTAGTGATCCAAGTGCGCGAGGGTTACGAGCTGGTCCCCTGGCCCGAAGGCTCGAGCTATCTCGGGTTTATCTTTGCGCGCGCAATCTCGCCACAACAGGCGGAGGCAGCACTGCGATCGGCGCACGCCTGCCTGAATATCGTGGTTGCACCATTATGGAAAGGTAACGCTGCTGTTGCGCACGTGACCACCTCGGCAGCGTGACATGGCGCGTTAGCCTAATCCCAGCGGTCGTCGCGTACCTGGATCTTGTTCGCCTGGATGCGAACTGGAAACGTGGCCACGGCCTCATAAGCGGGTGGGGCGGTAACCTCGCCGGTCTTGATGTTGAAACGCGCACCATGGCGGGGGCACACGATCTCTTCGCCCTCGAGATCGCCACTGGCTAGCTCGCCGCCATCGTGAGTGCATAGGTCTTCGATCGCGTAGAACTTGCCGTCGAGATTAAAGACCGCGATCATGGCGCCATCGATGTCGACGACGCACGAGCTGCCGCCAGGAAGCTCATTCACGTCTACCACATCAACCCAATCTGACACTGGTTCGGCTCCGCCTTATAGATACAGGACAACTACAGATGTCAGAAAAGATTAAGACGAACAGATGCAAGAAGATGTGCCTATCGGGGGTATAAGACAGAAGAAGCAACGATAGTCTCACTTAAGGTGCACCAGCGCCATTGGGTTTTACTTGGATCTTGCATCCTTGAATCCTGTACCTGCATTCAGATCTTGTATCTGATTGCTTATATCAACCCGAGCTGCAGGCGTGCGGCCTCGGACATCCTGTCCTGTGTCCACGGTGGATCCCAAACGAGCTCCACGTGGGCATCGGTAACGCCGGGCACGCACTTCACCGAGCATTCCACCGTGCCGGGAAAGGTCTGCGCGACCGGGCAACCCGGTGCGGTGAGCGTCATCCGGATATTGACGACGCCGGCTGAATCGATCTCGACGTTGTAGATCAACCCCAGGTCATAGATGTTTACCGGGATCTCCGGGTCATAGACCGCCGACAACGCGTCAACAACCCGTTGTTCCAGACTCGGATGCTCGAGGTTTTCGGGTTTCGTCTCTGCAGTGGCCATGCTCTGTTGCTCGCTACCGGCTGCCTTCAATCGGTTACTCTGTCGTTACTGTTTCGTCCTGTCGGTTCGCCAGGGCGGCGTTCAACGTGTGCCACGCCAAAGTGGCGCATTTGACGCGGTTGGGGTACTCGTGCACGCCTGCCAGCACCCTAAGCTTGCCGACATCCGGCGCCTCAGCGTCACCTTCCTGCATGAACAATTTATGGACATTCTCGAACAGGCTGTGCACCTCTGCCTCGGTTTTTCCCTTTATGGCCTCGGTCATCATCGAAGCGGAGGCAGTCGAGATCGCGCAACCGGCACCTTCAAAGCCCGCGTCCTTGACGACACCGTCTTCCAAGACCAGATGGACCGTGAACTCGTCACCGCAAAGTGGATTGAATCCATAGGCCTTGCGATTAGCCCCTTCCGGTCTTTTCAGGAAATTCCGCGGGCTACGGTTGTGATCGAGAATTACTTCCTCGTAAAGGTCGCGCAGGTCGGACATTAGCGAATTAATTCCCTAGCCTTTTGGATTCCAGCAACGAGCGCATCGATCTCCTCTCGCGTATTGTACATGCCGAACGATGCGCGCGTCGTCGCGGGCACGCCAAAACGCCGCATGACTGGCATGGCACAATGATGGCCGGCACGGACGGCGATTCCCTGACGGTCCAGAATGGTGCCGATATCGTGCGGATGAACACCGTCGAGATCGAATGATAAGATACTGGCTTTACTGTGCGCCGTTCCGATGATGCGCAGGCCCGGGACAGTGCCCACAGCCTTGGTCGCGTAATCGAGCAAGTCGTTTTCGTAGGCAGTGACGCGCTCGACACCTACCGTGTTCAAGTAATCGATGGCCGCGCCAAGGCCCACTGCGCCGGCGATGTTTGGCGTGCCCGCCTCGAACTTGTAGGGCAGATCATTGTATTCGGTCTTATCGAAACTCACGTAGCGAATCATCTCGCCGCCGCCGTGATACGGCGGCATCGCGTCTAGTATCTCTTCCTTGGCGTACAGCACCCCGATACCGCTCGGCCCGTACAGCTTGTGAGCGGAGAAGGCGTAGAAGTCGCAGTCGAGGTCCTGCACGTCGACGCCCAGGTGTGGCGCCGCCTGCGCGCCGTCCAGCAGTACCGGGATTTTGGCGGCATGGGCGATCTCGATGATTCGTCGCACGGGATTGATCGTGCCCAGGGCATTGGAAAGATGTACTAGCGTTACCAGGCGGGTGCGCGGGTTGATGAGCTTTTCAAGCTCCTCGATAACGAGTTCGCCCGCATCGTTCACGGGGACCACTCGCAGTACGATGCCGGTCTGCTCACGCAATAGTTGCCACGGGACGATATTTGAATGATGTTCCATTTGGGTGAGAACAATCTCATCACCGGCGCGAACGGCGGGTCGGGCAAAGCTCTGTGCGACGAGATTGATTGCCTCGGTGGTGCCGCGGACAAAAACGATCTCACGCGTGCTGCACGCATGGATAAACGTCTTGACTTTCTCGCGCGCCCCCTCAAACGCTTGCGTAGCCCGCTCGCCCAGTGAATGAACGGCACGGTGCACATTGGCGTAGTCGTGAGCGTAGAACCGCTCCAGGGCTTCGATCACTGATTTGGGTTTCTGCGCCGTTGCCCCGCTATCGAGATAGACCAAAGGATGGCCGTGGATCTGCTGTTTCAGCGCCGGGAAATCAGCGCGAACCTTGTTGACGTCGAATGTGTCTACGCCCTTCAGTGCGACAGGGTGCTCGACCATGCTCATACGAGCCCCTCGATGCGCCGGCCACGGAGCAGCCGCGCGGCAAGCATGTGTTCGATGTGGGATCGGACCGACGCGATTCCGATACGGCTCAGGATGTCGTTGGCGAATGCATAGGTCAGGACGCTTCGGGCGGCTTCTTCATCGATGCCGCGGGAACGCAGGTAATAGATCGCATCCTGGTCCAACTGGCCCACGGTCGTTCCATGAGCACACTTCACGTCGTCGGCGTAGATCTCCAGCTGTGGCTTTGTGTCCACTTCGGCATGGCCTGAAAGCATCAGATTATTGTTTTGTTGTCGCGCATCGGTATGTTGGGCATCCGGGTGGACCACGATGCGCCCGGTGAATACCGCGCGAGCACGACCGTCAAGCACGCCCTTATAGAATTCCCGGCTTGTACAGTGCGGCTGCGCATGATCGAGTCGGGTATGATTGTCTACGTGTTGGCGTCCGCTGATCGCATAGAGGCCATTGAGAACGCACTCTCCGCCCTCGGCATCGAAAGAGCTTTGAATCGTATTGCGCACGAGCACTCCGCCCAGGGAGATGTTGTGCGACGTGAACCGGGCGTTAGCCTTCTGCTGAACGTAAAGCCCGCCAATATGAAATGCGTTCGGGCTTTCGAGGCCGAGCTTGTAGTGCTCGACGACGGCATTGTCGGCGACGGAGACTTCGGTAATCGCGTTGGTGAAGTAAGTGCTGTCAGCAAGAGACACAAAGCTTTCGACCACGGTGATGTGGCTACCCGGCTCAGCCACGATCAGATTTCGTGGCTGAGCCAGCACCGAGTCGCCTTTGTCCGTGGATACGAACAGGATGTGTATGGGATTGGCGAAGCTCGTGCTCGGCGCAGCGCGCACATAGGCCCCGTCAACCAGGAAAGCGGTGTTCAACGCAGAAAACCCGTACTTATCTGTGGGTGCGTAACGCCCCAAGTGCGGTTGCAGTGCGGCGGCTTCGCGCTCGAGGGCGGCGGCCAGGCTGCTCACCGTGCCCCCGGCGGGCAGCACGCCCAATGCCGACAGATCGGCCGCGTAGTAGCCGTCGAGAAATACGATGCGGTGACACGCCTGGTCCGCGAGCAGAAACGGCTCGAGCTGTGCCGCCGTGACATGACGCACGAGCGCTCGCTCGGGTGGCACGAACACGTGCCGCTGAATTGGAGTTACGTTCGTGTATTTCCACTCCTCGTCACGAGCCGTGGGAAACCCCTGCTCGGCGAATCGCGACAATGCCGTGTCTCGCGTCTGCTGAACCCAGGGCACCGTGCTGCCAGCCAGCGCCGGTCGCAGGCGCGCGAACGCATCTACGTAGGGGTTCGTGGCAGGTGCACGATCAGCCATCAGGCCTGTGTCCTCGTCGCCAGCGGTTCATCCTCGCCGGCCTGCGCCGTCAGCCACCCGTAACCGCGTTTCTCGAGCTCCAACGCGAGTGCCCTGTCCCCGGACTTTACGATCCGACCGTTGGCAAGCACGTGCACGTAATCGGGCACGATATAGTTGAGCAGGCGCTGATAATGCGTTACGACGATCATAGAGTGCTCAGGGCTCCGCAGTGCATTGACGCCCTCGGCAACGACTTTCAATGCGTCGATGTCGAGTCCGGAATCAGTTTCATCAAGGATGGCGAGCCTCGGTTTCAGTATTGCCATCTGCAGGATCTCGTTTCGTTTTTTTTCGCCACCGGAGAACCCGTCATTGACCGAGCGGTACAGCAGCTCCTCCTTCATATGCATGAGCTGCAGCTTGTCTTTGACGAGCGCGAGGAAATCTATAGCGTCAAGCTCGTCGAGGCCACGGTGCTTGCGCGTCGCATTGAGCGCGGCCTTGAGCAAGTAAATATTGCTGACCCCGGGAATCTCGACGGGGTACTGAAACGCCAAGAACAGGCCATCGCGGGCACGTTCCTCCGGCGGCATGCTGAGGAGATCTTTCCCTTGGTACGTCACTTCGCCGCCCGTGACCTGATATCCGTCGCGGCCCGCCAACACGTGGGCCAATGTGCTCTTACCGGAACCATTCGGCCCCATGATGGCGTGCACCTCTCCGGGATTAACGTCCAGGTTCAAGCCTTGCAGAATCTGCTTGCCCTGCACGCTTGCTTGTAAGTTTTTGATAGACAGCATTGATTGCACCATTTTTACGAAATCCAATGACTCCTAACCTACGGCTCCTTCCAGGCTGATACCGAGCAGTTTCTGCGCCTCGACGGCGAACTCCATTGGCAGCTCTTTGAACACTTCCTTGCAAAAGCCATTTACGATCATCGATACGGCATCCTCGGTGGATAGACCCCGCTGCCTGCAATAGAACAACTGGTCCTCACCGATCTTCGAAGTGCTCGCCTCATGTTCCACGTGGGCCGTGGGATTCTTGACCTCGATGTAGGGAAAGGTATGGGCCCCGCACTTGTCTCCCATCAGCAGGGAATCGCACTGCGTATAGTTGCGCGCGTTGTCTGCGCCCTTGAGGACCTTCACCAGGCCTCGGTAGGAGTTCTGGGCGCGTCCCGCGGAGATACCCTTGGATATAATAGTGCTACGGGTATTCTTGCCGATATGAATCATCTTAGTGCCGGTGTCGGCCTGCTGCAGGTTATTCGTAAGCGCGACAGAGTAGAACTCACCTATGGTGTTATCCTTCTCGAGCAGCACACTGGGGTACTTCCAAGTAATCGCCGATCCGGTCTCTACCTGGGTCCACGAGATCTTGGCGTTCTCGCCACGGCAAGCGCCACGTTTCGTGACGAAGTTGTATATGCCACCGCGCCCTTGCTCGTCTCCTGGATACCAGTTCTGTACCGTCGAGTACTTGATTGCGGCGTCTTTGAGCGCGATCAGCTCGACCACGGCAGCGTGTAACTGATTTTCATCGCGCATCGGCGCAGTGCAGCCCTCCAGGTAGCTCACGTAGCTGCCTTCATCCGCAATAATCAAGGTGCGCTCGAACTGACCCGTTTTGGATGCGTTAATGCGAAAGTATGTCGATAGCTCCATGGGACAACGCACCCCTTTGGGTATGTAGACGAACGACCCATCGGTGAACACGGCGGCATTCAGTGTGGCGAAAAAATTATCCGTGTATGGCACTACGGAACCGAGGTACTGTTTTATGAGCTGCGGATGTTGTTGCACCGCTTCCGAAAACGGGCAGAAAATTACGCCTTTCTCCGCCAGCTTGTCCTTGAACGTGGTGGCGACGGATACGCTGTCGAACACGGCGTCAACTGCGACCCCGGCAAGCGCTTTCTGTTCCTCCAGCGGTATGCCCAGCTTTTCATAGGTCTCGAGCAGCTTCGGGTCGACCTCATCGAGACTCTTCGGGCGGTCCTTATCCGACTTCGGTGCGGAGTAATAAGTAATTTCCTGATAATCGATCGGCGCATGATGCACCTTGGCCCAATGCGGCTCCCGCATGGTAAGCCAATGGCGGTAAGCCTGCAGGCGCCAGTCGAGCATGAATTGCGGTTCTTGTTTCTTGGCCGATATCGTGCGAATGATATCCTCGTTCAGACCAGGCGCGACCGTATCGGTCTCGATGTCCGTCACAAAGCCGGCGCCGTACTCCCGCTTGATCAGGTCTGAGATTTCGTGGTTCGCCGATGGCATCAAATGCCTCCATTACAGGCTCGAGAGAGCCTTACGTTTTTCTGTGTTTACGCCCCGACCGCACTACGCTCGCCATCGGTACTGCTATGAGATGGCAGAACGTCTTGTGGCTGTGCGCAACGCGGGGCGCTCAGGCGACGCTTTTGGTTGCCTGAATTCCACGCGTATGTCGAGCTTGCTGTCGCTCGGCCACCTTTTGCACCGCGGGCCAATCTACGATCTTCCCCAGCGTGATCGCCTGCAAGAATTCGTAGAGCTGGTTACTGAGGTCAACCCAGAGCTCATGGGTAAGACATTTCTCCCCATCTTGGCAGTCTTCCTTGCCAGCGCAGCGCGTCATATCGATCTGCTCGTCTACGGCGGCAATGATTTCCGCGATCGTGATCTCCCCGGCCGGCCGGGCCAGGCGGTAGCCGCCGCCGGGACCCCGCATGCCCTTCACCAGCTTGTTTTTGCGCAGGCGGGCGAACAGCTGCTCCAGATAGGATACGGAAATCTTCTGTGTTTCCGCTATCTCGGTGAGCGCAATTGGACCCACTTTGTCGTGCAGGGCCAGATCGATCATTGCCGTGACCGCGTAGCGGCCTTTCGTGGATAGTCTCATAGTCTGTACTCGTCTGATGTTGGCGAACGCCCGGCCAGGATCAAATCCTGACTATTTCGGTCGGGAATAGACAATACAATAACCGAGTATTCAGATCAAGTTTTACCATAGAGATTGCGACAGCTGCCGCTGCGCCAGCCGCGGTCTCGTCGCAACTTATTCACCCGACTACCGGTCTACAAGCCTTGTAGCGGCAGCACGGTGCGAACCAATGTGCCCGCCCCACGCGACGAGGCATTAGCAGGCCATTGAAAAACACTTTTCAGCATCCTATTAGCCATATAAAAATTATGTCATTAATGACGGGCTGGTGCCACGGCCTAGCAATCAACATTTTTCCGGGATCGGGTGTTTGAAAAAACAAGCGCAAGCGGCCGAGTGTAATAGAACCACAGTTTCCCCGGTCTTTGAGCATATGGGAAGCAGGCAAACCCGCTTCGAGGCGCTCGTGCATGCGTTGTCGGCGGACCTTTACCGTTATGCCGTGTGGTTGTGTCGTAACCAGTCGCAGGCCGAAGACCTAGTCCAGGAAACCTTTCTGCGGGCGTGGCGGGCACTCGATACATTGCGTGACGAAAAGGCGGCCAAGGGATGGCTGATAACGATACTGAGAAGGGAACATGCCCGGCAGTACGAGCGTTATGCCCCAAGCCGGGATCACGATGTCGACCCCGATAATCTCGCCGCGAGCGGTGCAGATATGACGGCCGAAACAGTCACGTTACGCCGCGCGGTCGCGAACCTGGCCGAAGAGTACCGCGAGCCGCTGTTATTGCAGAACCTGGGAGGTTACAGCTGTGAGGAGATTGCGCAGTTTCTAGGTCTTTCCGCTGGGGCGGTAATGACCCGGCTGTTTCGTGCGCGGCAGAAATTGCGCGCCGTGCTGGACGAAAGTGAAGACACTATAGATCGGCAGTTGAAGTTATGAATTGCCTGGAGTTTCGCCGCCGAAGTCTTGCTGAGCCTGCCTGCCAGGACGGTGCGGTGTTGTGTCACAAGCGCGATTGCACGCGCTGTGCCGAGTTTTCGTTCAGCGTCGCGCAGCTTGACCGGGGTTTGTCTGAAGCATTGCAGATCGAGGTGCCGAGTAATCTGGCCTCTCGCATCATCCTACGACAATCCTTGAACGTGGATCGCACGCGGCAGTCGCGAAAAACGCGGCTCTACGCTCTTGCCGCCAGTATCCTGTTGGCGGTCGGATTGGCTAGCGGCTGGTACATGGCAACCCGCTTACCGCCGTTGGATCGGTCCGTTATCGCGAGAATTAACGAGGTGCCGGCATCGCGGGTGGCCGCGCAGCAAGTACCCTACGACCGGCTCGTACGCGTGCTTCAGACATTGGGCGCAGAGCTCAAGGGCAGCCTGGGCCAGGTCAGCTACGCGAGCATCTACTATATGCGGGAGCTGCGGTGCGGCCAGCTGGTTCTCGCAGGTTTGAAAGGACCGGTAAACGTGTTGTTGATGCCCGGGGTCTATGTCGAGAACCGCAGGCCCCTGCGTAGCAAGAAATTGAATGGCGTCATCGTGCCGACCGTGAACGGCAGCATAGCGATCATCGGTGAACGCGGCGAGGCGCTGGACGATATGGAGCAGCGCCTGCGCTCCGCGATTAGCTGGCGGCTATAGAGCGCGGCTGTCGCCCGGGCCTCAGGCTGCAAGCGGCCGATCAGTGTTCATTAATATCCCGCCCACCGCTGTCCGATAAGTCCCGAGCATAGCCCCGTACCTGAATCGAGCGTTTGTTTTCGGGACCGCTGCCTGCAGGGATGCCGACACGGGGTCTACAGGGGTGAGGCCGAAGAGGCAGCACGCCCGGACCCGTGAGACTGCGGCGTATTTCGGCTGACTTTCACCTTTCCCGTCGGTGTAGGGAAATCGCGCAGCGGCGACCATCCCGGTCTCTTACGCACAGGTAAAAGAGTCTGCTCGGCACGTCCGCCAGGTTTCAGCAATCAGGTCCAGCGCCCGGCGTAACGGCGGTTTCAATTCCTGGCATTCAACACCATACTATTATAGAGACGCCGAGCGCTCGATGGACAGTATGGCAACGATTGACGCAAAAAAGCTGCGGACTCGCGATCAGGGTGAAGCAGACCGCGACGCCTGGCTGCAGGCTGTTGCCGGCGGCCGGCCCGACGGGGAGGTTGCGCTCATTCGCCAGGCCTGCGAGTTCGCGCGCGCGGCGCATGCAGGCCAGAGCCGCGCATCTGGCGAGCCCTATATCCAGCACTCGCTCGCTGTTGCACGTATTCTGGCTGATATGCGCCTTGACCACGAAACCATCATCGCCGCGCTATTGCATGATGTGGTGGAGGACACCGACATTACCTTGGCCGAGGTCTCCGAGCGCTTCGGTGCCGGGGCCGCGCGGCTTGTCGATGGTGTCACCAAGATGGCGCTCATCAGGGAGTTGCCTGATCGAGCGGATACGAGCAGGAAAGAGCGCGCTCATTCGGAGAGCCTGCGCAAGATGTTGCTGGCCATGGCAGAAGACGTGCGCGTGGTGCTTATTAAATTCGCCGATCGCCTGCATAACATGCGCACGCTGAACTCCTTGGCGGAAAACAAACAAAAACGCATCGCGCGTGAGACGATGGACCTGTTCGCGCCGCTGGCAAATCGCCTGGGGGTCTGGCAGGTCAAATGGGAGCTGGAAGATCTCGCCTTCCGTTACCTGGAGCCGGTGGCATACCGGGAAATCGTCGATCGACTGGCGGAGCGCCGGGCCGACCGCGAGCGATACATCGAGCGTTTCGTGCGCGCCTTGGAAGAGGAGTTGGGACGTGGCGGGGTGCGCGCGCAGGTCGTGGGGCGCGTCAAGCACGCATACGGAATCTGGCGCAAGATGCGGCGCAAGAACCAGGGTTTTGACCAGATCTACGACGTGCGCGCGGTACGAGTGCTGGTTGACACCGTACCGGATTGTTACGCGGCGCTTGGTACCGTCCATACGTGCTGGCAGTTTGTGCCCGGTGAGTTTGATGACTACATAGCAACCCCGAAGGAGAATAACTACCAATCGATCCACACGGCTGTGATCGGCCCTGACGGTAAGACCGTCGAGGTGCAGATTCGCACCCATGAAATGCAGCATCAAGCGGAGCTCGGGGTAGCGGCACACTGGCGGTACAAGGAAGGAGCAAAACACGATCGTGCCTTCGACCAGAAGATCGTGTGGTTGCGACAACTGCTGGAATGGAAGGATGAGGTTGCCGAGGCCAGCGAGTTCGTCGACCAGTTCAAGTCGGAGGTATTCGCCGACCGCGTCTATGTGTTCACGCCCAAGGGCAATATCGTGGATTTACCGTTGGGGTCGACTCCGCTCGATTTCGCCTATCACATTCATACCGAGGTAGGGCATCGTTGCCGAGGGACAAAGGTAAATGGTCGTATGGTGCCGTTGACCTATCAACTTAAGACCGGCGAACAGGTGAGCGTGCTCACGATAAAGAAGGGTGGCCCGAGTCGCGATTGGCTCAATCCACATCTGGGGTATTTGGAGACATCGAGAGCGCGCAGCAAGGTGCAACACTGGTTTCGTCAGCAGAACTATGGCGAAAGTATTGTTGCCGGACGCACAGGTTTGGACCGCGAACTGCACCGGCTGGGTCTCGCCGAGATCAGCTATGAAAAGCTGGCGCAGCGGCTCGGGTTCGGCAAAGTTGATGATTTCCTCGCTTCGATCGGACGCGGGGAGACGCGCACGTCGCAGATCGTTAGTGCCGTGCAGGAAATGGTGGAGCCCGAGGTAGCAGATGAGAATCATTTGCTGCCGATCCGTCCGGATAAGGCTCTGTCAACGTCCGCCGCAGTAACGATCGAGGGCGTAGGAAACCTGCTCACGCGCATGGCGCAGTGCTGCAAGCCTGTACCGGGCGACGCGATCGTCGGGTTCATCACGGCTGGTCGTGGAGTGACTGTTCATCGTCGGGACTGCCCTAATGCCTTGCGCTATTACAGTGGCAGCGATGAACGTCTGGTGGAAGTTAATTGGGGCGGGCAAGCCGGCAATACCTATCCGGTAGACGTGGAGGTTACAGTGTACGATCGTCAGGGCCTGTTGCGCGACATCGCCGCTGTGCTTGCGAATGAAAAGATAAACGTGCTATCCGTGAGCTCACTTTCGGATAAGAGCATGAATACGGGGAGCATCGAGCTTACCTTGGAGATTCCCGATATCAACGTCTTGAGCCGGGTGCTTGCGCGCATCGAGCAGCTACCCAATGTCAAGCAGGTCCGACGCAAAATACACTAAGAATTGCCACGAGCCCAGGCCGGCACTACACGGCCGTTTTATTTGCAGATATGTGAATTGAACCGAGGCGCTCGGCCGGTGGCGATGAGACTGTCAGGCGCGCGCGGGCATAGCTTCTAACAAACAGCCAGATTCTGGAACGCGCGGCTGCGGCGAGAAGGGGATATGTGGGAACGACTGCATGAGATATTCATAAGATCTATCTGGCGGCCAGATGCGAGCCTTATTGCCGGGCCGCGCGGTTTTTTCATCAAGTCGCTGCGGTTTACGCACGTGCTCGCGCGCGACCTGATGAGGGGTCAGCTATCTCTGCGTGCCATGAGCCTGGTCTACACTACGCTGCTTTCATTGGTGCCGTTGCTGGCAGTGACGTTCTCGGTGCTCAAGGGTTTTGGCGTACACAACCAGCTGGAGCCGCTCTTGGCTAACGTACTCGCGCCGCTTGGGCCGAAGGGCGCGGAAGTCACCGCCAGGATCATCGGTTTTGTAGATAACATTAAAGTAGGCGTCCTGGGTTCGGCCGGTCTCGCCTTGCTCATCTACTTCGTTGTCTCGTTGGTCTACAAGGTCGAAAGTACATTCAACTTTATTTGGCGAGTCAAGAAGCCGCGACCTCTGGTGCAGCGGTTTAGCGAGTACCTGAGTGTGATTCTGATCGGTCCGGTATTGATATTCGCCGCCCTGGGTATCACCGCCTCCATATCAAGTACCGCTATCTTTCAGGAGCTGCTGGCGTTAAAAGCGATCGGCACGGCCGCGCTATTTGTAAGCCGGTTGATCCCGTACGTATTGGTGAGTGCGGCGTTTACCTTTATCTACATCTTTATCCCGAATACGCGCGTAAGATTTTCGGCGGCCCTCGTCGGTGGCGCCGTGGCAGGCATATTATGGCAGACGGTAGGCTGGTTATTCGCGTCGTTTGTTGCGTCCTCTGGAAGGTATGCGGCAATTTACTCGAGCTTCGCCGTGCTCGTGGTGTTCATGATCTGGGTCTATGTGAGCTGGTATATCCTGCTGGTCGGTGCGCAGGTGTCATATTACATGCAAAATCCGCAGCTGCTGCGCGCTGAAAACGAGGATCCTGAACTGATGAATGGGACGCTAAAGGAGCGACTTGCGTTGATGGTGATGTTCCTTATCGCGCATAATCATCATTACAATAAACCGCCGTGGGCTATTCAATCGCTCGGTTCCTATCTAAGGCTTCCGTTGGACGCGGTGCAAGCTGCCGTGGACAGCCTCGCGGACTCCGGGTTTGTGCTGCAAGCACAGGCGGAGCCACCCGTCTATGTCCCCGCAAGAGACATCGAAACCGTGAGCCTGAAGGCATTGCTTGACGGGATAAGAGAAGTCAGTTCGGTGCGTACGGGTACAGCGCAGATGCTCTATTCGGTGCCGGCGGTAAACGAGGCTATGGAGCGGATCGACGTGGCAGTCACTGGCGCGCTTGCAGAACAGACGATCAAGACGCTCGTGCTCGAGCACGGGAAGGTGGCGCAGGCGCCACCAAGCCTTGCCGCGGGCACGGCTTCAAGCAAACGCCGGACAGCTTAGGGCCGTGAATCGTGATCCGTGATCCGTGAACCGTGATCCGTGATCCGTAATCGGTAATTCGTGATTGGTTTTTTGTGCGCCCTGGTCAAGCCGAGCCACAGGTCCGTGAATCGTGATCCGTGATCGGTGAGGCGTGAAGTGCTTTTCCTGGAACCCCCTTACTCAAGCCGAGTGAGAAGCGCAGCCGAAGCCCAGGCCCGAAGGGGCA
>FXBF010000022.1_pt1 | contig 38435 bp, 40 predicted proteins | sample 5335321 | NCBI WGS metagenome assembly FXBF01 (sample SAMEA103928391, study PRJEB20085) | sediment metagenome | isolation source: sediment
AAAGCCTGAAGGGACAAAGTGGAGCTACTCTCGAAAGCTGAAACGCTCGCCCCGGAGCTCATCGAGATCCGGCGCGACATACATGCGAACCCGGAGCTCTCGTTCCAGGAGACGCGCACCGCAGCACTCGTGTCCGACCGGCTCAAGCAGCTCGGGTACGAGGTGCGAACCGGCGTGGGGGGCACGGGCTGTATCGGCGAGCTGCACACGGGCCCGGGACGTACCATCGCGCTCCGCGCCGACATGGACGCGTTGCCGATCCGGGAGGCCAACGATGTGCCGTACCGCTCCCGCAACGACGGCGTCATGCACGCTTGCGGGCACGACGCGCATGTCGCCTGTCTCCTGGGCGCCGCCCAGCTGCTGGCGGAGAGCGCGAAGGCGGGCTCGCTGCCGGCGGGCCGCCTGCGTCTGCTTTTTCAGCCATCGGAGGAAACGACCGATGCTGAGAACGTGGGGGGCGCGAAGCGCATGATCGGGGACGGCGCGATGGAGGGCGTGGATGCCGTCATCGGCCTGCACGTCGCCTCGGAGTCGCCGGTCGGGCAGGTCCTCTTCCGGGAAGGCCCGCTGATGGCGGGGAACGATACGCTGCTCGCCACTATCACGGGTGTGAACGCGCATGCCGCCCTGCCCCACGAGGGGCTGGACGCCATCATGCTCGCCAGCCAGGTGTTAATGGCGGTGCAGACGATCGTCGCCCGGCGTATCGATCCTCTCCAGCCGGCGGTCATCACCTTCGGCAAGATCGCCGGCGGAACGGCGGAGAACATCCTGGCCGCCGAGGTTCAGCTCGAAGGCACGCTTCGCTACTTCAACCCGGATGTGCGGGACGGGTTGCACGACGAGCTGCGCCGCGCCTTCGCCGTGGCTGACACGTTAGGTGGTCGGGGTCGACTGGAGATCCGCGACGGCAACCCGCCGGTGATCAACGATCCGAAGCTCAACAAGCTCGTCCGGGCCGCCGCGCTATCTGTGGTCGGGCAGGCGAACGTTGGCGTGGCCGATCTGATAATGGGAGCGGAAGACTTCGCACACCTGGCGCAGGAAGCGTCCGGATGCTTCTTCTGGTTGGGCGCGCGCATCGACGACGATCCGCGCAGTCACCACTCCCCGCGCTTCGATATCGACGAGAGCTGTCTGCCCAGGGGCGCGGCGGTTCTGGCGGCAGCGGCTCATAAGGCGCTAGCCGAATGGTAACGGCCGCGGCACCGCCGCGTTCGGCACGCCGGCGCATACGCGCCCTGCAGCGGCGTCTCGAGCGGTCCTACGGGCCGGCGAAGAAGCAGCGGCTCGATCCATTGGACGAGCTCATGCTCACGATCCTGAGCCAGAGCACGTCGGATACGAATCGCGATCGGGCCTACGAAGCGCTCAGGGCGCGCTTCCCCGACTGGGACGCGGTGCGTCGAGCCGCGAGGGCCGAGGTCGAAGACACGATCAGGCCGGCCGGCCTCTGGAAACAGAAGGCGAAGGTGCTGCAGGAAACGCTGCACGCCCTCGTCGAGGAGCGTGGTGAGCTCGACCTCTCGCATCTGGATGAACTGTCGGATGAAGAGGTGGTCGAGTACCTGACAAGCTTCCGCGGCGTCGGCGTGAAGACCGCCGCCTGCGTGCTCTGCTTCTCCATGGGCAGATCGTACATGCCGGTGGACACCCACGTTCACCGCGTGTCGCGCCGGCTGGGTTTGATCCCAGCCCGCGCCACCGCGGAGCAGGCTCACGGGATTCTCAACCACGATAGCTCAGTGCCGCCGGAGCTACGCTTCTCTTTTCACATCCAGCTGATTCGTCACGGGCGCGCGGTGTGCCGGGCCGGCCGCCCCGCCTGCGACGAGTGCGTGCTGGAGGATCTCTGCCCGAAGGTCGGCCCGTAGCCCGGTGAACGGTCAATCAATCAAGGAAAGGAAGCTCATATGCGACCCCTTGGTCTCTTGCTAGCCCTCAGCCTCACGTTGGCCTGCACGCCGCCCTCATCGGGGCCCAGCGCGACGGGCGGGGGGAGCCGCGTCGACTTTCCCTTCGACTGGGCGTTCCGTGGCCTCGAGCCAATCGGCACCGGCACGCAGGGGATGGTCGCGACCACCGATATCCGGGCGACGCGAGTGGGCCTGGATATCCTGCAGAAGGGTGGCAACGCCGCCGACGCCGCCGTGGCCGTCGGCTTCGCACTAGCGGTCGTCTACCCGCAGGCCGGCAACATCGGGGGTGGCGGCTTCGCCGTGATCCGGATGGCGGACGGTGATACGGCGGCGCTCGACTTCAGAGAGACCGCGCCTCTGTCGCTGGTGCCTGAAGACTACCTGGACGGCGAGGGTAGGCCGACGGACGCTTCACGGGTCGGCTACCTGGCCGTGGGCGTGCCCGGCACCGTGGCGGGCCTCGCCGAACTGCACGAGCGATACGGCTCGCTCGAATGGGAGGACCTGCTCGCGCCGGCGATAGACCTGGCGCAGAACGGCTTCACCGTGAACGCGCGCTTGAACCGGGCCCTCTCGGCCAAGGCAACGACGCTGACCCAGTTCAAGACGACCCAGCAGATTTTCTACCCCGGCGGCGAGGCGTTGCGTGCCGGGGCGACGTTCCAGCAGCCCATGCTGGCGGAGACGCTGCGCTTGATCGCGGCCGAGGGCAAGTACGCGTTCTACCGCGGGCGCATCGCCGACATGATCGTGGAGGCCATGCGCGATAACGGCGGCTTGATTACGCGCGAGGATCTCAGCCGTTACAAGGCGAAGTGGCGCGACCCGATCATCTCCGAGTACCGCGGACATACTCTGATCGCGATGTCGCCACCATCGTCGGGCGGCGTCACGATCGCGGAGACCCTGAACATCCTAGAGGGCTACAACCTGGGCCGGCTGGGTTACAACACGCCGGAGTCGGTCCACCTCATCGTGGAGAGCTTCCGCCGCGCCTTTGCCGACCGGAACTACTACCTGGGCGATCCCGACTTCGTGGACATGCCGATCGACATGCTCATCAGCGAGGATTATGCGGCGGAGCTGCGCGCCGGCATCTCGCGCAGCCGGGCCTCGTCATCGGAGTCCTTCAACAGGGTTCCCGTGCTGAGCGAAGGGGCGAATACCACTCACTTTTCGATCGTGGACAGCGCGGGCAACGCCGTAGCTCTCACCTACACGATCAACTCGGGCTTCGGATCGGGTGTGGTGGTGCCGCGCGCCGGCTTCTTCCTGAACAACGAGATGGATGACTTCACCGTGCGCGCGGGCTACCCGAATCAGTTCGGTCTGGTTCAGGGCGACGCCAACCTGGTGGGCCCAGGCCGCCGACCGCTCTCGGCTATGAGTCCGACGATCGTGCTGGATCCCCAGGGCCAGCTTCTGCTCGTCGTCGGCTCGCCCGGCGGTCCTAGGATCATCACGTCGGTCGCCCAGGTGATCATCTATGTCATCGACTTCGGCATGGAGGTGCGAGATGCGACCGACGCCCCGCGCGTGCATCACCAGCTACTGCCCGACCGGGTCTATATAGAGAATAACGGCATGGACGCCATGACCCGATCGGCTCTTGCCGCGATGGGGCACAATCTCTCGCCCAACGCCGGCTACTTCGGTGACATCCAGCTGATCATCCGCGCGCCGGACGGTACGCTGTACGGAGCGTCCGATCCACGCAACCAAGGCGGCAGGGCGCTGGGATACTGACGTGCTGAAGAAGCTCGCGCCGCTACTTCCCTACGCGCGCCGTTACCGGAGCCGGATCGCCGCCGGGCTCGGCCTGGTGGTGTTCAGCAACGTTTTCGCGCTCGCCTGGCCCTACCTTCTGAAGCTGGGCATCGACGCGCTCGAATACGGCACCACGCCCGCCCGCCTGGCTACCTATGCCGGTGCGATCGTCGGCTTCTCGCTGCTCGGCGGCATCGGCAGGTACTTGACGCGGGAACTGCTGAACGGCATGAGCCGCCGGGTGGAGAACGATCTGCGCGACGACTACTTCGCGCACCTGCTGCGATTGGCGCCCGACTTCTACCAGCGTGTTCCCACCGGCGAGTTGATGAGCCGGGCCACGAACGATATCCCCGCCGTTCGCATGGTGATCGGCCCGGCGATCATGTATCTCGTCAACACCGCGGTGGTCTCGATCGTCGCGTTGACGATGCTGATCCTGATCGACCCGCGGCTGACGGTCCTCGCCATTTTGCCGCTGCTGATGGTGCCGCCCGTCGTCCTCTACTTCGGCCGCGAGATACACAGGCGCTTCGAGGCGATCCAGGCACAGTTCGGCCACATCTCGACCATGGCGCAGGAGAACCTGGCCGGCGCCCGCATCGTCAGGGCGTACGTCCAGGAAGACGCACAGGCCCGCGAGTTCACCGAGCTGAACCGCGAATACATGACCCGCAACCTACGGCTCGCCAAGGTATGGGGGCTCTTCCACCCGGCGCTCCTGCTGCTCACCGGTCTGGGCGCGGTGATCGTGTTAGGCGTCGGAGGCCGCGACGTGGTCATGGGCCGGATCACCATCGGCGACTTCGTCGCCTTCGGCTTCTACCTGCTCCAGCTCGTCTGGCCGATGATCGCGCTCGGCTGGGTGATCAACCTGTTCCAGCGCGGCGCCGCGTCAATGGACAGAATCCAGGAGATCATGGCGGAGGCACCGTCGATTACGGACGCCGAGCGGCCCGTGGAAATCGCGACGCCGCTTGGGGCCATCGAGTTCCGCAACATCTCCTTCCGTTACCCCGGCACCGAGCGGCTGGTGCTCCGCGACATCTCCTTCATCATACAGCCCGGCCAGACCGTCGCCATCGTCGGGCCCACCGGTTCCGGCAAGAGTTCCATCGTCCGCCTCATGCCGCGGCTCTACGACCCGGACGAAGGCGAGATCCTGCTGGACGGCGTGCCCCTGAAGCAGATTCCGCTGGAGCAGCTGCGCGGCCTGATCTCTATGGTACCGCAGGAGCCCTTCCTGTTCTCCGAGACGCTGGGCGCCAACATCGCCTTCGGCTTGCAGGACGGATACGACGAAGCGCGCGTGGAGAAGGCCGCCACGGTCGCCCAACTGGCCGACACGATCCGCGACTTCCCCCAGGGCTACGACACACAGCTCGGCGAACGCGGAATCAACCTGTCGGGCGGTCAAAAACAGCGCGCGACGCTCGCCCGAGCGCTCACCCGGGACTCTCCGGTCCTGATTCTAGACGACGCGCTGTCATCCGTGGACACACACACGGAGATGCGGATACTCGCCGGGCTGCAGGACGTGATCAGGCAGCACACCAGCCTCATCGTCTCGCACCGCGTGACCGCGGTGAAGGACGCCAACCTGATCCTGGTCATCGAGGACGGCGAGATCGTCGAGCGTGGGGTACACTCCGAGCTGCTGGCAGCTGGCGGCACTTACGCCAGACTGCTGCGGCGGCAGCTGCTGGAAGAGAGCCTGCAGGGCGATCGCGGCGCAGCGTGAGCCCGGACTCTAGATCCGCTCCAACAGAAAGTCGGGCGTGAACTGCACCAGCCAGCCCGCCAGCAGTGTGAACTTGCCGCTCACCAGCATCAGACCCACCAGAATCAGAAGGATGCCGGCCACCCACTCCACGTAGCGAATGTAGCGCCGGAACTTCTGAAACCAGGACAGGAAAAACGTGAGCGCTACAGCGCTGAGCACGAAGGGGATCGCCAGTCCCGCGGAGTAGACGCCGAGCAGCCCCACGCCTTCAGCCACATTGGCGCGCGTGGCCGCCAGCGTGAGGATCGCGCCGAGTATCGGTCCGATGCAGGGCACCCAACCCGCTCCGAACGCCGCACCCACCGCCATCGTCCCCGCATAGCCGACCGGCTTGTTCTGAAACTGAAAGCGCTTCTCCCGGCTCAGCGCCGGGATCGGAATAATGCCGAGCAGGAGGACGCCAAACAGAATGATGACGACACCACCGACACGCGCGATGATATCCTGATAGGCGCGTAGCAACTGTCCAATGTATGTCGCCGAGGCGCCCAGCAACAGGAATATAATTGTGAAGCCCGCCACGAACAGCAGCGAATGGATGAGAGTGACCCGCTTCACATCCTTGCCGCCCTGCTCCAGTTCCTCCATACCCAGTCCCGTGACGAACGAGACGTAGGAGGGCACCAACGGCAGGACACAGGGACTGAGGAATGATAGCAGCCCGGCTGCGAATGCCACGAAGATTCCGACTGAAGTGCTTTCCATATACGTTCAGTGCTCAGTGTTCGGTGTTCAGTGTTCGGTAATGGGTGGCACGCTACTCCTGACAACTCACCACCGCTTACTGCTTACTGCTTACTGCTTACTGCTTACCTTCCCGCCAGTACCCGATCATCTTATAGACCAGCTTCGCTACCAGGAAATCCGGCGCCACCAGGCCCGGGATCGGTGCCAGCTCCACCACGTCGGCGGCCACCACGTTCTTCTCGGCGAAGACGCGGCGCAGCAAACTCATCGCCTGCTCCCAGGTGCCGCCGCCGGGTTCCGGCGTTCCGGTGGATGGGACGAAGGCCGGGTCGAAGAAGTCAACGTCGAAACTTATGTATACGTTCTCGGAAGACAACGCCCCCAGCGCGCGATCCACCCAGCCCTCGCGCCCCAGCTCCTCGCCATAGACCATGGTGAGACCAAGCTCGCCGATGAGCCTGCGCTCCACCGCGTCGATAGCCCGGACACCCACGCCCACGGGCTTCACCCGCTCCACCACCCTTCGCATAACGCAGGCATGGCTCCACCGGGTTCCGTGGAAGCTGTCGCGCAGGTCGGCATGGGCATCGAACTGGAGGACGCTGAGATCGTCATCCAGGCGATCCGCCCAATACAGGACCGGCACCTGGGTGATCGTGTGCTCGCCGCCCAGTACGATCACGAACTGGCCGCGCTCGGCGGCCTCCGAGTAGGCGTCGCGCAGCTGTTGAAGCGCAGCCTTGGGTCCGCCGGCGGTAAGATCCACCGTCGCATAGGTGTGGATGCCCGCGCGGTACGGCTCGCAATCCAGCTCGTGGTCGTAGAGCTCCACATGCCGGGACGCGGCGAGGATCGCCTCGGGGCCGTGGCACGCGCCCCCCATGTAGGAGGTCGTCGCCTCGTAGGGCACCGGCAGCAGGGCGACACGCGCGCGGTCCAGCGCCGCCCACTCTTGCCCCAGCCCGAGGAAATTGTACGGGTCTTCCCAGGAAGAGTCGGACATGATCGGTTCAGGGCAGGAGTACGGCGGCAGTGATCACGCTCACCCACTTGCCGTCTTCGGATCCCTCGGCGGTCTGCGTCACGTTCGTCGTCTTCACGATCTTGCCCGATAGCTCCCACTGCATGCGGCGCTCGTTCCATGCCTCGTCGGCATCGAACGGCACCCCGAGAATCGTCGCCAGCATGGTGGCGGCCAGATCTTCGGCGTAGTCACCGGCCGTCCGCTCGTTCTGGCCGTAGGCGTGGTGTTCGGACAGGTAGCCGAACTGTTGAGGGTCCTTGGGGATGGCCACACCGATGCTGGCAGCGATGAGCCGGCTCGGCTCGTTGGTATCGAGCCTCGACATCACGGCGAAAGTGATCTGCCCCGGCGTCAGCTGCTCGAGCCCTTCTTGCCGATCGATCAGCTCGCAATGCGGCGGGAAGATCGACGAGACGTTTACCAGGTTGAACCTGGCGATACGCGCGTCACGCAGCGCCATCTCGAAGGCGGAGAGGCGTTCGCGATGAACACCCACTCCCCGGGTGAGGAAGATCTTCGTGGGAACAAACGCGACGGAGCCCCGCACCGGTTTAGCCTCATAGAAAAGGCGCGGCCCCGGGCATCCGGGTGCCGCGCACACATAAGACGACCAAGCCCGAGCGCCGCCCGGGAGGGATACAAGAAGCTAGTTCCGGCAGTCCGGACAATAACCGATGAGTTCCAGGCGATAATCGAGGATCTCGAATCCATCCTCGCTACGAAGCCCTTCGATTACGTCTGAGTCGTGGATCCCCACGACGTCACGAACCGTACCGCACTTCAGACACCGAATGTGATCGTGATCGTCGGTGCGGCCGTCGTAGCGCGCTGGCCCGCCGCCCAGCGCCAGCTTGCGAGCGACCCCAGCCTCCGCGAACGCCTCCAACGCCTTGTACACCGTCGCCAGGCTGATCTCGGGGAGAACTTCCCGCACCTGGGTGAAGATCTCATCGGCGGTCGGATGCGTCGTGACGCCCCTCAGGTAGCGATAGATCGCCGCCCGCTGAGCGGTGTGCCGATGACCGGACGCTTCCAGCGCCGTCTTCAGCCGTCCTGGCTTGCTGCCTTCCGAAGCGAGAAACATGGCCCTAACCATTCCGATTCAGTGTGCGCCCCGTTGTCTGAAACGGCTGTCCCGATTCCCGTTTCATTGATAGTGGTAAAAGTTATTACTGGCGATCGGCTGCTGTCAACACTCGTCGGGCCGCTCGCAGCCGCCTCCCCGTTCCCGTTGCCGTTGCCGTTCCCATTCGCGAACCGCTGAACAGCTTCCTTCCAGGTCGCCGAACGCCCTCCGACTTCGATGACCTCGGGCACCCCCGCCTCGGAAAGCCGCTGGAGAAGCCGGTCGGGCATTCCCGCCACCCAATCGTGCGGCGCGGTGCCGTGCTCCCGCAGCCTCTGCACCCACTCGAAGTCATCGCTCTCCGGATCCGAGCGCTGTGTGTCCACATGCGCCGTCAAGATGCGGCGGCGTTGCGGACCACCGTCGTAGCAGACCAGAATCAGGAACTCGCAGGCCAGATCCCGGTTGGGGAGCGGCGGGAACACCCACAGCTCGTCGATGAGCGAAGTAGGTATGTTGTCGGCGATGGCATGGAGTCGAAGCTCGAGCGGAAGAACCCCGTCCGATTTCGCCGACCGGGTTATCCCCTTCACAAGCATCCGACGCCTTGAACCATTTTCGCGTCTGCCTTTCTTGCGCCTGTTCACCAGCCTCCACCTCCCAAGTCCCCAGCGTCACCGGCTGTTGTACGGCTGACTACAATAAGATACGGCCCCTGGGGCTTCCCCTCAAGAGCGAGGGTCATGTCCCGCCAGCGCCGTCCGGCAGGCCTCCAACACCTCTGCCGTGACCGTGGCCAAGTCCCCAGCCACCGTGGCACCCGCTGCCTTCTCGTGTCCTCCGCCGCCAAAGGATCGCGCCAGAGCAGCCACATTCGCGGCACCGGAGGACCGGAACGAGATCTTCACCTTCCCGCCCTCCAGCTCGCGAAACAGGACGGCCACCTCGGTTCCTTTCTGGTTTCGCAGATGATCGATGACCCCTTCATACTCGTCCAACGGCCCCAGTCGCCGGTTCACCCCCGCATCGAGTACGGCCCAGGTGATGCCCAGCTCCTCGTCCCGCTCCATCCCGTCCAGTGTCGCGCGAAGGAAGCCCAGCTCTCGAGGCGTCAGGTTCGCGAACAGCGGCCGGTAGAGCGCGCCCGGGTCGGCACCGGCCTCGACGAGCGTCGCCGCCAGCCGGTGCGCGCGCGGTGTGGTGTTCGAGTAGCGGAAGGATCCCGTGTCAGTCACCAGGCCGACGTAGAGCGCCCGCGCGGTTTCCGGCCTGATAGGCTCGCCCGTCTGGACCAGTACATCATAGACCAGCTCGGCAGTGGCCGCGGCGGCGGGGTCGATGATCGAGAGGGCCGCCTCGATTCCAGTGTCGGCCACGGCATGGTGGTCGATCACGACGGTCCGCTCGGGCCGGTAGTGCGCTGCGAACTCGCCCAGGCGGCCGGGTTCCGAAGCGTCCACCACGAGCTGCAGATCCGCCGCGCATAGCGCATCCACGCCGGCCTTGTCCGGGCCCAGCGGCTCGACGCCCTCGGGCAGCAGGAAGCGGAAGCCCGGCGGGAACGGGCTGGCCGCCAGCAGCCGCACAGCGGTGCTGGCGGAGCCGAAGTGGTGCGCGATGGCGCAGGCGGAACCCCAGCCATCGCCGTCACCGCCGAGATGGGTGGCGATGGCGATCGACCCGGCGCCCTTGAGCCTTAGGGCGATTCGACGAGATTGCTCAGAACGTTCCGCTGGTGTCAGGTCCACTGCCGGCTTATCGATGATGAGTATCCCCACCCGCCATCCGATTACCCCAGGCGGGCTTCATCGTCGATCCCTCTGCTCCTGCTTGAGGCGGCGGTGCGCCTCGCGGTTCTCGATCCACGGCTTGCGCTCGAAGTAGCTCTTTGTCAGCTCGTAGACCTTCGGCGAGAGGAGGAGCAGCGCCAGCAGGTTCGGGAGGATGACTATCCCCAAGAACACGTCACCGAGTGTCCACACCACCGACAGCGACAGCACCGAGCCCACGAAATGCATGAGCACGAACACCATCTTATAGGGGAGGATCATCTTCGTCCCGAACAGATAGTTGGCGCAGCGGTCGCCGTAATAGCTCCATGCGATGGCGGTTGAGACCGCGAACAAGAACACGCTGAGGACCACGATATAGAGGCCGATGTCACCGGGAAGCCCACGCTGGAAAGCGATCATCGTCAGCGGCGCACCGCTCTCGGACGCGTAACCGTGGAGCGCGCTATAGGTCACGCCGTCCTCTGCCACTGCGATCCGGCGATCAGTATAAACGATGCCGGTGAACGGCAGCGTCCGGTCCTCATCGACGTAGAGTGTCTCGACCGGGACCTCATGCCAGGCGACGCGGGCCGCCGTAGCGCCCGTCTCGACGTAGCGACCGCCCTCGACGCGGATCTCCGCCGGCGCCTTTATCTCCGCGAAGCGCCCGCTCGTCTCCTCCACCACATACGAGATGTCACCCTTCTCCAGAGTGAGCTGGGTGGGAATCCGCGCATCCCAAACGCCGGTGAGGATGATCACCAGACCGGTCATGCTGCTGATGACGATGGTGTCGATAAAGGGCTCGACGAGCGCGACCACGCCCTCCGACACGGGCTCATCGGTCTTCGCGGCCGCGTGAGCGATGGGCGCGGAGCCCTGGCCTGCCTCGTTGGAGAAGAGCCCGCGCTTCACGCCCCAGATCATCGTGAGCAGGAACACGCCCATTCCCGCGCCCGCTATGCTCGCCGTCGGATTGAACGCCTCGCGGAAGATGAGCCCGAAAGCGGGAATCAACTTGTCGTAGTTGAGCGCGATGATCGTCAACGCCCCGAACACATAGATCGTAGCCATGAGCGGCGCGACGATGCCGGTCACCTTCCCGATGCGCGTGATGCCGCCGATGATGACCAGTGCCACGATGCTCGCTGTCACCAGACCCGTGATCCACACGGGCACCCCGAACTGGGTGCTGACCGTGTCGGCGACGGTGTTCGCCTGGATGGCGTTGCCGGTGAGAAACGCGGTGGTGCCCAGCATCAGGGCGAAGAACACGGCCAGGGGCTTCCACCTCGGGCCGAGCCCCCGCTCGATGTAGTACATGGGGCCGCCGGAGACCGTCCCTTCCCACTTGTGCGGATCGAGATCCGCCTTCTCGACCCGGCGGTAGTGCTGAGCGAGAGTGACTTCCGAGTACTTGGTGGCCATCCCCACCACGGCGGTCACCCACATCCAGAACAGCGCGCCGGGGCCACCCCAGTGGATGGCGAGGGCGACGCCGGCGATGTTGCCGATGCCCACCGTCGCCGAGAGCGCCGTGGTTAGAGCTTGGAAGTGTGAGACGTCACCCGGCTCGGTCGGATCATCGTAGATCCCCGACGCGACCGCGAAGCCGTGCCCCAGCTTGCTGAGCTGCAGGAATCCGAGCCGGATCGTGAGGAAGACCCCTGTACCGAGAAGCGCGATGATGACCCAAGGGATCTCGTCGCCCTGGAAAGGGATCCCTCGGTCCCAAACGTACTCGGCCAGGATGTTTATAACCTTCTCGAATAGTCCCATACGCGCTCACAGTCGAGGGAACGGCCGAAATGAATCGCGCTACTCTAGCGCAAGCGGCCAAGCGGTGTCAAGCAAACTTGCCGACGATCTTGGCCCAGGTGGAAGCCAGATGGACGAGGCGGTTGGAACTGCACCCCACGATACGGCCGGAGCGCAACGCGTCCAGGAAACCCGCCTGGCCCTCGAAGGCCGGGACCTCGATCACGCCGCGCCCGATCTCACTCAGCATGTGGGCATCGGAGCCGGCACCGCCCGACAACCCGCGCTCCTCCGCCCAAAGCCGGGCCTTCTCGTTCAGTGCCGGCTGGTGGATACGGGCGTTGAAGATCTCCACCACGTCCACCCACGGCTCGATGGCCGCCAACACCTCTTCGCCCAGACCCTTGCCGCCGGCGAAGGGGTGAGGAACGTAGACGAAGCCGCCCTGCTCGCGGATCGTCTGAGCGGTTTCCGCGGCCGGCGTTCCTTCGCGGATTCTCTCGGACAGAAAAAGGCCGGTGATGTCGACGCCCTCGGCGGTCTTTACCTCTTCACCTACAATCACCAGCTCAGGAGCAAGATCCCGGACACGGAAGGCGCCCTCGATCTCGTTGTGATCGGTGATGGCAATGCGGTCGAGGGCCCGAGCACGCGCCGTCGCCACCACATCGCCGAAGTCGCTGAGGCAGTCGTGTGAAGCCCGGGTATGTATGTGGAGATCGAGCCTCAATACGCTCATTCGTCCCGGCCCAATTTCTCGATCTCCTTCCAAGTCTCCCATGCGCGCCGCTCGAGCGTCGTTATGTCGGAGTCGTTATCGATGATGAAGTCGGCCCGCGCCCGCTTCTCTTCAGCCGGCATCTGAGCCGCGGCAATGGCGCGAGCCTCATCGAGGCTCAGCCCCCGCTTGTTCACCAACCGCTCGATGCGCTGCTCCAGCGGCGCATCGATCAGGAGAACGACGTCGTACTCCTCCTCCATGCCTGTCTCGTAGAGAAGCGGGACAACGCCGATGACGATGCGGTCGCCGCGCGCTTCCGCCTCGGCGAACAACTCGCGGCAACGCGCGCGTATCGCCGGGTGAAGGATCGCCTCCAATCTCTCGCGGGCCTCAGAGTCGGAGAAGATGATGTGCCGCATCGCCGCACGATCGAGTCCACCGCTCCCGGCTATCACGCCATCGCCCCAGACCTCGCGAATCGCGCCCAGCGCAGGGCGGCCCGGCGCAACAACCTCGCGGGCCAGCATATCCGTGTCCACCACGGTCGCACCCCAGCTTGCGAAGAGCGATACGGCTGTTGATTTGCCAGCGCCGACGTTTCCGGTAAGGCCGACTCGCAGCACCGTGGCTCCTATCAGGCCCCGCCTTGCCCCGTCGTGTCCAGGAGAGGGCCGCCCGTCTCGTCCTCGACCCCGAGCTCCTTGATGAAGCGGTTCACCAGCTCCTCGCTCTTCAGGCGAACATCCTCCGCCGACAGGTGCGCCACCGGAACGCGGGCGCCCGCCATCATGCCGTGGCCGCCCGCGCTGCCGTCATCACCGACCACCCGTCTCAGCAACTGGCCCGCCGCGGCGTCGGGAATCGAAGTTCGGATCGAGATCAGGATGTCGTACTCGAATGTGCCGATACAGAAAGACCACTGGGAGCCCTCGTAGCGCAGGTAGAAATCGGCCAGTTCCGCCACCAGGTCAGGGTAGTCGAGTGCCCCGACGTAGGAGATGATCACCGGCCCCCGTGTGCGCGCTCTCTCGAGCGAGCGGTGCAACGACTTGAAGTAGGGGCGCGGCAAGTCCGGATAGCGGATGCGCGAGAGGAGCTCACGGTCGGTGCCCGGGTAGAGCGCCAGGCTAGCTCGGGTGTCCGCCTCCCCCGTTTCGCGCCCCAGGTCCTGGGTCTCCGACTGGATTCCGTAGAAGAGGGCCGTCGCCACGCTGCCCCCCAGCGGAACTCCGGCGGCCTGCAGGTACTGGGTGAGGATCGTGGAGCTCGAGCCGCATCCCGTTCGCACGTCCCAGAACCTGGCGCGCTTCGTCTCCCCGCGCAGCGGGTGGTGATCGATAACCACCGCCGCCTCCCTACCTTCGGGAAGCGAGTTGTTGCCCGTTCCCGGCTGCGTGTCGACCAGCGCGATCAGATCCACATCCTCGAACCCCACCGCCCAGGTCGGCGTGATCGGCAACCCGAGCTCGCGAACCATGGTGCGGTTCTCCGCCCGGCCGACGAAGCCGCCGAACCCGATGCGCGCGCTCAGGCCGTCGAACGATTCCGCCAGCTTGAGCAAACCGAAGGCGCTGGCGAGGGCGTCGGGGTCGGGGTTGTCGTGCGTGAGGATGAGCAGCCGCTCACCGTCCTCGAGCGCGGCTTTCAATTCCGCCAGGCGCGGCTCGCCGCAGCTGTTGTCCGGCGCCGGGCCTGCAGCACGCTCAGCCTGGCTCAACCGCTCCATCCCAACACTCCGGTCAGGAAGGGGTTGGTGGCCCGTTCCCTGCCGACGGTCGTCGCCGAGCCATGCCCCGAATAGAGCACGGTGTCATCGGGCAGGCAGAGCAGTTTCTCGTTGATCGACTCCATCAGCGTGCGATAGTCGCCGCCGCGCAGATCGGTGCGCCCGATGGATCCGGCGAACACGCAGTCTCCGACGATAGCGAATCCATCCCCGATCAGGCAGACATGACCCGGCGAGTGGCCCGGCGTGTGACGAACCTCCAGCTTCTCGACACCTATCTCGAGGATCTGGCCATCTTCCAGCTCCTGGTCGGGCCCCGGCGGCGACTCGATCTCGAAACCGAACTCGCGTGCCTGCATGGGAGCCTCAGCGTAGAGGGCGGCGTCCGCAGGATGGAGATACACGGGCACGCCGGTCTCTCGCTTCGCCTCCGCCACACCGCCCACGTGGTCGACGTGGGCGTGCGTCAGGACGATCGATTCGATAGTGGCGTTCTCGGCCGCCGCTGCGGCCAGCAGACGTTCCGCTTCCGCCCCGGGATCCACCAGGGCGCATCTCAGCGTCTCCTCGCAGATAGCGAGATAGGCGTTAGCCTGAAAGGGTCCTACCGGAAAGCCGAGAATCTTCATCTGTCTCCCTGAGCGCGGAAACGGGAAGATAAGGCCTTGCCGGGCTCACAAAAAGGAAGGCCCGCTCACGCGGGCCTTCCAGACCGCTGTGCCCCCCCCGGCGTCAGACGGCGAATGAAGAGCCGCAGCCGCAGCTGCCCGTAGAGTTCGGGTTGCTGAACGTAAACCCGGAACCCTGGAACGAGCTTTGGTAGCCGATCTGCGTTCCCTTGATGTACTGCGAGCTGAAGGGGTCCACAAAGAGTTTCACGCCATGACACTCAAAGACGTCATCGTCCTCACGCGCTTCTCCCTCGATATTCAGACCGTATTCAAAGCCCGAGCAGCCGCCCGGGAGGACGCTGACTCTGAGGCCTGCAGTTTCAGGCGACAGGTTCTCGTCCGCCATGAACTGCCGCGCCTTCTCGGCTGCCTGAGCGGTCAGCTCGACGGCAACCGCGGACTGTTGCTTGGTCTCTGCCATCTATGCATATCCTCCTGGAATCGCCCGCAATCTGTGGCCGTACGGGTGCTACCCTTGTCGGGCACCTTCGTTCCGAAAACAAATACTACCCCCGAGAGTTCCTCTGTCAACGCACTTGTTGGATCGTGAACACTTCCCACAGTGTACATCGAACACCGAATGTGTCTTCACCCGGCTGTTTGCCCGGCCGCCTCCCGGCTTTCCTTCAGCTCGGTCAGGTACTTCTCCGCTGCGATCACGGCCGTGGTCGCATCTCCCACCGCCGTGGTGATCTGCCGGGTGAGCTGGGCACGCACGTCTCCGGCAACGAAGAGGCCCGGGATCGAAGCCCGCATGTCACGGTCGCTGATCAGGTAGCCGCTGGCATCGTGCTCCGCATGGTCCTCCAGCAGGCCGGTGTTGGGCCGGAAGCCGATGAACACGAAGAGGCCCGTCGCGTCCAGTAGGCTCTCCTCCTCGCTCCGGACGTTCCTGAGCCGAAGTCGCTTCATCCCCTGCTGGTCTCCGATGACCTCCTCGATCACGGTGTTCCAGATTATCTCGATCTTTGGGTTATCGAAGACTCGCTGCTGGAGGATCTTCTGCGCCCGCAGCTCGTCCCTCCGATGGATCAGGTACAGCGTGTCCACGTAACGGGTCAGGAACTCCGCCTCCTCGACGGCCGCGTCGCCGCCGCCGGCGACAGCAATAGTCTCACCCTTGAAGAAGGCGCCATCGCAGATTGCGCAGTAGCTCACGCCTCGCCCCGCGTATTCCTCTTCGCCGGGAACACCCAGTTTGTTGGGTGTGCCGCCGGCGGTGAGGATCACGGTCGCCGCGCGATAGACGGGGCCTTCCTCGGTAGTGATGCGGAAAGTACCGTCCTCGAGATTCTTGATCGCCCGCACGGTCACCGTGTCGATCTGAAGGCCGAACTTGGTAGCATGCCTGGTCATACGCTCCGCCAGCTCGCGGCCCTCCACCTCCGGGAGGCCGGGGTAGTCGTCGATCAGATCGGTGTTGAGGAGCTGCCCCCCGGGCAGGCCTCGCTCCAGTACTACGGCGTCTAGCTGTGACCGTTTCGCATACATGCCCGCCGTGAGCCCCGCCGGGCCAGCACCGACGATTACAAGCTCGAATTCTTTCTCGTTGTCCGTTCCGTTCGCCGACATCTCCAATCATCCTCCTCTGTCGCGCCCTCTTCCGGCTCAGCCAGCGGCGCCCTTAGCGGCGACGGCCGCCTCCCGCAGACGCAGGTACCATTCGTATGGGACCGGCTGGGACCTCAGCTGGCCTCGACGCCCGTCGAGTGGGCCATGCCAGTCGGAGCCGCCGGTCTCCAGCAGCTCCTGCTCCGCGGCCAGCCTGCGCAGTCTCCCGACTTCATCAGGCCCGTGCTCCGGATGCAGTATCTCCAGCCCGTCCAGCCCCTCGCCCACCAGGCGGCGGATGGCCTCATCGCTATGAGTCTTGCCGCCGTGCGCCAGGACCGCCAGACCCCCCGCTTCGTGGATGCGACCGATACCCTCGCCTGGACTGATCCGCCAGGTGGGTACGTAGGCCGGCTGCCCGGCCGCCAGGAAGCGGTCGAAGGCCTCCCGGTAGCTCTTGACCCACCCGCCCTCGACCAGGGCACGCGCAACGTGTGGCCTGGCGATCAGGCCACTGGCGGATACCTGTGAGTTGACCTCCTCGAGTGAAATATCTACGCCCAACAGGCCGAGCTTCTCCACCATCCTCGCTGCGCGTGCGACGCGCTTCCGCCGCGCGCCCTCCAGGTACTCGGCCAGCTTGACGTGGCCCGGGTCGATAAAGTAGCCGAGCAGGTGCGTGGAACCGGCATCGTCGTAACAGGAAAACTCGATCCCGGGCACGAACGCCAAACCCAATGCCTCGGCCGCCGCCATCGCCTCGGCGAGCCCGCTCACCGTATCGTGATCGGTGAGCGCGACCGCTTTCAGATCCTTCTCCTTCGCCGCCGCAATCACAGCCGCCGGCTCCGCTCGCCCGTCGGAGCAGGACGAGTGCATGTGGAGGTCGATCCTGTCCTCGACCTGAGCCGGAGCATCGAATTTGTCTGCCGAGCTGATCATCTGCGGGTCTTCTATGCTTCAAACAGGTTCTGGTTCCTCACACAAGAAAAGGGCCGGGAGCCGGTGAGGCCCACGGCCGACGGAGCAAACCTACGGACGCTAAACACCGGGGTCAATGTGAAGGTTTCGTTGGGCCCGCATTGACACCTGTGCCGGGGGAGCCGATTCTTAGCCCGGACGAAAGATCATGGAGACGCCAGGACAAACTGAGGGCGATCGGCGGCAGGACGCCGCCGATACATCCACGGGCTACGACCGCTCACACGCCGTCGAGGATTACCTGAAGGCGATCCGGCACCTTCAGCAGGAGAGCGTGCCGGTGAGCACATCGTCCCTGGCCCAGCACCTCGATCGCTCACCCGCCTCGATCACCAACATGATCAAGAGCCTGGCCGAACGGGGGCTGGTGGAGCACGAGCCTTACCACGGCGTGCGGCTGAGCGAGGCGGGAGAGCGTGAGGCATTGCGCATCATCCGCCGGCATCGCGTGATCGAGGCTTACCTGATCGAGATGCTGGATTACTCCTGGGATCTGGTCCACGCGGAGGCGGAGCGTCTCGAGCACGCGGCCTCGGACGAACTGGTGGAGCGGATGGCGTCCGCCCTGGGTCATCCCGAGATGGATCCGCACGGCTCGCCGATACCCACGCCCGACGGAGAGCTTGCGGACAATCTGCATCCCGCGCTTTCAGAGGTGGAGAGCGGTGCGAGCGTGATCGTGCGCGAAGTCAGCGACGCCGACGAAGAGCGTCTGCGCTACCTGGCCGAACTTGGCCTGTACCCGGGCACCCGGGTGGAGGTTGTGGACCGGGAGCCGTTCGAAGGGCCCATTCGGGTTCGCGTCGCCGGCCAGGAGCGGTCGCTCGGCCGCAGGCTTGCCGAGATAGTGAGGGTGGAACAGGAAGATGTTGAGCACAGTGGTGATGGGGGCGAAGACCCCAGCGCCGACAACTAGAACCAAAGCGCGCAATGGCACATATCAAGATCGACGGTGACCGTTGGAAAGTCCGCCTGGGGCAGGATCGGCCGAAGCCGGGCGTTCGCCTCGTCCTTTTCTTCTGCGAGCCTACAGGACAGCGTCCCTACCGTGTGGTCGAGGTCGGCGAGGATCGGTTCACTTCCCAGGCCGACATCGAGAAGCTCTCGAGCAAGGAATTGATAGATCTCTATCGGCAGAGCGCGTCGATGGATCTCCCGGTTTACCGTTCGGACGAAGTCACCGACGTGCGGAGACACCGCCGGGGCTAGATCCCGGTCAGACCGGCACGAAATCGTCCGCGACCGTGAAAGTGCGAACGGTCGCCGCTATCAACTCTGCGGCCCTATCCAGATCCTCGAGCGCCACCATCTCGTTGGGCGTGTGCATGTAACGGTTCGGCACCGAGACGAGGGCGGTCGCGACGCCCATCCGTGCCGTGTGGATGCTGTCCGCGTCCGTGCTCGTCCTGCTGGGCGAGGCCTCTATCGAGTACGGGATCCCCTCGCGATCGGCTACTTCAGCCATCCGCTCGAACAGCACCGGATTGACCGCCGACCCTCGGCTCAACACAGGGCCGCCGCCCAGGCGATGATCGCCGTGCCCTTTCTTCTCCGCGCCGGGGTGGTCCGTGGCATGAGTCACGTCCACCACTATGGCGACCTGCGGATCGAGTCCGAACGCGCCGCTTCGAGCCCCGCCTCCCGCGGCGGCAATCTCTTCCTGCGCCGTAGCTACGGCCACTGCGCTGGCCGAGGGCCGGTCCGCCGCGAGCCGGCGGAGCGCCTCCAGCACGACCAGCGCGCCCACGCGGTTGTCGATGCTGCGGGAAGCGATGCGCCCATTGGGCAGTTCGACCACACCCGCCCCCAGCACCGCCGCATCGCCGACGCGAACCCGCTTGCGCGCGTCTTCACCATCCTTCGCCCCGATGTCTATCCAGAGATCCTTGATCTTCGAGGCACGCTCCCGGTCATCCTTTTCCTGCAGGTGGATCGCTTTCTTGCCGACCAATCCCAGGATCGGCCCCTCACGGGTCAGGATCTCCACTCGCTGGCCGACGACGATCTCCGGGTCCCAGCCACCGATGGCCGAGAAGTACAGAAAGCCGTCGTCGTCGATGTGGTTGACCATGAGGCCGATCTCATCGATGTGCCCTGCAAGCATCACCCGGGGCTCGCCCTCCGGGTTGACCGCCGCGAAGCTGTTACCGGAGACGTCCGCCCAGACCCGGTCGGCGAAGACCTGCGCCTCCTCGCGCCAGCCCTTAGCGGGCGCGGCCTCGTAGCCGGAGGGTCCGGGCAGCGCCAGCAGGCCCTTGAAGAACGCGACAGAACTCTCCTTCATGGTCGGTCAGTCCCTTTCATATCATATCATAGATAGTCGAGCACGTATCGGGCCATCGAATGAACGCCGTGACGGCCCATAATATCAGCTACCTCGCCCCGCTTCAACGGCCGGCACGGCTTCGAGATAAAGCGCGCATCCCGGCTCCTTGATACGATCCCCCTCCACCATGATATTCCCTGCCAATGGGCAAGACACCGGAAGCGTACTTCGCGGCCGAGTTCGCCGAGCACGTCGATGTGGTCTCGAAGTGCCGCGAGGCTCTGGCAGCGCCTCTCGCCGCCATGCTGCAGGCCTGGACGACCAGCCTGAGAAACGGCGGCAAGATCATGTTCTTCGGCAACGGCGGCAGCGCCGCCGACGCCCAGCATCTAGCCGCCGAGCTGGTCGTTCGTTATCGCAGCGACCGCGCGCCTATCGCCGCGCTCGCATTGACCACGGACACATCAGCGCTCACCGCCGGTGCGAACGACATGGGTTTCAGCCAGGTCTTCGCCCGCCAGCTGCTGGCCCTGGGCAGGCCCGGCGACGTCGCGGTCGGCATCTCCACCTCCGGCCGCAGCCCCAACGTGATCGAGGGGCTGAAGGCGGCTCGTGAAGCGGGACTCGTCGCCACGGCCATGACCGGTCGCGATGGCGGCGATCTGGTCGATCTAGCCGACCCGCTGCTGATCGTCCCGTCCACGGACACAGCTCGCATTCAGGAGATGCACGTCGTCCTGGGGCACATGCTCTGCGGCGCGTTGGAACTCGAGCTGGGACTGGCGCAGCCGCGCTGATCACCAGCCAAACTCTTTCTTACTCATGGTCGACGGCCACGCCCTTCACGGTTTCATAGAGCGCTTCGGAGATGCTCGCATTCTCTGCGTCGGCGATGTAATGCTGGACCGCTTCGTGTACGGGGATGTGGAGCGGATCTCGGCCGAAGCGCCGATTCAGGTGCTCCGCGTGAGATCGGAGAGCGCCATGCTGGGAGGCGTCGGCAACGTGGCGCGCAACGTGGTGGCACTCGGGGGACGCGCGGTGCTGGTCGCAGCAGTCGGTGACGACGACGCCGGCGGCCAGATCACCGACTTGGCGCGGTCGGAAGGGCAACTCGATGGCCGGTTTATCGTAGAGTCGGGGCGCCGGTCCACCGTGAAGACGCGCTACTTCGCCTCCGGGCAGCAGCTTCTTCGTGCAGATGAAGAGACCACCCGCTCGCTGGGGGACGATACAGTCAGGCGGCTCGTGAGTGTCGTCGAATCGGCGCTGGCCGAAGTCGACGTGCTCGTGCTGTCCGACTATGCCAAGGGCGTGTTGGGCGGCGGCGTCATCCGTGCCGCGATCGATGCAGCACGAGCGGCTGACATCCCTGTGATCGCCGACCCCAAGCGGATCGACTTCGAAACCTACTCCGCGGCCTCCGTTCTGAAGCCGAACAAGGCGGAGCTGGCCTCCGCAACGAACCTGCCCTGTGAGAGCGACGAGGAGATCGAGGCCGCCGCACGCAGAGCCATCAGCCATTGCGGGATCGATGCCATCCTGGTGAGTCGCTCGCAACGCGGCATGACGCTGGTGGAGCGCGACGCCCCGGCGGTGCACCTTCCCGGGCGGGCGCTGGAAGTGTTCGACGTTTCCGGCGCCGGCGACACCGTAATAGCAACGACGGCCGTGTCACTGGCGGCGGGAGCCGATCTCGCCGCGGCGGCACGACTGGCGAACATCGCTGCCGGCGTCGTCGTCGGAAAAGTGGGCACCGCGGTCGTGCACCGGGACGAGCTGTCCTCCGCCGTACTGGCGGCTGAGGTATCGACCTCGGAAGCGAAGGTGGTTTCGCCCGAGGCAGCCGCAGAGGGGACCGCTCGCTGGCACACGCAGGGACTGAAGGTCGGCTTCACCAATGGCTGCTTCGATCTTCTGCATCCCGGTCACGTTTCGCTCCTCACCGAAGCGCGAGCCGCCTGCGATCGCCTCATCGTCGGTCTCAACAGCGACGATTCGGTACGGCGACTGAAGGGGGACGACCGTCCGGTTCAGAGCGAGACGGCACGCGCCCTGGTGCTCGCCTCCCTGAGCATGGTGGACCTGGTCGTCGTCTTTGGCGACGACACTCCAGTCCCGCTATTGGAGCTGCTCAGGCCCGACGTGCTGATCAAGGGTGGCGACTACAGCCTGGACGAAGTCGTGGGCGCTGACGTCGTGAGGGCCTACGGCGGCGAGGTCAAGCTGGCTGCGCTGGTGGCGGGGCACAGCTCCAGCAACGTCATCGCGAGAATGTCCAACCGCAGCGGGAAGAAGGCGTGAAGCGCCGCCATACTTGCGCCGGCGCACTGCTCGACCAGCATGGTTTTGACGGGACGCCCGGGCAGATCGTCTCGCTTCATGTCGCGTTGGCGGGTCGGGCACGGCAGGATCCTCTCGCTTCATGTCGCGCGGCCCCCGCCGGGATGGGTGACGGGCCACGGCGCTCCAAATGTCCGCTCCGAGGCTCCTGCCGTGCCCTCCCTGCGCGCTGGGGGGTCCGCTCGGAGGATCCTGCCATGGCCTCCCTTTCGCAGGAATGAGCGGCAAGCCCGACGTCGTCGCTGACGTCGTCATCTTGGGCGGCGGGATCGCGGGCTTATGGCTGCTCGATAGCCTGAAAGCGGCGGGTTACTCCGCGGTCCTGCTCGAGGCCGGCGAGCTCGGCGGCGGCCAAACCATCGCATCGCAGGGCATCATCCACGGCGGCACCAAGTACACACTCGGCCTGGCGCTCGATTCGGCGGTGCGGGAACTCAGAGGTGCCCCGGCCGTCTGGCGAGCCAGTCTGCGGGGCGAAGCCGGGCCGGACCTGCGACCGGTGAAGGTACTGTCCGAGCGAACCTGCATGTGGCTGCCCCGCCAATTCGGCGGCCGCATCCTGGATCTGTTCTCGCGCCTGATGATGCGGAGCCGGGTTCGGAAGCTGCCTCGCAGCGATTGGCCGCAGCCGTTGCAGGCTGCTGGAGCCCGGGGAGTCGTCCTGGCCCTGGACGAATTCGTTCTCCATATGCCTTCGCTGGCGGCCGCCTTCCAGTCGGCGCACGGGGACCGCATCCGCAGGATCCCGGCAGCCGACACCATCCGGTTTCGCGAGGGCGGTGGCCTGATCGAGGCCAGTCCGATAACCCTGAGCGCGCAACGCGTCGTCTTCGCTGCGGGAGCGGGGAACGAGGCGCTGATGGCGCGAGCCGGGATCAAAGGTGTGCCGTGCCAGCGCCGGCCGCTGCATCAGGTGATGATTCGAGGTATGAGCCGGCCGTTGTACGCGCATTGTATCGGGAGGAGGACCCAGCCGCTGGCGACCGTGACCTCGCACCCGGCGCCCGGCGGCGGTTACATCTGGTACGTCGGCGGCCTCATCGCTGAAGACGGGGTATCGGAGAGCGAAGAACAGCTCATAGCGCGATCACGTCGCGAACTGCCCCTGCTCTTCCCTGGGGCGGATTTCTCGGCCACGACCTGGGCCACGGTGCGGGTCGACCGCGCCGAGGGTGGCTCGGCCGGCGGCCGGCGACCGGGCGGGCCGACCGTGAGGACGCGCGGGAAGTTCGTGGTCGCCTGGCCAACGAAGCTCGCGCTGGCGCCGCGCCTGGCGCAGCGAATCGTGCAAACCATCCGGGACCAGGGGATCCGCCCGGCTGCGTCGGACGTGGAAGCTCTGCGGGCGCTAAAGGAGCCGGCAATAGCGAGACCGCCGTGGGAAGAGGTGGAGCGATGGAGTTGAGAGCGCTGGGCGCCACCGGTCTTCAGGTGAGCCCGCTCGGGCTGGGGACCACCAAGTTCGGACGCACCGAGCAGGTGAAGTACCCCGAGCCGTTCGAGTTGCCTTCCGACCGGCAGATCGAGGAGCTGATCGAGATCGCGCGCGGTCTCGGTGTCAACCTGATCGACACGGCTCCGGCCTACGGCAGCAGCGAAGAGCGCATCGGCGCGTTGCTCTCCGACCGCGAGGACTGGGTCATCGTCACCAAAGCCGGCGAGGAATTCATCGATGGCCGCTCGCACTTCGATTTCTCCCCGACCGCCATCCGGCAGAGCGTCGAGCGCAGCCGCATGCGCCTGCTTCGGGATCGCCTCGACGTCGTGCTCCTGCACTGCAGCGACAACGATCTGGAGATCCTGCAGGAGGGCGGAGCAGTCGAGGCGCTGGCCGAGTTGAGGGAAGCCGGCGTGATTCAAGCGATCGGTGCCTCAACCAAGACCGTGGAAGCCGGCCTGCTCGCGGTCGAGAGGTGCGACGTAGTGATGGTGGCGCTGAGCCGGAACGACCGCAGCCAGATCCCGGTGGTGCAGGCCGCCGCCCGCGCCGGCGTGGGCGTTCTGGTGAAAAAGCCGCTCGCCAGCGGTCACGATCCGGACGCCGGCCCGGCGCTTGCCGAACTCGCCAAGGAGGCAGGCGTCAGCAGCGTTATCGTGGGCACCATCAACGCGGACCACCTGAGCGCCAATTGCCGCGCGGTCGCGACTGCGGATTAGCTGGAGAAGGGTGCCCTTCCGCCGAAGCCGGATTCCGGCCAAACACCGTACACACCCTCGCCTGCGCTCTCCGGGGACGGCATGTTCTCCCGGCTGGCCAGGGCTTCCTCGGCCGCCGCCTCAACCTCGTCCGTCACCTCCGCTTCGACCCCGGCCAGAACCGCCCGGTTCGCCTCCGACGCAGCTCCGAGCGAAGCGGGCTCCGCGGTCTGCAGGTTGAAGGGCGCCTCGATCAACCACGCCTCGTAACAGCCGATGGGGTCGCGTCGCCCCCAGTCGGCGAAGGTCTCAGGACTGAAAAGCTTGCGGGCCTCCGTCTCATCGTGCGTGGCATGGCCGCCCATCCGGAACGTCTCGGCCGCGAGGAACACCGGCCCTTCGCCGGCACGACAAAGCTCGGCCGCCCAGCACGCCGCGGCGTAGGCGTCCAGTACATGGTTGCCGTCGAACGCCGCAGTCTCGGCGCCGTACAGCCGCCCCCAATCCGAGAAGTCGGCCGCGCGATGGTGCTGGTGCAGGTGCGTGCCCAGAGCCACTTGATTGTTCTGGATGATGAAGATGACGGGCAGATGCTGCGCGGCGGCGAAACTGAAAGCCTCGTGGACACCACCCGTCTTGGTCGCTCCATCGCCAACCCAGGTGAGGGCGACGCGCGGCGCTCCAAGCCTGCGGAACGCCAGGGCATAACCAGCGATGACGGGAGCGAGGCCACCCACCATGCTGATGGGCGCCACGATTCCATATTGCCGGCCGCCAATGTGCAGGTCGCGCCCGGCATTCGGCGAGTCCGCCGTCGCCAGATAGGCACGCAGCATGTCGGCAACCGGCATCCCCATCTCGTGGCAGGCGCCGGCGTTGCGAATCATCGGTCCGACGACGTCTCCGTCCGGGCCGGAGCGGTCCAGCGCATGGACCGGACCGATGCTGGCCGCCTCCTCGCCCGTCCCCAGCCAAGCTTTCGATATCACGCCCTGGCGGACCCAGCGCTTCAGGGCAATATCGTGGAGGCGGAAACGAACCATCCCGGCGTACAGAGACAGCAGTCTCTCTGCTGAGAGCTCTTCAATACGCCGCTGCTGCTGCGGATCGCGCTCGATGGTAGCCCGATACTGTTCCATCACCTGCGGATCGGGCGACCAGTCGACGTATTCGGGGGGATCAAATGCGGAATAACGTTTCACTCTGCTCCGCCCTGAATGACCTATCGAGACGACGCACGGGAACGACAGTCGAGCCGGCCTATCCTGGGAGGCATTCGAAAAGCAAGCCGGGCAATCGGGCGGCCACAGCGGGCGGGAAAGGCAACCTCAAATCTCACCTTCCTCCGCCAGGATGCTCGCGAAGATCTTGCGACGCAGCTCAGGCGGCGCGGCGATGCGCCCCTGGTCTCCCAGAAAGCGCAGGAAAGCCTTCTCGAAGTTGTAGCGAGGGTAGCACCGCTGGCACTTCTCGAGGTGCTGGCGGATCTTCTCCACCATCTCCTCGTCCAGCTCCTCATCGATGTACTCGTACAGCTGCTGCATCACGCCGCCACAATCGATACCGCCCGGCGGTGGCATGGCTTTGCCCATCCATCCCCCCAGTTTCCAGAAGGCCGTCACCGGATGTACCCCATTTCCACTGCGTATTCATACAGGCGCTGTTGCAGGCGGCGACGCCCGCGGAACAGCCGGGACTTCACCGTCCCCACCGGCAGATCCAGGATCTCGGCGATCTCGGCATAGCTCAACCCCTCAACATCGCTGAGCACCACAGGGATCCTGAACTCCTCAGGCAAGTCCTGGATCGCCTGCTTCACCCTGTCGTCCACTATAGAATGGAAAAAGGACCCTTCGGGATCCCGCTCCTGTACCGACTCGAACACCGAGATGTCCTCGACGGAATCGAACTGGACCGAGCTCGGCCGCCTGCTCTCACGTCGGAACTGGTTGATGAACGTGTTCCGCATGATGGTGACCAGCCAGGCACGACAATTCGTTCCCCGCTCATACTTGTTCCAGGCCCGGTACGCCTTCGTTACCGTATCCTGAACAAGGTCCTCCGCGTCCGACGCGTTGCCACACAGGCGCAGAGCGACATTGTAAAGCGTGTCGAGGTGGACCAGCGCCTCGCTCTCGAATTCCTGCCGCTTGGGTGATTCGTCTTGTCCCATCGTCCTCGAGATGGCTGGGGTCAGGGCTCGCGCTCTGCTATTTAACCGCTGACCGCCCACTCTGCAACGCTGTGGCGCCCCTCGAACATCCTTTCCGAAGCAGCTCCAGCGCTGTATTGTGAACGATCCTACCCTCCCGTTGCCGAAGCGCGGTGTAGGCGCTAGGATTTCCGTTATCGTCCGAACCGTCTCAGAGGAGGTAACGGCTATGAGATTCGGCCAGAGGCCCATGGCCGTACTGAAGAGCTTGACGCTCTCCCAGGTCGATGACTTGCGCGCGATCGGTACCGTACGCAGCTATCGCAAGAACGAAAGCGTCTACGAGCTCGGTCAGCCCGCCAATGCGTTACACCTGGTGCTGCGAGGCCGTGCTCGTCTCCGGGACCGAGATCGGGAAGGTCGCGACATCACCGTCAGCTTCGCCGCCGAAGGCGAAGCCTTCGGCTTGGAGGCGCTGGCGGAGTTACCCCGACGCGTGATGTCGGCTTCGGCCGCGGAGAGCAGCGAGCTGCTCACGATCAAGCCCGACGCCGTCAGAGAACTGCTGGCCAGGGATCCCGCGCTCACCCGCCATCTGCTGCACCATGCCGCGGCTGTCTTGCTGCACATGGAGGAACGGATCAAGATGCTCGCGTTCCTCGATGTGCCTTCCAGGCTGGCCGGCACCATTCTCTGGCTTGCCGACCGCCACGGGGTGACCGGAGAGCGCGGTGTGGAGGTGCCCTACTGGTTCACGCATCAGGAGATGGCTGATTTGATCGGCTCCACGCGCGAGACCGTCACGACCGTACTGGCCGAGTTCAAGCGGGAAGGGCTGGTGGACAGCCGGAATCATCATTTCGTTGTCCTGGACCGCGCCGCGCTTACACAGCGGATCAGACTGCCCGGTTTCGGCGAGCGTATTGAAGAGCCAGGCTAGACACTCGTCGGCGCTTCGACGCTCGATCGAGCGGCACTACGACTCACTCGCCTTCCTGTACCGAACATTCTGGGGCAAGCACATCCATCACGGCCTTTGGCTGGATGGCCCCTCGCCGCCCCGCCTCGCTCAAGAACAGCTTGTCTCGTATCTCGCCGACCGGGCCGAGCTCCGAGAGGGTGAGGAGATCCTCGACGTGGGGTGCGGCTACGGAGCTTCGGGCCGCTGGCTCTCCCATCGTTTCGGCTGCCGGGTAACCGGTGTCACGATCAGCCGCAAACAGGCCAGGCTGGCACGCCGCTACAACGAGCGGTATGGCCACACCCTGCGGGCGCACGTGGTCCGAGCCGATGCCGCCGATCTCCCGTTCGCCGCCGAGGCCTTCGACCTTGTCTGGGTTGTCGAATGCATCGAGCACCTGCCCGACAAGAGACGCTTTGTGCGGGAAACGGCGCGAATGCTGCGGCCCGGCGGCCGGTTCGCTTTGTGCACCTGGCAGCGAGGAGAAGGGACCGAGGCCGGTGAGCCTCAGGTTCGGGAGGTGTGCGAGGCCTTCCTGTGCCCCTCTCTCGCCTCAGCGGCAGAGTACAGGGCCTGGTGTGAAGCCGCCGGTCTGGAAGTGCGCTGCGAGGAGAATCTCACTCCCCACGTGCGGGCGACGTGGGACATCCTGGGCAAGCGCATCGGGCGGCCCTGGCTGGCACCGCTCAGACTCCTCGCCGGCCGCAGGGTCCGCCGCTTCGTCGCCGGCTTTCCGGTTATCGCCAGCGCCTACGACACCGGAGCGATGAGTTACGGGCTCGTCGTGGCAGCCAAATCCGGCTGATTTCGGGTCAGGCAGCCGCACTGCGCGAGTGTAGCGAGATTCAGCTTGTCGGGACGGAACTAGCTGGTGGCAGCCCTCGCCGCAGTCCCCTTGATCTCGGCGATCACCACCTCCAACAGCTCACCGGCACGGGTCAGCCCCTCGCCGTTGGGCTTGTCGTTCCCCAACAGTGACGCCTCAGCGGCGACCGCGTTCAGGTTTCGGTAGGCTTCAAGGGTCCGACAGGCCAGCTCGCGGAGCCGCACTTTCTCGTCTTTGAGTTGCTTCGTCGACAAAACTTTTCCCTTTCCCTTTAGATCAAACATTTCCCCAAGCGGCTGCTACCTGAGCAGCGCCTGCGGTGCGGGCCTGGTTCAGCGCTCGATTCGCCGCGTTGAGTAGCAGTTCGGGACAGGCCTGTACCTGCCCGTTCCGGCCTTCGACTCCCGCGACCCCGGCGCTGAAGGTCACCGGCAAGTTGCCGGCGACGAGCCGTGATAACGAATAGGTCGTAAAACGTTCCGCCAGCCTGATTGCACCCAACGGCGGCGTGTTAGGCGCCAGCACCAGAAACTTCACCGGCTCCAGGCGCCCAACCACATCCGAGTTGCGAGTCTTATGGTGCAGCGCCAGCGAAAACTCCCGCCCCGCTTCGGAATGCACGTCGCTCGTAGGCTTTTCGCCGTCGGGCGAGCGATCGGCACTGAACACCACACACGAGAGCGCAGAATTGGCGCGCTGGGTCAATGCCGTGAGCTCCTTCAGCCACCGCTTGATCCCCTGCGACGTGTAGTGTCCGGTTTCGGCGTCGAGTAGGCTGGTGACCCGCAACCCATCCACGTCTCGCTTCAACATGACCCAGGTCACCAGCTTCGCCACCAGCTCCGCGGACCCATTCGGAAGCTCGATGACATCCCAAAAGCCGTCTTCCAGTGCCGCCAGCCGCGCATCGGGGGGCATCTGGGAATCGCAAATCCCGATGACCGGCACCGTCGGCCTCTTGGGGACGTTGCGGATCTGCAGGCCGAGGTCGGTCCGCACGCTGACAGGTAGCCTGAGATCCAGCAGCACCGCATCGGCGCGCCGGTCTAATAGAAAGCTGGCCAGCGACTCGGGCGGCCGCCCCCCTGCGATTTGGAACCGTTCCCCATCCAACAACGTCGAAAGCGCGCGCAGAACGGCTTCGTCCGCGGTGAAAACCGTGATTCGCGCGGGCTCGGAAGGCGACGGATCTCCGGCGGCCTGCGGAGAAAACCGCTCATGCACCTTGCCAGCTATCATCCCTGCCTCCGTTTTGCCTGACCGTTGGGCGCTCGCAATCCTTGCCTCGCAAGACGTGAGCCCGGAAGCAGTGCAACAGGGGCGACCACGTAAGTTGTTATTATGTAATGGATTATAGATTCACTGCAGGCGGGCGATGCCGACGGCTCCAGCTACTTCCTTACCTTGACCCTGCAAAGATTTCCGAGTCGGGCTGGTGTCGCGGCATCCGTCTAAGTTTCTGAACGACAGCCGGATGCGGCGGTGGCCCGTTGCCGGGGGTCCCTCGCGCGCGGAGCTGCAAGCTCCTCGGCCAGGCCGGCGCACTCTGCGCTCAGCCGCCTCACGAACATCTGGTGCAGCACAAAGCCGGCGGCGAACAGGAAGCCCAGTGCGATGTGGGAGATGGCGAGAACGCGTAGCCAGCCCACGTGCGTGACAACCTGAATCAGGTAGCCGCCGATGATCATCGGGACGGTGAGCAGGACCATTACGATCCCGCTCTTGCGGCCCGGCGCCAACCGGCGCATGTAGTGCCGCCAGATGTGGCGAGTCGATATGAGGCCGAGTGCGAAGATCAGCATCGGGGCCGTGATGATGTGAGCCTTCAATAGCCAGGGCTGCAGCGGATTGTTCACCACGGCCCAAGGATCGTTGGCCTGCAGCAGGTACTTGGCCCAAAACAGGCCAGCTCCCGTGACGGTGGTCAAGGCAGCCGAAATCCACAGGCTCCACTTCTCGAACCGATTCATCGAGCTTCCCGATCGTCCCCTTCTTTGAACGGGTCGATGACCTCGTGCAAGGCGAGCACGCGCCGCGAGGCGCCCGTAACCGCCCGCGAGGTAAGCGTCCCCCCCGTTATGTTCACGATCGAGCCTTTAGGCGAAAGCTCGTCCGACAGATCCTGCCCATCGAATTGTCTCAGCCAACCCGCGGGTGCCAGGTACTCCGGCGGCTCCGAGAACTTCAGTATCTCGATGCGCTCGATTCGAGCCTCGGCCGAGACCACGATCATCAGCACCTCCGGGAGCGTGCGGACGCGGTGGGCGTCGAAGTACGCGACCCCCAGCGAAGTGCCATCGAGGGTCGCCACGTAGTACGTCAGGACCCGCTGATCGACCTCGACATCGCTGCCCGCGAGCTCGCGCGCCCGCTCCAATTGCTCCTCATCCAGAAACGCCGTCCGCCGTTCGATGATCGCCGGCTCCGGAAACGCCAACCTCAGCGCCTCTTGTTGCGTCAGTCGCAGCTGGGCGGATGCGACCGGCGCGGCCAGCGATGCATGCAGCGCAGCCAGCCCCACCAGCCAGGCCAGCAAGTTCCAGCTGGCGCGCCCAGCCGTGTCAGAACAGATAGCCAAGGTTCACATTGAACTGATTGACCCCGGTGTCGGCCTCGTTCCTGTTGATCAAGTAGTCGGCCTTCACGATGAGGTTGGTGATCGGCTTCCAGGCCGCCCCGATAGTGATGATCCGCCGGTCCGTCGCTGGATTGGACGAGAAGCCCTCCGGAACCTCGTCCTGCGTGTTGATCTGCTCGTAGCGAACGTACGGGATCAGCTGCTGTTCGCTCCGCACGTCGCGCAGGACGTCGTAGCCGCCTTGCAGGTACCAGCCCACCAGACGCTCGCCCACCGATTCATCACCGCTGAGCCCCTTCACAGCGTTGATGTCCGACACGTCGCCCACATGCGACAGCGCGATCAGCCCGCGCAGATCCAGGCCGCGGGCCCTGTACTGGGCGTGGCCCTCCCAGATGACCGTCAAGGCGTCAATCGTCGTGCCGTCCAGCGGCGACACGGCACCCTGGCCAGCGTTGCCGGCGTAGATGGAGGTACCCAGCAATAGCCCCAGGACACCCGTGTAATCGACGCGCGCCACACCGGCGAAGTCCTCCGCCACCGCCTTCGATCCCTTTTGGCGACCCCCTCGCAGGCCCGTGGCGCCGAACCCCGACGCGCCCGAGCTTCCGCCGCCCACGCCGTCCAGACCGCTGACCACGTAGCCCCGGTAGACGAATCCTCCCGCCTGACCGAAGACGCCGAGCCCGTTCTCCCTCCACGTGCTCGGCATGATCTGCAACTCGGTGGCGGGGCGCTCCGTGCCGAGAAACGTCGTCGGCTCGTGCTGCTCGTTGATCAGGCCCATCGGCAGCAGCAAGAGCCCGGCCCGAGCCCCAATCGCATCCGCGATCAGATAGTCGACGTAGACGAATTCCAGCGAGACCGACCCGGTCAGGCTGGTCGACGCGTGCTCGATCTCGATCTCCGAGTTGACGAGAAGGCGGTCGTTGAACTTGTATCCCACGTACACCACACCTCGCAGAAAGTCGAGCTGATCTTTCCTATCAGAAGGAGACCCGTCCTCTCGCTCGCCCGCAAAGTTCTGGTAAAGCATCTCCCCGTAACCGCCGATGGAAACGCCCCGGTCCACCCGATACACTTTGGAAGCCGCCGGCCCGAGGCCGTACAGGCCGGTGTCGGCCTGCACGACAACCTCCTGCCCCAGCTTGAGCTCCTCGATCTCGCGTGCGATCGCTTCGATCTGGCGACGAAGCTCCGCGATCGCCGCGCTGTCCTGGCTGGCGAGTTGGCTCTGCAGGAGCTCGACCTGCCGCTCCAGCTCCCTCAGCCGTTCCCGCACGTCCTCCTCCTGCGCGTAGGCAGGAGCCGCCAGTATAGATACCGCGAGCAGGACGCCCCAGAGAATCTTCCGCCTCGATCTGTAGCTCACGTTCCTGGTCCCGTTCCTCTCTGTCTATCGGAATCACTCAAAACACGGATCGCTCTCCGGCCGCCCGAGGGCTCTCGGACCCGGTGGTCTCATCGTCGACCACTCGTATCAGCCACGGCTCCATGGCCCGGTTCCACGTTGCCTCGAGACCGCCTGGTTCATCCCGAAGGAAGAGCACCGCCACATCCTCTTGAGAAGATTCGGCCCACGCCATACCCGCGTCAGGGCCGAGAACGAAAAGGGTCGTGGATACCATGTCGGCCAACAGAGGGTCCTCAGCGACCACCGTCACGCTCCCCCAGGCCCGTACCGGCCAGCCCGTACGCGGATCCAAGATGTGCCCGTACCGCACACCGTCGATCTCCACGAACCGCTCGGAGGCAGCGCTCGTCGCCGCAGAACGTCCTCGCAGTCTCAGCAGCACGACACTTCGATTCCGGCGCGATGGGTGCGCGACTCCTACCACCCAACCCTCGCCCCGACGTGGTGAGCCAATGGCCAGCAGCTGGCCGCCGAAATCGAGAATGGCTGCCTCGACGCCGGCTTCCTCGAGCACCCTGCCGGCGGCTCTCAACGCCGCTCCCTTGCCGAACCCACCAGCGGTCATCCAGCTGCCGGGGCGCCGCCGGGTAACGGTTCCGGCATCCGCGTCCAGCTCGAATGCGCGCGGGCCGGTTTCCGCGAGAGCACCTGCCAGCTCCACGCGAGATGGCAACCTGCCGGCACCTCTCAAGTCCCAAGCGTCGATCAGCGGCCCTAACGCCGGGTCAAAAGCGCCACCGCTCAGGCTCGCCCACTGCTCTACCTCGTGGAGAAGGGTGAGCAGGCCGGCCGAAACCGGTTGTGGAACGCCGGGCGGTGCCGAGTTGAGCCGCGACAACTGGCTGTCGTCCCGCCAGCTGCTCAGCGCCTCCTCCAGCCGGCGGATTTCAGCGAAGGCCGCCTCGATGGCGGCGATAGCCGCGTCCGGGTGCGCGGCCTGCACCGACACCCGCAGGCGGGTCCCCATGAGGAAGGTCTCGCGCTCCACCAGGACCTTGGGGTGACGGCCGGGCGAGCCGGCTGGAAGCGGCGGCGTCAGGGCCCAGAGCAGGGCGAGTGCGGCGACAGGGACAAGATGGGGGCGCAGAGCAGACTCCTGGCTGAAATGACATTGAGATCCATTCTCAATTGGCGCCCAACCTACCCGCGCCCCGCAAGCCTGTCAAGTACCTGGCCTCACCCCCCGGCCCCCGTTCCACTCCTGCCTGATACTCCTACTCCTACTCCTACTCGTACTCGTGGTCGTACTCGTACTCGGCCGTGCCCTCGCGCCGGAGCCCAAACACTCGAGCCTGAAAGTAACTTGTACAATTGTACGATACACTTGCGCAGCAACCCCCTACAGCGTATCTTGCTTGTACAATTGTACGGAATGGAGCCCGCATGCGCCTCGTTGTCGATACTTCGGTCATCCTCGCTGTCATTGCAGGTGAGCCCACAAAGGATGCCCTGGTCAGGGTGACCCAAGGTGCCGACCTCCTTGCACCACCCTCGCTACATTGGGAGCTCGGCAACGCCCTCGCAGCTCAGCTCCGCCGTGGTAGGCTCACGCTCGATCAGGCCCGGCAGCTGCTCCACAGCTACATCCGCATCCCGATCCGCTTCGTCGACGTCTCGCTGGAATCCGCGCTGGAGATCGCCGAAGAGCACGGAATCTACGCCTATGATGCGTATGTGATCGCGTGCACCCAGAAGCACCGCTGCCCGCTCATCACATTGGACCGCGGACTGGAGAGGGTTGCAGTCGCTGCCGGCCTCGAGGTAATGGAGGTTGACTAGCATGAAGGTATACACGTACTCGGAGGCTCGTCAGAAACTGGCCAAACTGTTGAACGAAGCTCGCCAAGAGGGCGCCGTTCGAATCAGGCGGAGGGATGGGCAGGAGTTCGTCCTCAGCCCTGCTCCCGAGATGGGCTCTCCCCTCGATGTGGAAGGGCTGGAGCTGGACTGGACCCGGGAGGAGATAGTCGCGGCCGTCAGAGAAGGTCGCGAGCGGTAATCTGCCTGACTCAGTTCTCCCAGACGTTGTTCTGGCGATTCACATCGGGAAAGGCCAGCTCAGGGTCGATCTCAACCCGTATCACAACCTGGTCAGTCCGCACCGCAACCTCCGCCGTCCATGCCCCACTCAGCCAGCGATCCACGGGCACCTCGCGCCGCATCACCTCCCCGTTCTCCAGTGTGATGGCGAGGCGGACAGGCATGGGAACCAGCCCGCGGTCCTCGATCACGATCCGCGTTCCCTCGTCGGTCTGCTCCACGCCGGCCACCGCCTGGTCCAGCGTCCACGTCTCGTAGTACCAGGCGCGCCAGAACCAATCGAGGTCGCGACCGCTCACGGACTCGAACATGTGGAACATGTCCCAGGGGTACGGGTGCTTGAACGCCCAGGCCTCGAGATAGGCGCGGTAGGCGCGCAGGAACGTCTGCTCGCCCAGCACGCCGCGCAGCGCGACCAGCAGCGTCGCGGGCTTCGAGTAGGACGCGGTACCGAATTCACCGAAGCCGTACTGGAAATCCGATCGGCGCATCATCTCGCCCTCGTTCCCGGAAAGCGCGAACTGGACGTACCCGAACTGAGTGCCGAGCTCGGGGTTCGTCCCGGGAAAGAAATCCTTGAAGGCCTGGTTCCCGTTGAAGCTGGTGGTTCCTTCATCCATCCAGCTATAGCGCCGTTCGTCCGTCCCCACGATCATCGGCACCCACATGTGTGCCAGCTCGTGAGCCGTCACGCCGTAGAGCGCCGTGTCGCCTGCCGAGTTGTAGCCGCCCATGAGGGTCATCATCGGGTACTCCATCCCACCACCCATGATGTTCGTCCCTTCCACCGAAGTCATGTGCGGCCAAGGGTAAGGAAGGTCCGTGTACTCCGACAGGAACGCGAGGGACTGCTGGGCATAGCGCACTTCGTTCTTCCACCTGGGAGCCAGATCCCTGTAGATCGCGTCGATCCGCGCGTAGTCCGTCGCTCCGTCGCCATCCCGATCGCCAACCGGGGTCCGCGCAGCGTCCCACAGCGACTCGCGGGTGACGCTGAACGCCACGTCCCGGACCGTGTCGGAGACAAAGTGCCACGCCAGGTAGCCGTCCACGCCGCTGCGTGTCGCTCCGGAGTCGAGGTCTTCAGCGGTAATGACCTGCACGACTTCATCGCTTCCCTCGGCACGGCGTAGACGATCCGCGATCGCCGGCGCCAGGACCTCGTCCGGGTTCTGGAGTTCGCCCGTTGCCATCACCAGCCAACCGTCAGGAACCTCCACCGTCAGGTCGTAGCTGCCGAAGCCGGCGTAGAACTCGGCCAACCCGGTGAACGGATCGTTCTGCCAGCCAACGACGTCATCATAGACCGCCATGCGCGGGTACCAGTAAGCCAGGAATAAGAGGTTGTCGGCGTCCCAGCCCATGCGGCCCGAGGCCCCACGCTGAGGAATAGTGAAGGCCCAATCGATCTCGATGCTCACAGACCCGCCCGGCGGCACGGGTTGAGCGGGTGCAATGGCAAGCTGGGTGCCGGAGACCTGGTAGCGCGGCCCCTCCCGGACACCCGTGGTAAGCTCCTCACCGTCCAGCGCCACGCGGGCGAGCTCCACGCCGCCGGTCACCTCCTGCGGAATCCTGCGTGGCACCCCTTCGGCGTGGAGGTTCTGGTCCAGGTACAGATAGAGCACCGGCAGCGAATCGGGCGAGTTGTTTTGATAGATGAGGGTCACCTCTCCCTCGAGCCGTTTCTCGGCCGGGTCGATCCGGGTCTTCAGCGTGTAATCCGTCCACTGCTGCCAGTACGCGGAACCGGGCTCACCCGCCATCGTGCGTGTTCCCCGCTCCAGCGCCCGCTCGTACGCGAGCGGATAGGTGAGCGGGTACGGAATCGGCCGCGACGCGACACGGCCGTCGCCTTCGGGTCCTTCTTCCACCCGCCCCTGGCCCGATGCCGAGCCGGCGACCAGAAGGGACGAGACGACGACGACGTATATCTGTGATGCTACGCGCATTTGCGAATCTCCTGCTTCCAGTGATCAGCGTGACCAGCTGTTGTTCTGACGGTTAACGTCCGGGAAGACGAACTCGGGATCGATCTCAACCCGAACCACCGTTTCGCTCCCGGGCACAAACACTTCCGCCGTCGTGGCGCCGCTCAGCCAGGTTTCCGCCGGGATCTCCCGGCGAACGACGTCGCCGCCCGACAGAGTGATCCTGAGCCGTACCGGCATCGGCACCAGCCCGCGGTCCTCGATCACGATCCGCGTTCCCTCGTCGGTCTGCTCCACGCCGGCCACCGCCTGGTCCAGCGTCCACGTCTCGTAGTACCAGGCGCGCCAGAACCAATCGAGGTCGCGACCGCTCACGGACTCGAACATGTGGAACATGTCCCAGGGGTACGGGTGCTTGAACGCCCAGGCCTCGAGATAGGCGCGGTAGGCGCGCAGGAACGTCTGCTCGCCCAGTAGAGCGCGCAGCGCGACCAACACGGTCGCCGGCTTCGCGTAGGAGGCCACCGAGAAAGCTTCGCGCACATAGTGGTAGTCGGACCAGCGCATCATCTCACCCTCGTCATCCGAGAGCGCCATCTGCAGGTAGGCAATCTGATCGAAGATGTCGTGGTTCAAGCCGGGAAAGAAATCTTTGCGAGCCTGGTTCTCGTTGAAGCTGGTGGTGCCTTCGTCCATCCAGCTATAGCGCCGCTCGTCACTGCTGACGATCATCGGCAACCACATGTGCCCCAGCTCGTGTGCCGTGACGTAGTACAGGGCGCTGTCGCCTCGTTCGTTGTAGTCGCCAATCAGGGTCATCATTGGGTACTCCATACCGCCACCTCTGAAACTCGCTTCCACGGCCGTCATATGGGGCCACGGATAAGGAATCCCGGTGTATTCCGACAGGAACGTGATCGCGTGCTGGGCGTAGCGCGCCGTGTTCCGCCACCTCGGTGCGCTCTCCTGGTAGATGGCATCGACCCGGGTATAGTCCAGCGTGCCATCCCCATCCCTGTCACCGACCGGTGCGCGGGCGGCATCCCACAGAGACCGCCGCGTCAGGCTGAAGGCCACATCGCGCACGGTGTCGGAGACGAAACGCCATGTCAGCCGATCGCCCTCAGCGGAGCGCGTCGCACGCTCGCCGAAATCTTCGGCGGTGAGGACGTGCACGATCTCGTCGCTGGTCTCCGCCAGCCGCAAGCGCTCGATGATGTGCGGTGCCAGCACCTCCTCGGGATTCTCGAGCCGACCGGTGGCCGCCACCACCCAGCCGGCCGGCGCCTCGACCGTGAGGTCGTAGCTGCCGAAGCCCGCGTAGAACTCGGCTCGGCCCATGAACCAATCCGTTTGCCATCCCACCACATCGTCGTAGACCGCCATTTGCGGGTACCAGTAGGCGATGAACATGAGGTCCTCCTCCCACCCCATCCGGTCGGAGGCTCCCGTGCTCGGGATCGTGAACGCCCAGTCGATCTCGATGGTGACGGTTTCACCCGGGCCCACCGGCCGCGGAGGGACTATGCTCATGAGCGTGGCGCTGACCGCGTACCCCGGACCGTTCTCCACATCGGCCTGAATCTCCCGGCCGGCTACCGACACCCGTTCAAGCTGGACGCCGCCGGTCACTTCCTGGGGAATCTTCCGCGGCGCTCCCTCCGCGTGGAGGTTCTGATAGAGCTGGAGGAAAAGCGTGCTCAGCGTGTCGGGCGAGTTGTTCCGGTAGAGGATGGCCGCCTGTCCCTGGAGCCGTTTCTCGGCCGGGTCGATCCGGGCCTTGAGCGTATAATCCGTCCATTGCTGCCAGTAGGCCGGCCCGGGCTCACCGGTCGGGGACCGAGTGCCTTTCTGAAGCGCGCGCTCATAGCCCGGGGGATAAACGACCGGGTAAGGGATGGGCCGCCGGGTCGAATCGGCGACCGGTCTGGACGCCGTCTCCACTTTCTTCTGCCCGGTGCTGGCGCAGCCTGCAGCCGTCACCGCGACGGCAACGGCGAGGGTCAGGTGTAAGGATCGCCTCATGCAAGTTCCTCGCTTCGAATAGGAGCCCGGTGGCTGTGACGGCCGCAATGACGGGCACATCCGGACTGCCGAAGGCCCAAACTTCTACATGTCCCGTGTTACCCGCAAGGCGGCCGAGCACGCTGCGCCGTCGCCGGCACCCGCCGCAAACCACGGAACTTCTTGCGTCGAGCGAGCCTGTCGATAATCTTGTGTCGGGAATCGCTCCAGCCTCCCAGCCCCAGGGCCTTTAGGCGTGATTTTCGAGATCTGGAGGTACCCGCGCTCTGTTCTAAGGACGCGATTGCTCCCGACTCGATCCGAGCATCCAATCAACGAGCCAGGAGGCCGTAAT
>FXBF010000023.1_pt1 | contig 38082 bp, 37 predicted proteins | sample 5335321 | NCBI WGS metagenome assembly FXBF01 (sample SAMEA103928391, study PRJEB20085) | sediment metagenome | isolation source: sediment
ATAAAGGATTAAAGGGGTTTTGCCTTTTTCTTTGGTGCAATATCCGGGCTAGGGCTGGTCCTGAAGGCGGAGAGTACTGCGGCTGGCCGCCTGTCCCACCGGCGCCATGATGCCTGTGGCAGCACGGGCAGCATTAAACCTTTGTTAGGGTGACCCAAATAAGTCCATCCTGGGTTTCTCAGAGCACGGAAAGCGACAAGCGTGGTTTTCGTTTTGCTTCATTTGCAACGACTTGCAGTCGTTGGAGACGGCGGTTCTTGTGCGGTTGCGCGAGCTTGGCGATTCGTGTTTGGACCCCGCGCAGCTTCATTAGGACAGCGATTGTAACCATAATCCCCGCAGGAACTGGGCGCTCCGAGTGTGGCAGAGCTTACGCCTGATTCCGGGGATCGCGTCGGCCCATGGCCGTGACGGCAGCAGATTCGGTGCAGCGACCCGGCACATCCACCAGGCCCGGGTTCTCAACCGAGACGCGTCACCCAGGCGTTAAACGGGGCAACGATACGCTCACTCTTGCCGAGATAGGGCAGGACCTCATGCATCATATAGGAAGGGAATATCACCAGTTGGCCTTCCCGGTGCGTGAGATACACGGGGGTAGAGCTGAAATCGGCGATCAGGTGCTCGTTCCCGGGATCGGCATGCATGAATACCGCCCCCCTGGGGTCGTAGAACTTCACTGCGCCGCTTTCTGGCCGCCCCTCCACTTCATTGCCTACGACGCGCACACAGTAGATTCCTGACCAGCACGCCTTGGGATGATAGTGGTTGGACTGGTACCCGCCGTAACGCGTGATGTGAAACCAGGCATCGTAATGAAACTGTAACTTGGCCATCTGCTCGCGGGTGTAGCCATTGAGTGTGACCACCAGGTCATGCAGGATCTCATGAACCTGGCGTGCGAGATTTCGCACCGGCGGGTCGGGTCGGGCCAGTTATAGAGATCGAAGGTGCTCTCGAAGACGTCGCCGATCTGTGTCGGGATGCGCACCGGGCTTCGGTGCTCGTCGCCCTCTTTTTCCTTGCTGAGGAAGAGTTTGGCGAGCTCATCATTCAGTTTCTCGGCGTCGGCCAGCATGACCTTGGCCAATGGTGTGGCGAACACCTTGGTAATCACCGCATCGGTGTTACTCACTTTGGCTCCTCAAAATCCGGGCAACGGCTCGTTATGATAGCGCGTGCGCCTAAAGTGATCATCCAACCGAGCATCGGCGCGCGCATGGTCCGGTGGGGCCGCCCGCGCCGCAATGGCCGCGTCCGTGCCCGTTGCGCTGTGCGGGGCCGGGCGTGGCGGGACGCGGCGCGATAGCGCATTCCGTCGTGGGTACTAATGGTGCAGGATCTGACTGAGAAACAACTTGGTGCGGTCGGAGCGCGGGTTATTGAAAAACTCCTCGGGGTTGTTTTCTTCAATGATCTGCCCTTCGTCCATAAAGATCACGCGATTGGCGACGGTCTTGGCGAAACCCATTTCATGGGTGACCACCAGCATGGTCATGCCTTCTTCGGCCAGCTCGACCATCACGTCGAGCACTTCCTTGATCATCTCCGGGTCGAGCGCGGACGTGACCTCATCGAACAGCATGATTTTCGGGTTCATGCACAGCGAGCGAGCGATCGCCACACGCTGCTGTTGACCGCCAGAGAGCTGCCCCGGGTACTTGGCCGCCTGCTCCGGAATCTTTACCCGCTCGAGATACTTCATGGCAATCTCCTCGGCCTCCCGGCGCGGCACCTGACGCACCCAGATGGGTGCCAAAGACAGATTCTCGAGCGCGGTGAGATGGGGAAACAGATTGAAGTGCTGGAACACCATCCCCACGTCGCGGCGAATCTGCTCGATATGCTTCAGGTCGCCCGTGAGCTCCGTTCCCTCCACGATGATCTGGCCGCGCTGGTGCTCCTCGAGCCGGTTGATACAGCGGATCAGCGTCGACTTGCCGGACCCGGAGGGCCCGCATATCACTATGCGCTCACCTTGGTTGACCGTGAGGTTGATGTTCTTGAGCACGTGGAAGGCGCCATACCACTTGTGCACGTCGATCATTTGGATCATGACCTCGCCCGAGACGGCCATCTTCTTGGTGGGTTTGCGTACCTCTTCGGACATGATTTCCTCCTCGTAACCCTCTCACACGTTCGCCCGAACCGTTTAGTGGTCGGTGTGCAGCTTTTTCTCGAGGTATTGGCTGTAACGCGACATGCTGAAGCAGAACATCCAGAAGACGAAGGCGACAAACACGTAGCCTTCGACGGCGAAACCGAGCCACTTCGGATTGGTCCCCACGAGCTGTGCCATCCCCAGAAAATCAAACAACCCGATGATGAGCACCAGGGTCGTGTCCTTGAACAACCCGATGAACGTATTGACGATGCCGGGGATCACCAGCTTCAGCGCTTGTGGCATGATGATCAGCGCCATCATTTTCCAGAAGCTCAAGCCCAGCGCCTGTGCGGCCTCGTACTGGCCCCTGGGGATGGCCTGCAGGCCGCCGCGTACGACCTCGGCCATGTAGGCGGCGGAGAAGATCATGACACCGATCAATGCTCTCAGCAATTTATCGAAGGTCATGCCCTCGGGCATGAACAGCGGAAACATGACCGAGGACATGAACAGCACGGTGATCAATGGTACGCCGCGCCAGAACTCGATGAAGGCTATGCAGATCGCCCTGACGATCGGCATCTTCGAACGCCGGCCCAGGGCCAGCACGATCCCCAGCGGAAACGAGGCGACGATGCCAACGAGGGCGATCACCAAGGTCAGAAACAAGCCGCCCCACAGCGGGGTCTCGACCTCGGGGAGCACGGTTGCCTGTATGCTGGCAAACAGCGGCTTGGTGTTCGCGAACCAGTCCAGGCCCCCGAAGTTGAGGAAATCGGGCGGCCCCGCCAGCACCAGATAGGCGATGACCAGATAAACCGGCACCAGCAGCCGCGCCAGCCGACCCGGCAGACCCGCTTGGGCCCCATATCCCCACGGACAGGCGGCGGCAAGCGCCAGCGCCGCGCCGGTGAGGGCCATTGCCCACGGCGGCGATGAGCCGGCGGTCTCGCGCCAGGCCAACAGCGGAAACGTAAAGCCGACCAAGGCAAGTACCGCGACCACCAGGCAAAGCTGCCAGAAGTGCTCCACGACGACAGCGCGCCACCGCGATAGCATGGTCCCAAGAGCCAGCGCGACGGCGGGTACGGCGGCAAGGATTACGGCGACCACCGCGGTCCACGACGGAGCCCCGTAGAGCAGGCCCGCCGTCCAGGTCGAGGCTGTAGACAGTCCCCACAACGGCACCAGCACCAGCAGCACCGCGGAGATGAGAGCACTGCGTCCGCGCAAGATCCCAAGCAGCGGCAGCACCGCGAGTAAGCCGAGCGCGAGTGCCGAGAGCTCCATCAGCCGATAGGGCCACACCTCGATCGTCTCGTTGGAAAAACCGGTGAACAGGTAGAGCGCAATCGCGGGGTAGCCGATGATCAGGAACAGCGCCAGCCATTGTTTCCAACGAAATCGCGGAATAAACAGCGGGACCGTCGCCGCCACGAGCAGGATATAGGCCAGATTCACGCGCCACAGCTCCTCGTCCGGGTAACGCCCGTACATGAGCTGCTTGAACCAGACCCTGATAAATACCCAACAGGCACCCTCGCGGCTGCACGCTTCACGCGTATCGCCGGTCCAGTCTGCGTCGATAAACGCCCATTGTATGACTGGCGGGATCGCGACATAGAGCAGATAAATCGCAAGAAACGTCAGCCCGGTGTTCGTCCACGACGAGAACAGGTTTCCGCGCAGCCAGCCGATGATGCCGACGGTAGTCACCGCCGGCGGCAGGTCGGGGTGCTGCCCAGGCTCGTGGTGTGTGGCTTCCGGGTTCATGGCCTATCTCTCCACCAGCGCCATCTTCTTGTTGTACCAGTTCATGAATGCCGAGATCAGCAGGCTGATGGTGAGATATACGGCCATGGTGATGACGATGATCTCGACGGCCTGCCCGGTCTGCATGAGCACCGTGCCCGCGAAGACCAGCACGAGGTCCGGGTAGGCGATGGCTGCCGCCAGCGACGAATTCTTGGTGAGATTGAGATACTGGCTGGTCAAGGGTGGAATAATGACGCGCAGCGCCTGCGGGACGACTACCAGGCGCAGCGTCGGGCCCGGGCGCAGGCCGAGCGAGTAGGCGGCCTCGGTCTGGCCGTGGCTGACCGCCAGAATCCCGGCGCGCACGATCTCGGCGATAAACGCGGCGGTGTATACGGACAGCGCCAGCACCAAGGAGACGAACTCGGGGATCAATACCATGCCGCCCTCGAAGTTAAACCCCTTGAGTACCGGATAATCCCAGCTCAGCGGAAATCCCGTTAGCGCGGCGGCTATTAACGGCAGGCCCAGCAGAATGGCCAGCGAGGCGTAGACTGTGTGGAACTGCTGACCGGTGGCCTCCTGGCGCTTGCGGGCCCAGCGCGCGAGGAAGATCACGGCAACCACGGCGATGATGAACGCGATCGATATCACCACGAAACCCGGCTCGAATACCGGCGACGGCGAGGAAAGACCACGGTTGTTTAAAAAGAAAGTGTCGAATAGCGAAACGCTGTTGCGCGGCCGCGGCAGGTTTCTGAGTACCCCGAAATACCAGAAGAACAATTGCAGTAGCAGCGGGATGTTGCGCAGGGTCTCGATGTAGACCGCGGCAAGTTTCGCGATCAGCCAGTTTTGGGACAGCCGCGCGATGCCGACTGTGAAACCGATAATGGTGGCAATTACCACACCGATGCCGGCAACCAGCAAGGTGTTTAATAGACCCACCAGGAAGGCGCGGAAATAGCTGTTCTCCTCCGCGTACTCGATCAGGCTCATGGAGATGCTGAAACCGGCGGTGCGCCCGAGGAAGTCGAAGCCCGAGGCTATCCCCTGCCGTGCCAGGTTTGCCAGCGTGTTGTTGACCAGGAAGACACCACCGGCGATCACGAGGGCGAGCACCAGCACCTGGAAGAACAGTGCGCGGTAGCGGGGGTCGTTCCAGATCGGAGGTTTTGCCGGCGGTTTCGCCAGCGGGGCCGCTGTATCCGGGGCGTCTCTTTTTTCCGCGGCCACAGATCGTCTCCGCGCTTATCTCGGGGGTGTAGCGATCAAAAAATGCGTGTGCCCGGCGTCGCGCCGGGCACACTTCCTGGAATTATCAAACCGACTACAGTTGATTGATTACTGCTGCCAGGCTCAGCGTACCGGCATCGCGTACTGTAGGCCGCCGTTCTTCCACAGGGCGTTCGCCCCACGCTCGAGCTTCAGCGGCGTGTTGGGGCCGACATTACGGTCATAGATTTCGCCGTAATTGCCTACCTGCTTGATGATGTTATACGCCCAGTCGGTGCTCAGCCCCAGGTTTTTGCCCATGTCGCCTTCAATCCCGAGCAGGCGCTTCACGACCGGATCATTGGTCTTGCGTTTCAGTTTCTTGGCGTTCTTGGAATTGACACCGTACTCCTCGGCCTCGATCATCGCGTACAGCGACCACTTGACGATATCGAACCACTGATCGTCACCGTGGCGCACAACAGGACCCAGCGGCTCCTTGGAGATGATCTCGGGCAGCACCATGTGGGCGTCCGCATCCTTCAGCTTCAGGCGTTGGGCGGCCAGGCCAGAGCGGTCGGTGGTGTACACGTCGCAGCGCCCGGCGTCGTACGCAGCCACGACCTCATCGGCCTTCTCGAACACGACCGGCTTGTAGTCCATCTTGTTGGCGCGGAAGAAGTCCGCCATATTGAGCTCGGTGGTCGTGCCGATATTGACACATACCGAAGCACCTGCGAGCTCCTTCGCACTCTTGATGCCAAGCTTCTTCGGCACCATGAAGCCCTGGCCGTCGTAGTAGTTCACGCCAGCGAAGTTGAGTCCGAGCGCCGTATCACGCACCAACGTCCAGGTCGTGTTGCGTGACAGCATATCGATCTCGCCCGATTGCAGAGCGGTAAAGCGTTCCTTCGCCGATAGCGGCGTGTACTTGACCTTGTTGGCGTTGCCGAACACGGCGGCGGCTACGGCACGGCACACGTCCACGTCGATCCCGGTCCAGTTGCCCTTCTCATCGGGGTTCGAGAAGCCGGGCAAGCCCTGGCTGACACCGCACTGGACGAAGCCCTTGCGTTTGACATCGTCGAGCGTGCCCGCTTGCGTGAGGCCGCCGACCGTGAACGATGCCAATGCGGCGGATGCGACAAGTATTTTGACGAGATTCATAGTAACCCCTCCATTTATTGGTTCATTGCTTAGGTTGTCTCCAGGAGCTGTCCGCCGGACCCACGCGGGCTAATACCCCACCAGGCCGAGCGGTGCCTGTTCCCGGACGACAAGCTAACATACCCGCTGCGGGACGCTCAAGTAATTTTCCGCGCGTGGCGACGGGTTTCTTTCCGCCTGGAATGGACCCCGCGAAGACTGCCCCGCTGGTTGCGCACGACCCCTTGGCCCGAACGGCGGGCGCTTGGTAGGAACAGCTGTGACCCAGACGGCTGCGGCGTCGGCGTCGGCCGGGCTACCGGATGAGGGTAAACAGGCCCGAGAACATGCCCTCAGCATCCGAAGCCGTGTACGCATCGCCTTTCCCGCGGATGACGTAGCAATGGGCTTTACCGCCGTCCCACTTGTCCCACTGGGTGCACAGCCTGCCCTGGCGTACCCACCATTTCCCATTATCGACACTATCGACCGGTGACCGGTCTGCGATGTAGGCTGAGGTAAACAGATAGCCGGCGACCGTGCCATCGGTCTCGAATTTCCAAAGCGCGCTCGTCCAACCGCGCGATGGCCTGGTGTCCATACCAAAATGAGCATCACTGCCGGCAAACAGCTGTTCGAGGGTTTCGGCACCGAGCGGTTGCGCCTGACTCGTAGCGATCGTGGTGCCAAGGGTAATGGCTAGGAGCACGCCAGCGAGGTGTTGCGGTGCACAAGAAGTTCCCATGCTTATTGACATCAGCCTGCACCTCCCGCGCGGTTCAGCACCCGGAACCACACCGTTGGCAGCGAGCATACTCCACGAGACGGTCGAATGATACGGGAGGATTTGGCTGCAACCATGGATTGACGGGTCCCCGTTTCGAGTGTGGCGCATATGTATCGGTGCATCGAGGCCAGATGTAGACTACGCAAGAGTGCAGCGATATCCTCGATCGCGATTACTTAAGGCAGCGCACAAACCGGGATGAGTCACCGGGCGACGCCACCGCTTTTTCGGCGAGCGCTGTACTCGCCGCCGCGTCGGATCAATCTAGACAGAGGAGACCAAAAAGATGGATTTTCGAGAGCGTGCCCGTAGCGCCGCCAGGAACGTGTCCGGGATCATGCAGTCGGCGCCGTCGGATGAGCTCGAGCAGCAGGTGGCCGCCGTGATCGAACGTGCCATGATCGAGGCGGTGCTCGAAGATGGGGAACGTTGTGTCAAGGCGGCTACAAGCTGCTGCTCGGCTGACAAGGACCTGGCGCATAAGATCGCCGAGGAAATTCGCCGGACCAATACGGCGCTGATCGCCAATCTGTCGAGCCTGCGTTAGTGCATCGGTCGTTTTGTCTGATATGCGCGCGGCGCAGCAGCCGTGCTCACGCGGCCGGGCTGACCGACGCTGACGATACACGGTAATGACGCCTTGATACCGAACCAACGCCATCGCTTCGAGCTGCTCGACGACGTCGCCTACCTGAACTGTGCCTACCTGTCGCCGCTCATGAAGGTGGTCAAGGATGCGGGGGTGAACGCGGTCGCGCGCAGAGCGCGCCCATGGGAGATTGCTGCGGGCGATTTTTTCACCACCTCCGAGTCGGTACGTACCTTGTTTGCGCGCATCATCAACGCGATGCCCGGGGATATCGCGATCGTACCGGCGGTCAGTTACGGCATCGCTACCGCGGCTCGCAATGTGCCGATTGCGCGAGGTCAATCGGTTGTGTTACTGGCGGAGCAGTTTCCGTCCAATGTTTACGCCTGGCGTGAGGCGGTGCGCAACGCCGGGGGGCAGACCATCACCGTGGCACGGCCGGCGGACGGCGACTGGACCGGCGCCACGCTGCGGGCCATCGGCGAGGACACAGCGGTTGTCGCCCTTGCAAACTGCCACTGGACCGACGGGTCGCTGCTCGACCTGGTGCGTGTGGGCATGCGTTGCCGTGAGGTAGGTGCGGCGCTGGTGCTGGACTTGACGCAATCGGCCGGTGCGATGCCATTTGATGTAAACGCTGTGCAGCCCGATTTCGCTGTTGCCGCGAGCTACAAGTGGCTGTTGGGGCCGTACTCGCTGGCGTTTCTTTATGTCGCACCGCGGTGGCAGAGTGGTGAGCCGCTCGAGCATAACTGGATCGCGCGCGAGCACAGCGAAGATTTCGCCGGCTTGGTGGATTATTGTGATGACTTTCAACCCGGCGCCCGCCGCTTTGACATGGGTGAGCACTCCAACTTCCAGCTCTTGCCGATGGCCGAGGCCGCCCTGGGTCAGATCCTTGAGTGGGGTGTGGCAGAGATTGCTGCGACGCTCGGGCAAAAGACCGCCTCCGTTGCCCGGCGTGCCGCTGAGCTTGCCTTGGAGGTCGCCCCGGCCGATCAGCGCGCCGGCCACTTCGTCGGATTGCGCTTCGAGCAGGGTGTGCCGTCGTCCTTGCTCGAACGGCTAGGTGCAGCCAAGGTGTGTGTAAGCGTGCGCGGCGACTCGGTGCGGGTTACACCGCACCTTTATAACACCGCTGTCGACATAGACCGGTTTTTCAGCGTGCTCGCGTCCGTGCGCTAGCGCGGCAGATCCGATGATTCGCCGCTATGCCCTATTTTTTCGGCGTGAAAGAGAACTTCTGCCCACCGATCGAGGCCTCGAACATCAAGCCGCCCTTCGTCAAGGTAAAGATCGCCACACCGTTGCTGTAGTCTGCGTTGGCGGCGGCACCCTCGGTGGCCGCCACTGCCGAGGCCTGTGCCGCGAACTTGAGCTTGCCTTCCGTGAGGCCCGCAAGCGCGGTCTTGTCCTTGAAAAAGATGACCTCGCTATAGATCTGACCGCCCAACTGGGCGCCGATCGAGCCTTGCGACAGGGTTGCCTTTCCGATTACGGCACCTCGTCGAAAGACGGTTCCTTTGCCGTGAGCGCCGCCGATAATGAAGCCACCCTTGGCGACGGTCGGAAAAACGACGTAACCGTATGCCTGATTGAAATAGGTCTTGATGCCGGGGTCCTTTTTCTTGAATGCCTGAATGGCGTCTTGGGTCTTGCTGAGCTGTTTTTGTTGCTTGTTAGGGTCCCAGCCGGCCGCTTGCACAGGCGCTTGGGTGATCGCGACCAGGCCAAGTGCGATGAGTGTTAGGGTTGCCACTACTCTCATGATGTCTCCCATCCGAATCGGATTCGCTCAAAATGGCCGGTGAGGCCAGGTACTTGCAGAGGAACGTGCGTATCGCCGGGTGCGCGCAGTATGCCGCACACCTGTGGGCGAGTACATAGCCCCCGGACGGAAGCGGCAATAACGAAGATATACGGCGCCCGCGGGGAGTAGTTCTTGTTACCGGCGTGGAAATGGAGTCGTGTGCTTCGTGCTCTCTGGTGTAAGTTCATGCAATATTAGCGCAAGTGCCTTTACAACGCGCAGGTAGTCTAGCTCATGGTTGCTCCCAATCCGGTGATGGTCGAGGTATCCCGCGGTGGCATGGTCGAAAGCCTACACCGTGGCGCTGCCGCCGTCGTTGATGCAAGCACGCGTGTCATCGCCGCGTGGGGTGATATAGACCGTCTCGTCTATGCACGCTCGGCGATCAAGCCGCTACAGGCCTTAGCGCTTATCGAAAGCGGGGCGGCGGAGCGGTTTGACTTGGGCGACGATGAGATCGCGCTCGCTTGTGCGTCTCACAACGGTGAGCCGAGGCATGTTGACACGGTGACACGCTGGCTTGAGCGCATTGGCCTCGGCGCGCAGGATCTTGAATGCGGGCCGCAGTTGCCGCTCAGTGACGATGCCACCGCCGAGCTTCTGCGCGCGGGCGGCGTTGCCTCTGCCCTCCATAATAACTGCTCCGGTAAGCACGCGGGGTTTCTGAGTACAGCACGCCATCTTGGTGAGCCGACGCGTGGGTACAGTCGTGCAGACCATCCAGTGCAGCAACGGCTGCGACGAGTGTTGGAGGACATGAGCGGCGTCTCGCTGGCACACGCCCCGGCCGGAGTCGATGGGTGTGGTATCCCTGTGCTCGGGCTATCGCTGCGGGCTACGGCATCAGCGATGGCGCGGCTCGCGTGTCCCGCGAGTCTGGCAGGCGCACGGGCGGCGGCCGCCGAACGTATTTTGCGGGCGATGACGGCTGCCCCATTTATGGTGGCCGGTAGTGGTCGTTTCTGCACGCAGGTGATGCGCCATACCGGGACCGCCGCCGTGGTGAAGGTCGGTGCGGAGGGTGTGTTCGCTGCTGCACTGCCTGGAAAGGGGCTCGGTGTCGCGCTCAAGATTGACGACGGCGCACGGCGTGCGGCCGAGGTCGCGATCGGTGCGTTGCTGGGATACCTGGGTGTGTTGAGCGATTCGACGCGGGCTGCGTTGGCCACCCACCTCACACCCTGTGTACGTAACCGGCGCGGTGCAGTGGTCGGCGGCTTGTCGGCGGCGCCAGGTTGGCCAGCCTAGACGGTGCAAGTGTTTCGGCCCACAGTGCGATGTGTCGCATAAACTACTACACGTCTATGGCCTACCATTCGTCGTCTGTCTTTCTCTTTCGTTTTCTCTGTGCCCTTTGCGCTGAGCTCATACGTCGAGAATCAGGCAGCCGCATACGTTAAGGAAGGGGGCAATGAGGCCAGAAATTCGCAAGCAGGCTGCGCACAACGAGGTCTTTACCTCGGAGCAGACGTTTATTCTCGAGGTATCAAACTCGCCCGATGATGATTTGTCGATCGCGCGCGCGAGGGTCGAACCCGGTGTGACCACGGCACTGCACTATCTGCACGGGGTACATGAGCGCTACGTGATTGCTTCCGGCCGGGGCATCGTCGAAGTGGCCGGCCTCGCACCGACGGAGGTCTCATCAGGCGATGTCGTGATCATCCCTGCCGGCGTGACGCAGCGAATCTGCAATATCGGGGACATCGATCTGATCTTTTACTGTATCTGCACGCCACGCTTTGCGCGCGGCTGCTATCGCGAGGTGGATCATGGCTGAGCAGGAACACACGCCCGGCGGCGTCGACGAGAAGCTGCCGTTACCTACTCCTGGGATCAGCCGGCTGCTCGACTTCAATGGCAAGGTCGTCATCGTTACCGGTGCGACGGGCGCAATCGGGACCGGGATTGCAAAGCGCTTCGCCGAGGCAGGGGCGGCGGTGGTGGTGAATTACCACCGTCAAGGCGATAAGGCACGGACCGTGGCGGCGGCGGTCGCGCGCTTCGGTCACAAGGCCATCGCGCTTCAAGCCGATGTGACCCGCCGCGCCGATGTGGTGCGGCTGTTGGAGCAGTCGCTGGATGCCTTCGGCAGTGTGCACGCACTGATCAACAATGCCGGCATCTATCCGCTTGGCTCGCTGCTCGATATGACCGAGGACGCCTGGCAATCGGTGCTGAGCGCGAACTTGTCGAGTGTTCATCTATGCACACAGGTGGTAGCCCGGTACATGGTGCAACAGGGCACCGGCGGGGCGATCGTGAACGTCGCATCCATAGAAGGCGAAACACCGGCACCCATGCACAGCCGTTACAGCAGCGCCAAAGCCGCGGTGCTGATGCACACACGTGCGGCGGCTGCTGAGCTCGGTGCCCATGGAATTCGCGTCAACGCCGTGTCGCCCGGACTGATCTGGCGCGAGCGTATCGAGCAGGAGTGGCCCGACGGCGTCATGCGTTACTGCCAGGCCGCGCCGCTGGGGCGTCTCGGCCGCCCGGAGGACGTGGCCGACGCGTGCCTTTTCCTCGCATCACCGGCGGCACGCTGGATCACGGGCAGCAACTTGCGCGTGGACGGCGGCGTCATGGCGAATACGCCGTACTAGCCGGACCTGAGGCTGGAGCCCGCAGGCAGAGCAACGGATCGTTATCTCCCGCTCAGCGGTCTACGGCCGGAGGAGGTTGCTTGTATCTGTCCTCGGCCCATAGGGCCGAGCACGAGCAGATTACCCAGCAACACCATGGCCACGCCGGCGATCGCTGGCGCGCTCCAGCGGTACCCCTCGAACAGGGTTGACAAAGCCAGTGCCACGATCGGATACAGCACGCTGGTGTAGGCGGCGCGATCGGCGCCGATCGTACGCAGCAAGCGCAGATAGCAACCGAAGGCGATGATCGAGCCGAACACGGCCAGGTACACGAGCGATCCGAGATAGGGCAGCGACCATTCGATGCGCGGCTCGGCCCCCGACCACAATGCCGCCAGCACCGTCAACGCGGCCCCGTAAGTCATTCCCAAGGCATTGGCCTCGATAATCGGCAGGCCGCGGCGCTGAGTGGCGACGGCGGCCATGTTGCCGAGCGAGGCCACCCACGTCGCGAGCACGGAGAGTGCCAGACCGGTTAACGCGGCACCCGAAAGCCGCAGCGCCGATAGCTCGGGCCAGAATACGAGCGCGATCCCCCCCAGTCCGAGGGCGGCACCGGCGGCCACGCGCGCGCGCACCGGCGCCCGAAACAGCAGCGCGCCGTTGACAATATTCATGAACACGATGGTTGAAAAGATCACCGCTACCAGGCCGCTGGTCACGCGGCCGATGGCGAAATAAAACAGCACATAGTTGATCGAAAACAGCAATGCCCCCTGCAACGCAATGAACGTGTGATCGCGCCACCCGAAGCGCAACCGCCGCCGTGTGATAAGGCAGAACGTAACAAGTACAACGGCAGCCAAGGCGAAGCGATACGCTACCGACCATATCGGGTCGACGACGTCGAGTTGCAGGGTGATAGCGAACCAGGTCGACCCCCAGATGAGCACGGTAATCGCGTAAAACGCCTGGATCGACACGCTAACTCCTGGAACCGATATCGCGGCGCCAATCAGCGTGCACGGTTGGCAAAGAAATCCTTGAACTGCGCGGTCACCGTCTGAATGTCCTCCGCCGTCGCGTCAAGATGGGTGACCAAACGTAGCGTCGCGCCGGCGCCGATCAAAATGTGCTGCCGCCTGAGCTGCCCTTGCAGTGCCACGGACCGCTCTTGATCGAGGGTGACGAACACCATGTTTGTTTGCACCGATCGGGGGTCAACGGCCAGCTCGTCGATATCGGCCAACCCCTCGGCCAGCGACCTGGCATTGGCGTGGTCATCGGCCAGTCTGTCCACGTGTTCGCTCAAGGCGATGATACCGGCTGCGGCGAGTATGCCTGCCTGGCGCATGCCCCCGCCCAGAACTTTGCGCCAACGGCGTGCCTTTTTTATCAGCTCGGTGCTACCGCACAGTACCGATCCGACCGGGGCGCCGAGCCCTTTCGACAGGCAAACGGAGACGCTGTCGAAATGCCGCGTGATGGTGCGCGCCGGAACGTCGAGCTTGACCGCTGCGTTAAAGACGCGGGCACCATCCAGGTGCAAGCTGAGCCCGTGCTCGCCGGCGAACCGTGCCGCCTGCTCCAGGTAATCCAGCGCCAGCACCTTGCCAGCCTGGGTGTTTTCCAGACAAAGCAGCCGCGTGCGCGCAAAATGTGGGTCGTCTGGTTTGATCGCCTGGGCGACGCGCTGCAGGCTCAGGCTACCGTCGGATTCATACTCCAGCGGTTGCGGTTGGATGCTGCCCAGCACGGCGGCACCACCGCCTTCGAACTTATAGGTATGCGCTTGTTGCCCTACGATATACTCGTCGCCGCGATCGCAATGACTCAGCAAGCCGAGCAGGTTGGCTTGTGTCCCGCTGGGCGCGAACACGGCAGCTTCGGTGCCGATGGTCTGTGCGGCCAATGCCTCGAGGCGATTGACCGTGGGGTCCTCGCCGTAGACATCATCGCCGACCTCCGCCGCGGCCATCGCGGCGCGCATCGCCGGGGTCGGTCTGGTCACGGTGTCGCTGCGTAAATCGATCGTTTTCATGAGACTGTTTCCTTTCTGTGGCGTTAAGGCGCAGGCCGGTTCACCAGCGCGATCCCCGCGAGGATCAGCGCTAGCGCTATCAGCGCATACCAACCCGGGCGCTCCCCCAATAGTATGATGCCCCATAGCAGCCCCATCACGGGTGTCAGGTAGTTGACCTGCGAAAACGTTGTCGCGCCCACGGCTTTGATCAAGTGAAAAAAGACAATGGTCGCCAGGGCCGTGGAGAAAATAGCAAGCATAACGAGAGCGCCCGCAGAGTGCAGCGACGGCGCGAGCGCCCACGGGCGCTCGAAGATCAGAGCAAGCGGTGTGATCAGCAATGCGCCGGCGCCGGTAGCACCGGCTGCCAGCACCCGACCCGGTATGTGTACGTGCCGCCGGGCGAAAACGGTGGTGACTGCGTAACTGATAGCACCGCTGAGCACAGCCAACTGCGAGAGCGTTTCGGTTCGCGGGCCGGCGATCGAATTCCAACCCACGAGCACAATCAGGCCCGCGAACCCGGTGAGGATCCCTAGCAACCGCCCGGTGCGCAAAGGCTCGTCTTGCGTGAACAGGTGGGCCAGCACTGCCGTCGTGACGGGCATGATCCCGATCAAGATTGCCGCCAGACCGCTGTCGATACGCAGCTCGCCCCAGCCGATAAGAGTAAAAGGCAAGGCGTTGCCGAAGAACCCGATGAACAGAAACACGCCCCAGAGCCGGTAGTTGCCCCACAGCCGATAGTCGCTGCCGGCGGCGTACCACGCCAGCAACACTGCGGCGAGCAGCAACCGTCCGGCAGCCAACGTCAGCGGCGGGATGGTCTCGACCCCCACTTTTATGAACATGAACGACGAGCTCCAGATCGCCGCCAGCACGAGTAGCAGCGAAAGCTCGCGCCAGCCGGCGCGAGCCGGCGCAACGACGGTGCGAGACGAGGGCCCGGGCATAAAAGCGTTATCTGTTTATGATGGCGATCGCCGGCGCTGGGTGCTAGCCGGCGGCATACGCATGCTGCCACACGCTGTCAGCTCGACTCAACCGTGGCGCGCTCCGGTCTCGCGAGGGCGCATTGGCCCTTGGCGCGCGGGATCGCAGCGCTCATACTGGTGCAATGTCGCGCCTGCTGGTTTCGATTGTCGTGATCGTTGTCGCTGTCTTGCCGGGGATAGCATGGCCGGATCAGACCGATAAGCGCCTGGACGCGCTGTTCGCACGCCTCCAGGCTACCGAGGATGGGGCCGAAGCGCGGCTCATTACCGGGAAAATTTGGATCATATGGCGTGAGACCTCTAACGACGTGGCACGAACTTTTATGCGCGCGGGCATGCGCGACATGACCGAGGAGCATTACGAACAGGCGCTGCAGGCATTCAACAAGGTTGTGCAGGCAGCGCCCCACTTTGCCGAGGGCTGGAACGCGCGCGCGACCCTGCTTTACCTGATGGGTGATTATCCCGCGTCTGTCGCCGATATCCGACGCACGCTGAGATTGGAGCCACGGCACTTTGGCGCCTGGTCCGGTCTCGGTCTGATCTATATAGGCCTCGAGCGATATCAGGCAGCGCTCGAAGCCTTCGACAAGGCGTTGAAACTGAACCCACACCTCACGGGCGCAAGACGTAACATAGATCTCATCAAGAGACGCCTGAAAGACAGGGTCATATAACTGCGTCAACCTCGAGTAGCAAGTGCGAAGCAGTAAGTAGCAAGGGCATTAGTTGTCCGTAGCGCGTCATCCATAACATCCCGGAACAAGCGTACGTTGGCGCAGTAGTCATTACTTGCTACTTGAAACTTGTTGCTTGTCACTAGCCGTGGCAAGAAATTCATCGACCGGTATGTAGGGGCGATCCTGTGCTTTCGCCGCTTCTGCCAACGTCAGCACGCCCTGCGCTGTTGTCAGACCGCGTGCAAGCCAGGGATTGCGGCGACAAGCTTCGAGCGGGCCGTGCGTGGCGATGTGCCGCACGAACGGGAGGATCGCGTTGGCGTACCCGGTCGACGCAACGACCGGTACCGCGCCGGGGATATTATCGACGCAGAAGTGGCGAATGCCGTCGACTTCGTAGACCGGGTCGTCCCAGGTCGTGGGCCGGCTTGTTTCGATGGCGCCAGCGGGATCACACGAGATGTCGACGATGACCGCTCGCGGTTTCATCTGCCTCAACATAGCACGCGAGATCAGATAGTCATCGCGGTTCTTGTCCCACAACACGCAGTTTACGATCAGATCCGCCTGTGCCAGATGAGCCGCCAGGCGCTCTATCGTGTCGACACTGAAATCCCGGTTATACCAGGTCAGTGCGGCTTCCCGTCGCGCCGCCGCACTGACATCGAGGCCGACGGCATTGAGGCCCAAACCCAAAAGGGTTCTCAGGGCACCGCGTCCGACCCCACCCAAACCGAGGACGATCGCACAGGCCGGCGCCGCGCCGAAATGGCGCATGAAGTGTCGTCCTGTCCCGCCGTGAGGCGATAAAACCAGGCGTACCCCTTCGAATGCACCGATCTCGCCGGCCAGCACGCTATTCGGTGACCCGTGCTCGTGTGTCTCTTCGGCGGCGATGGCGATCACGCCGGCCCCTAAAAACCCGTCAAGCTGATGCGGGTTAGCGGCGGCGTGGATGTTGGTGAAAATAATGTGGTCGGCACGAAGGTAGTCGTACTCGGGCGGCAGCAGCTCTTTGACCTTGACGATCATCTCGGCATTGGCGTAAACTGCGCCGCCGTCAGCGACCATCATTGCGTCGGCCGCCGTATAGTCCGCATCGCCAGCGCCGGAAACTGCGCCGGCGTTTTTTTCAACCACGAGCGCGTGGCCCTCGCTCACGAGCTCCTGCACGTGTGCCGGTAGCAAGGCGACGCGCCCCTCCTGTGGTTTGATCTCCCGGGGAATACCGATGCGCATATGTCTAGGTAAACCAGTACCTGTAAGTAGCAAGTGTGGCGCGGCCAGTTAATCTTTTCTTCACATCAGTCTTTACTTGCTAATTGTCACTTGTGACTTGCCACTGTTTCTTAAGTCGTGGATCATCGATGATTACAGTTTCTTGCTTATAGGGCACGAAGCCGACGCTTTGGTAGAGCGCGATGGCGCTCGGGTGGTCGAGGCTGCAAGTGTGAACCCAGACCCGCTTCGGCCACGTACGCCACGCCTCGACCAGGCCTTGCTCCAACAAGAAGCGGCCGAGCCGCCGGCCGATAAACTCGGGCATGAGGCCAAAGTATGCGATTTCCACTTCGTCCGCAGCACGTCGGTCGAGCTCGATATAACCCGCCGGCACACCCTCGAGGTAGAGCACGTGGACCTCGACATGCGGGTGCTGCACAATGGCCTGCAGCGCACGGTCATCCATGTCGTGGCGCTCGTACCAAAGCCACGGTTCGCCCACACTATTATATAGGTATCGGTAGAATGAGACGGTCGGATTCCGCGCCCGCACGAGCATGATGTTATCGGCCGCTGGCCGCGCACCCTCGAGTGGCGGCCGCGCCGCCAGCTCGAGATACGTGATGGCAACCTCGAGCCTGCCCGCGGACGCTGGCGCGCGTGATGCCCAGGTCTTGTCGTTTGCGTTACTCATCACGCTCCAACCAGCGCGACATGACGACACGCGCTTCCGGCTGGTAGCCGATTCGAGCATAGAAGTCGCGCACCGCTTTGTTGTCGTCGCGTATCATAAGCTCGACCTTGCGAATACCGTGGTCCGCCAACCAATCTTCCGCGTGCCCCACCATCGCGCGGGCGAGCCCTTCGCCCCGTGATGCGGGGTCAACTGCCAGGTAGTACAACCAGCCACGGTGCCCGTCGCTGCCGGTCATGACGGTCGCTATGAGGGTTTCCGCTATGGCCCGGCTGGCACGCACCCCCACGAACAGCTCGCTGCTTGCGGTATTTCGGCACAAGGCGATATCTCCGGCCGGTGGATTCCACGCTCGCACCAGGTCACAGGCCTCCCACAAGGCGAGCACAGCGGCAAAGTCGGAATCTTTGTAGGGGCGAATGCGAAACAACAAGTACCATCCTGGTGAGCGCGAACCTGGAGCAGCCAATGTTAGCACGATGCTGAAAAAGTCCGTGCCTGGCCTTTCTCAGCTCGCAGAGCAAAAAGCGCGGTTTTTGCTCTGCTCCATCTGTCAAGCACCTAGGTGCTTGACAGATGTGCGATGCCTCCATGCACCGCTCTAACAGGCCGCCGAAAAGTGTTTTTCAATGGCCTGTTAGCAGTTTAACGGCAACTCGGGTTATTCGCTTTCTTTAAATCGCCGCCCTGTGGCGTTCATCGCGGGTGCAACCCCCGGTTGATCGTCACCCTGGGCAAAGCCCATCGGCCATCGTCACGTCATTAACGATGCGATTACCGGCAACCCGAAGGCCGCCATGATCATTTCCGACGCCCCTCAAGAAGAGCGCAATGTCCAGACTGTTCTTACAGGCTGTGACACATTGGAAGCGCAGTGACGAAAAGCCGACGGCTTCTTGTGGTGCTTTTGTCGCCTAATTATACTGTGCGGTCGTCCCTACGACGGCCGTCTTTCAAAACACCAGACCGCGTTCCACGTACCATTCGCTGACAAGAGACCGGACCGTGAAAGAAGTGGTCATTATCGATGGCGTGCGCACCCCCATCGGCAAGCATGGCGGCGCGTTGGCCTCGGTGCGGCCCGACGATTTATTGGCGTGTACATACCGGGCGTTGATGGAACGCACGGGTGTGGACCCGGCCTTGCTCGACGATGTCTATGCAGGATGCGGTAACCAGGCCGGCGAAGACAATCGTGACGTAGCACGTATGTCAGCGCTGTTAGCGGGTTTCCCGGTATCCGTGCCTGGTGTTACGGTGAATCGCAACTGCGCGTCGGCGCTGGAGGCGGTGAATCAGGCGGCCAAGGCCATTATCGCCGGGGAGGGTGATGTCTATATCGGCAGTGGTGTGGAGTCCATGAGCCGCGCGCCCTGGAGCATACCCAAGCCCGAGCGCCTGCCGACGACGAGGGCGCCCGTCGTGCACGACACGACCGTGGGCTGGCGTTACAAGAACCCGAAGATGGAGGAGACGTATCCCATCATCACTCTGGGCGAGACCGCCGAGGCAATCGCCGAAGAGATGGACATCAGTCGCGAGGATCAGGATGCTTTCGCGCTCGAGAGCCAGCGGCGCGCCGTCGCCGCGATCAACGACGGCAGGTTCGAGCACGAGATCGCCCCGATAGACATCCCGCAGCGCAAGGGCGCGCCAAAAACGGTCGACACCGATGAGCATCCGCGCTACGCGAAGGTCGATGATCGCTACGAGCTTGCCACCAGCCTCAAGGATCTCGGCAAACTGCGGCCTGCGTTCAAGCAGGGCGGCAGTGTGACTGCTGGTAACTCCAGCGGCATCAACGACGGCGCGGCCGCATTGCTGCTGATGAGCCGCGATAAGGCCGAGGCGCTCGGGATCACGCCGATGGCGCGCTGGGTTGGCTCGGCGGTGGCCGGTGTGGACCCCGGTGTCATGGGCTACGGGCCGGTGCCGTCCACGCGCAAGCTGCTGCAGCGCCTGGATTTGGAGCTCGATGACATCGGCCTGATCGAGATCAACGAGGCGTTTGCGGCGCAAACGCTGGGTTGCATGCGGGCACTCGGGATGCCACACGAGATCACCAACGTGAACGGCGGGGCGATTGCGCTCGGGCATCCCACCGGTTGCTCGGGGGCACGAATTCTGGTGACGTTGCTGCATGAGATGAAGCGGCGCGCAGCCGCTGCCGCCCGTCCGTTTTACGGTTTGGCGACCTTGTGCGTGGGTGTCGGCATGGGCGTCAGCACCGTGGTCGAGTGGATGGGCGATTGACGCTTATGGACCGGCCGCTTTCAGGCATCCGCGTGGTCGGGGTCGAGCAGTACATGGCGGGCCCGTACTGCACCATGCTGCTGGCCGATGCCGGCGCCGAGGTGATCAAGATCGAACGCCCCGGGACCGGTGATCCGCGGCGCGCCATGCCGCCGTTCGTCGAGAAGGACGGTGTGAGAAAAGCGGCCGGCTTCATGGGTTACAACCGTAACAAGAAGAGCGTGGCGCTCGATTTCCGCAACGAGAAAGGCCAGGAGGTATATCGCAGGCTCGTCGCGAAGGCTGACGTGATTGTCGAGAACCTGCGTCCCGGATCGATGGACCGCCTCGGACTGGGCTACGATGCCGTGCACGAGCTTAACCCGCGCGTGGTGTACGCTGTGATCTCGGGTTTCGGTCGGCTTGCCGGTTACGAGGGTCCTTATAGCGATCGCCCCGCGTTCGACATCGTTGCGGAGGCCATGAGCGGCATCATGAATCTCGTCGGGTTCGACGACAAACCGCCGTCATGGACCATCTACGGTATGGCTGACATCTACTCGGGCATGGTAACGGCCTATGGCATCATGCAGGCGCTGTTCATGCGCAGCCGCACGGGCCAGGGACAACTGGTGGACTCAGCCATGTACGATAATATGTTGTCGCTCAATGAGGCCATGGCGGCACTTTACTCCGTTGCTGGACAGTCGCCGCAGCGTGGACGTCCGCGCAACGCCTATCCGCGTGGTGCCTACAAGGCGCGGGACGGTTACGTTGCAGTCAATGTCCCCGACGAACGCATCTGGCGCAGGTGGTGCGAAACCATGGGGCGTCCCGAGCTTATCGACGACCCGCGCACCGACAGCGGCACGGCGCGCTCTAGCAATCGCGCGTTTGTCGATGAGCTCATCGCCAGCTGGTTCGCCGGTCTGACGCGCAGCGAAGCGGTGGAGCGGCTCAACAAGGCCGGCGTGCCGACGGGTCCGGTGCACACGGCGGAGGACGTGTTTGCCTGCCCGCAAGTGCAGGCGCGCGGCATGCTGATGCGTATCCACGACCCCGATGTGGGCGATTACCAGTTTGCCCGTACGCCACCGCATCTCTCCACCGCGCCCGAGTTACCGGCAGAGCCCGCACCCCATCTCGGTGAGCACACACGTCCCGTCCTGCAGGATCTGTTGGGTTATACGCGTGAGCAACTCGACGAGCTGGTGGCCGAGGGAATTGTCGGCGTAAACCAAAACAACACCTAACGCAAAGGCGCCAAGACGCAGAGGAATGCTGCTGGTATTAATAATAAAAATGTTTTGTCGAACTACTGAATGGTTGCCCTGGGCGTCGCGCGCATGCAGGTGGATCATCGATGCACCGGCCTCACGGCACTGCACTGCGGTGCGGGCGATTTCATCCACTGTGACCGGAAGTGCCGGATGATCGCGGGGACCCTTGTACGCGCCATTCGGGGCGCCCGCCAGAATGAGCGGGGACCAGTCCGCGCTCATCAGGAAATATCAGCGATGGCCGCGTCGATGGCGGGGCCGAGCTTGTCGACGATCTCCGCGACATGGCCGCCATCGATAGTGAACGGCGGCGCCAGCAGGATATGGTCGCCGAGACGCCCATCTATAGTACCACTCGTCGGGTAACATATGAGACCGCGTTGCATGCCGTGGTGCTTGATCCCGGCATACAGGCGGGCGTCCGGATCGAAAGGCGTCTTGGTTGCCCGGTTGGCGACCAGCTCGATCCCACGGAACAGCCCGCGACCGCGGATATCACCGATATGCGGGTGATCAGCAAAACGCTCACGCAGGGCGGCCTCGAGCGCATCTCCTTGCCGGCGTACGCTTTCCAGCAGATTGTCTGCGCGGATCACCTTCTGCACCGCAAGCGCCGCGGCGCATGCGGTGGGATGCCCCATGTACGTGTGCCCGTGCTGGAAGAACCCAGAGCCGTCGCGGATCGCGTTGTAGATCTGCTCGCTCACGAGCAGCGCAGCGACCGGCTGGTAACCGGCGCCCAGGCCCTTGGCGATCACCACCATGTCCGGCTTGACGCCTTCCTGCTCACAGGCGAACAGGGTGCCGGTGCGTCCCATGCCACACATCACCTCGTCGAGGATCAGCAACACGTTATAGCGGTCACAGATCCCACGGATGCGCTTGAAGTAGCCGGGCACCGGCGGCACCGCGCCGGCGGTCGCCCCGACCACGGGCTCGGCGACGAACGCAAGCACTGAGTACGGGCCGACTTCCTCGATCTTTGCCTCCAGCTCGTCGGCCACGCGCAAGCCATAGGCCTCTTCGGTTTCGTCTTCGCGACGGCCACGGTAGGCATAGCATGGCGAGATGTGGTGCGACTCGATGAGTAAGGGCTCGAACTTGCGCCGGCGCCACTGGTTGCCGCCCACGGCGAGCGCACCCAGCGTGTTGCCGTGGTAACTCTGGCGCCGGGCGATAAAATGGCTGCGTTGCGGCTCCCCCACTTCCAGGTAGTACTGCCTGGCGAGCTTCAGGGCGGCCTCTATCGCCTCGGAGCCCCCGGACACGAAGTACACCCGACTGAGCCCTTCGGGTGCGGCTTCGACCAGCGTGTCTGCCAATTCCTCCATCGCGGTATTAGTAAAAAAGGACGTGTGCGCATAGGGGATGCGATCGAGTTGCTGCTTGATCGCCTCGATGACGACGGGGTGATTATGGCCCAGGCAAGATACGGCGGCGCCGCCGGATGCGTCGAGATAGCGTTTGCCCTCGGTGTCGACGATGTACGGCCCGTCGCCGGATGCGACGAACGGCAGTGTCGTGCGTGTGTGGCGATGAAATACATGGCTCATTACGATGGCCCCGGGGGTGTTGCAACCCCAAGCTCATCGATCAATGTTTCTCGACGGCGGAGCGCCTCGAGCGCCTCGTTACGCAGGCTGCGGGCAACGAGGGCGAGCAGACCCTCAGCGAGAATCAGGCTGGCGGCTGTACTGTTGCTGAAAAAAGTCCCGCCCGTGGGCGTAATGAAGGTCTCGTTCGCGCATGCCGCGAGCGGTGATCCATACGAGTCCGTGATGGCGATGATATGTATGCCGTGCGCTGCGGCAATGCGGCAGGCCTCGACCGTCGCGCGGGTGTAGGGCGAGCTACCGAGCGCCACGAGCACATCATCGGCCTGCAGCTCGGTAAAACCACTATAACCGAGCCGTTTTGCCAGGCGCGTCAGGGTGGAGGTGTTTACGCCCACCATATCGGCGAGCTCCGTGATGGAATACACGGCTGTCTGACGCGGCGAATCGATCAAGGCGGCCAGGGTGCGTTGCGCCCGCGTGCCGAGATGCGTCGGCGCGGCCCGCGTCATGACTCCTGCGAGCAGGCTGCGCAGCTGATCCAGTGATCGTGGTGGGTCTTCTTGGCCGACCGGATTGTTCATACGAGACGCCTCTTGACTGCCGAAATCTTACGCACAGGTCTATTGCTTTGCAATGAAACGTTGCGCTACTATCCGATCCGCAAACCGCCGATGCATTTTCTGGCGGGAGTCTCGAATCCCCCGAGCCGTGATACAGGGAGCGGAGAGTCGGGGTGCGTGCGTCGTCACCTGTGGAGAATAATGGAGGATTGTCATGTCAAGAGTTATGAAGAAAGTCACTACCGTATTGTTCACCGCTCTCATCGTGGCCGGTATGTCCGCGGTCGCGTGGACGGTTCCGTCGACCGCATGGGGTGCCGAGTTCGTCACCATTGGCACCGGTGGCGTCACCGGCGTGTACTATCCGACCGGTGGGGCCATCTGTCGCCTGGTCAATAAGAACCGCAAGAAGAGTGGCATTCGTTGCACCGTAGAGAGCACCGGCGGGTCGATCTATAACCTGAACACGATCCGTGCTGGCGAGCTCGACATGGGCGTGGTGCAGTCGGACTGGCAGTACCATGCCTACAACGGCACCAGCAAGTTCAAGGACAAGGGGGCCTTCACGGACCTGAGGGCGGTCTTTTCGGTCCATCCGGAGCCCTTTACCGTGGTCGCGCGCAAGGATTCCGGCATCAAGAAGTTCAAGGACCTGCAGGGCAAGCGCGTCAACGTCGGTAATCCTGGCTCCGGCCAACGCGGCACCATGGAGGTCGTGATGCAGGCGCTGGGCTGGAACATGAATTCGTTCTCGCTCGCATCCGAGCTCAAGTCCGCCGAGCAGTCGAAGGCGCTGTGCGATAACAAGATCGACGCCATGGTATTCACCGTCGGCCATCCGAGCGGCTCCATCAAGGAAGCGACCACCTCTTGCGACGCCGTGATCGTGTCGGTCACCGGCAAGGCCATTAATAAGCTGGTGAATGAGAATTCCTATTATGCCCGTGCCGTCATCCCCGGTGGCATGTATCGCGGCAACCCCAAAGACGTGAAGACTTTTGGTGTGAAAGCGACCTTCGTCAGTTCCACCAAGACGCCGGCCAACACGATCTACTGGGTGGTGAAGTCGGTGTTCGAGAACTTCGACAGCTTCAAGAAGCTGCATCCGGCCTTCGCGAATCTCACGAAGAAGGGAATGGTCAACGACGGCCTGTCCGCACCGCTGCATGATGGTGCCTTGAAGTATTATAAAGAAGCACGTCTCAAGTAATTAAGCGAATACGCCCCGGGAACGGCATACGCCGCCCCCGGGGCGTATTATTTCGTTTTTTCATGCTCGCCGTTTTCGGTAGTCGTCGCTAATCGATGACGTTCCCCTCGCAGAACGACCGCTCGTTTGCGACCCGGGAGAATGGGTATGAGCAGAATCCTGGCGTTCGTCTCGCTGGCAGCGCTCGCGGTCGCCGTATTCGCGACCGCTAGCGGTACGGCCGCGCGGGCGGACGGGCATGCCGGGGAGATTCTGATCGGCACCGGCAGCATTGCCGGTGTTTATTACCCCGCCGGTCGGGCCATCTGCCGCTTGGTGAACCGTTATGTCAACGGTGTCACGTGCCGGGCGCAGCCGACGGCCGGTTCCGCCTTCAATCTGAGCAACGTCAGCGGCGGCGCCATCGAGATCGGACTGGCGCAGTCGGATTTGCAGTATGACGCCGTCAACCACAGCGGCGCTTTTCAATATACCGATATCCCCTTCAGCAATCTGCGTGCCATGTTTTCGCTCCACTCCGAGCCCTTCACGGTGGTGGCGCGACGCGACTCCGGCATCCGCAGCTTCGACGATCTGAAAGGCAAGCGGGTCAACATCGGCAATCCCGGTTCGGGTCAGCGCGCCACCATGGACGTCGTCATGGCTGCCAAGGGGTGGACCAAGGATGATTTCCTGCTCGCCGAGGAGCTGCCGGCGTCGCAGCAATCACTGGCGCTGTGCCATGGCCGCTTGCAGGCGATGGTTTACAGAGTCGGGCACCCCGATGCTTCCATCGCCCAGGTCACGGAGCTGTGTGATGCCGTGCTGGTCGAAGTCCGTGGTTCGGTGATCGATAAGCTGTTGGCTGACAACCCCTATTACGCGCCCGCCACGATCCCCGGTGGGATGTACCCCGGCAACCCTAACGCGGTGCAAACCTTCGGTGTGAAGGCGACCGTGGTTACGTCGGCCGATGTGCCGGCGGAGCTGGTCTACGCAGTGGTCGCGGCGGTGTTCGATAATCTCGACCAGCTGCGCAAGATGTACCCGGCGTTCGCGAGATTGAAGCCCGCGAAGATGGCGCGCGAGGGACTTTCCGCGCCGCTGCACGAAGGCGCTGAGCGCTACTTCAAGGAGAAGGGCTTGCGATAATGCCGCATGCGACTCAATCGTATGAGACTGATAAGGCGGCGGCCGTGCATCCCCGGATCGGGAAACCCGAGATGAGCTCTGCGACAGGCGACGCATCACAACAAGACACTCCGCCGAGGGCAGGCGGGGGAGGCGGTGAGAGGTAGAACAAAATGAGCGTTGAACAACAGAAAAACCAGGCAGCGTCCGAGCAGGAGCTGCAACAGATGATGGCGGAGGCGGATACGGGCGCACGCGCCCCGTCGGGCTTTCCTGCCAAGATGCTGCTCGGCGTTCCGCTCGCGTGGTCGTTGTTCCAGCTCTGGTACTCCTCTCCACTGCCGTTTATTTTCGGGTTTGGCATCCTGAACGACACCGAGGCGCGCTCTATTCATCTCGCGTTTGCCGTCTTTCTCTCCTTCACGGCCTATCCTGCGCTCAAGCGCTCGCCACGTGACCACATACCCATACAGGACTGGGTGTTTGCGCTGGTGGGCGCATTCGCGGCGGCCTATCTGTTCTTGAATTACGTCGCGCTGTCAGATCGCCCCGGCGCACCGACCACCTTCGATCTGGTGGTGGGCGTGTCCGGCATGCTGTTGCTGCTCGAGGCGACGCGCCGCGCGCTCGGCCCTCCGCTGATGGTGGTCGCGGCAGTGTTCCTGGGCTACACGTACTTTGGCCCGTACATGCCGGAGGTGATCTCGCACAAAGGTGCAAGCCTGAGCAAGCTGATGGCGCACCAGTGGCTCTCGACCGAAGGCGTGTTCGGTGTCGCGCTCGGCGTATCGACCAGCTTCGTGTTCCTGTTCGTGCTCTTCGGCTCGCTGCTGGATAAGGCCGGTGCCGGCAACTACTTCATCAAGGTGGCGTTCTCGCTGCTGGGGCACATGCGCGGCGGACCGGCGAAGGCTGCGGTGGTGGCCTCGGGCGCGACCGGCTTGATCTCGGGCTCGTCGATCGCCAACGTGGTGACGACAGGCACGTTCACGATCCCGCTGATGAAGCGCGTGGGCTTTCCCGGGACCAAGGCCGCGGCGGTGGAAGTGGCGGCCTCTACCAACGGCCAGCTGACGCCGCCGATCATGGGCGCCGCCGCCTTTCTCATGGTGGAGTACGTGGGCGTGTCGTACGTCCAGGTGATCAAGAGCGCCTTTCTGCCGGCGATTATCTCCTACATCGCGCTGGTCTACATTGTCCATCTCGAAGCGCTCAAGGCCGACATGAAGGGCTTGCCGCGACGCCACGAGCGCACCTTTGCGCAGAGCGTGTTGTCGTTCACTACGACCGTGCTCGGTCTCATCATCCTCAGCTGGGCTGTCTACTACGGTATCGGTTGGTTGAAACCGGTGCTCGGGGCTGCCGCGATCTGGGTAATCGGGGCGGCCACCGGCGCCGCTTACGTGGCGCTGGTGTGGTACGCGGCCCGTTATCCCGAGCTCGAGATGGACGATCCCAACTCGGCGGTGATGGAGCTGCCCGAGGTGGGTCCTACCGTGAAGTCCGGCCTGTTCTTCCTGCTGCCGGTGGTGGTGCTGGTGTGGGCCCTGACCGTGGAGCGCTTCTCGCCCGGGCTGGCGGCATTTTGGGCCACCGTATTCATGATCTTCATCGTCGTCACACAGCGGCCGTTGATGGCCTACTTTCGCCGACACGGGGATCTCGGCGGTGCCGCACGACGGGGATTTCAGGATCTGTTCGACGGACTGGTGGCCGGTGCACGCAACATGATCGGCATCGGCGTTGCCACGGCGGCGGCCGGCATTGTCGTCGGCACGGTCACGTTGACGGGCATCGGCCTGGTGATGACCGAGTTCGTGGAGTTCATCTCCGGCGGCAACGTCATGGCGATGCTGATCTTCACGGCGATCATCAGTCTGATCTTGGGCATGGGCCTGCCAACGACAGCCAACTACATCGTGGTCTCCACGCTGATGGCGCCGGTGATCGTCACCCTGGGCGCTGCCAGCGGGCTGATCGTGCCGCTGCTGGCAGTGCACATGTTCGTGTTTTACTTCGGGATCCTGGCGGACGACACGCCGCCGGTCGGGCTCGCGGCATTCGCCGCCGCCGCGATTGCACGCAGCGACCCTATCAAAACCGGACTGCAGGGTTTTGCCTATGACATTAGAACGGCGATCCTGCCGTTCATGTTTATCTTCAACACCCAGCTCCTCATGCTTGGCGTCGACCACTGGTGGGAGCTGGTCCTGACTATTGCCAGCGCCGTCACCGCCATGCTGGTATTCGCGGCGGCCACACAGGGCTTCTGGCTGGTGAGGAGCCGAATCTGGGAAACGCTGGCGCTGTTGCTGATCACGTTCAGCTTGTTCCGGCCCGGATTCTGGTGGGACATGCTCTACCCGCCGCTGCAACAGGTCGATGCGGTCGCAATCGTCGAGGTGGCGGAGAAGGTCGCGGTCGAGGGCGGCCTGCGCATGACGGTCGAGGGCGAGACCATCGACGGCGATCGCGTGAAGAAGACCGTCGTGTTGCCGCTGGGCGCGGCGGCGGCCGGCGCCGAGCGCCTGGCGCAGGCCGGGATCGAGATCCGGGTCGAGGACGGCAAGGTATTCGTCGACAACCTGGTATTTGGCAGTGTGGCGGAGAAGGCCGGGCTCGACTTCGACTGGCAGGTTCTGGCTGTGGAGACTCGGGCCCAGCGCCCGCCCAAGCAGCTCGTATTCATCCCGACCGTGGCGCTGTTGCTGGTGGTAGGATTTCTGCAGCGCGCGCGCCGCGTCAAGGTAGTGCCGGCGCCGGCGTAGCGTGCCGGTCGCCGGTTGCTAGCATTAGTGCAGTCCTGCCGGATGCATAGTTAGCGATCAGGGAAATCGAATGTTCAAAAAGATCCTAGTGCCGATTGACATGCAGGAGCCCGCGTTCGCGGACAAGGCCATTGCCATGGCGGTCGAGGAGGCACAGCATCATAGCGCCAGCCTTCACGTTATGACCGTTTTGCCCGGGTTTGGCATGCCCATCGTTGCCTCGTTTTTTCCGCCAGACGCCATGAAACGCGCGGCGCAGGAGATGAAGAAAGAGCTGCAGGGCTATGTGGCTAAGAAGGTCCCCACCGGTGTGTCGGTGACATTTTCCGTGACCGAGGGGACACCGTACCAGCGTATTCTGGAAGAGGCTAAGAAGGTCGGAGCAGACCTGATCGTTGTGCACAGTCACGTGCGCAAGCACCTGAACCAGGCCTTGCTGGGGTCGTGCGCACAGAAAGTCGTGGAGCAAGCCCATTGCTCGGTAGCGGTCTTGCGCGACAATTGAGCCCGCCGCAGCCGGCCCATGTCTGCTCCCTACACGCGCTTGATGCGCTGACGGCGTTTGCTGGCGTGGCGGCATTGACTACGGCGAATCACGACCCCGGTGTACCCCGATCCTCCCCGCGGCCTCAGCCGCACATTCGCCTAGACGTCAGTGCCTGATGCGCCGCCTGCAACAAGCGCTCCGTAACGAGCAATTGATTCTCTTTGCGCTTGCCGCGGTTCTGGGTGTTACCACGGGCTACGGTGTAATCGGCTTTCGCTATCTCATCGGCCTGTTCCAGCTCGTTTCCTACGGGTCTGACTCGGAGGCGCATTTGGCCACTATTGTCGGGTCGCTTCCCGCATGGCATGTACTGTTGGCGCTTACCCTGGGAGGTTTATCGATCGGGCTGTTCGTGCACTACGTGATGCCTGGCCGGCGCAATCACGGCGTGGCGGACATCATGGAGGCGTGTGCGACGCGTGGCGGGCGCATGGATTGGCGTGCCGGTGCCGGCGCGGCGCTTGCCGCTGCGGCCTCTATTGGCGTGGGCGCCTCGGTCGGACGCGAAGGTCCGGCGGTGCACCTGGGGGCGAGTATCAGCGCCTGGGTGGCCGAGCGTCTGCGGCTTAGCCGCAGCCTTTCGCTCACACTAGTCGGTTGCGCCGCCGCCGCGGCCGTGGCTGCGTCGTTTAACGCGCCCATCGCCGGCGTGTTTTTCGCGCTTGAGGTCGTGGTCGGGCAGTACGCGCTCAACGTGTTCGCGCCAGTCGTGGTCGCATCTGTAGCGGCCACGGTCGTTATGCGTGCCCATCTCGATGATACACCGGCATTTTTGTCCGTGCCTGATTATTTTATCGGTTCGCCTGTAGTAGAGGTGCCGGCGTTTATCCTGCTAGGCGTGGTTTCTGCGGCGGTGGCGACAGCACTCATGTATGCCGCGTTGTTCATAGAGGATGCGATGGCCCGGCTTGTGCTGCCGCCCTGGCTGCGACCGGCCATCGGTGGCCTGGCTATCGGTGTCATTGCGCTGGCCTTTCCGCACGTGTTAGGCGTGGGCTATGAAGCGACAGATCTTGCGCTCGTGCAGGCCTTGCCGCTGAGCCTGATGATGGCGCTCGTTGTCGCGAAGCTGGTGGCGACGGCTGTTGCACTCGGTAGTGGGTTTGCCGGTGGTGTGTTCAGTCCCTCGCTGTTCCTCGGGGCAATGACCGGCGGCGCGTTCGGTATTGTCGTGGCGAGCGCGTTCCCGGAATATGCGTCATCGTACGGTGCCTATGGGGTCATGGGTATGGCCGGCGTTGCCGCCGCGGTCCTCGGTGCGCCGATCTCCACGATCCTGATCATGTTCGAGCTGACCAGCAACTACCAACTGACCATCGCGGTGATGATTACCGCCGTGCTGGCCAGCATGCTCACGCGTCGGCTGGGACAGCGATCTTTTTTCGTCTGGCAGCTTGAGCGGCGAGGTGTTGACCTCGGTCGCGCGCAAGAGGCCAGCCTGTTATCCGCAATTCCGGTGCATGAGCTTATCAGTCTGGACTATGTCTTGGTGAGCCAGGGCGCGACACTGCAAGAGATAAAGCAATTGATGGCTTGCAAGTGCCCGGCGCTGTTGCTCGTGGTCGACGATAAAAAGCGGTTGTGCGGTTATTTGGATACCGCTGACGTCATACAAGCCATGCTGAGTGAGGGGACGGCGCAGGCGGTCGCCGGTGACATCGCGCGCCCGAGTGATACGGCCATTCTCCCGCACACCAGCCTCGATCGGGCGCTGGGGCTCATGGGTGCGAACGACATGGGCTATCTTCCGGTAGTCGATGACCTGGAGCAGCGCCATGTGGTGGGGGTTATTTTTCACAAAGACCTCGTGCTGGCGCATAACCGCGCGCTGCTGCAGGCTCGTGCGCGAGAACGGGGTGACAAATAACGCTGAGAGCAGCGTGGGGCGCAAATCCGGGACATCGAGCATCGTCAACAAGATCTCATCCGCGCGATCCAGATGGGTGCTTATGCTGCGGTCTGAATTGAACTATGGCGGCGGTGCGTGTTACAAGATCAAGACGGTTACTATCGCCTTTAAGCGATCCTTTTAGCTAGGTCTGGAGTTCCCGCTAATGAAGAAAAGTACTCGATTGCGCCAGGCCATCATGGAACGGCGCGCCGTAGTGGTGCCTGGCTGCCACGATGCGCTCAGTGCACGCGTCATTCAGCGCTGTGGGTTCGAGGCCGTGCAGATTTCCGGGTTCGGCATCGCCGGCTCGTTGCTGGCAAAACCCGATGTGGGACTGGTGCAGATGAAGGATGTGCTCGACACCGCCTGGAACATCGTGCAGGCGGTCGACATTCCGGTCATGGCGGATGCCGATACCGGTGGCGGCAACGCCATCAATGCGGCCTGGACTACGGAGCGGCTGATCACCATGGGTTGCGCTGGCATGAACATCGAGGACCAGGTTTTTCCCAAGCGTTGCGGCCATATGGCAGGGAAGGAGGTTATCTCGGCGGACGAAATGGCCGGGAAAATCAACGCCTGTGTTCAGGTTCGCGGGCGTCTCGACCGCGACTTTGTTATCAATGCACGCACCGACGCGCTGGCGCTGCGCGATCTCGATGAAGCTATCCGCCGCAGTAATCTCTACCTGGATGCGGGCGCGGATCTCGTGTTCATCGATGCCATCGCCACTCGCGCTGACATAGAGAAGGCGGTGCGGACGATCTGCGGCCCTTTATCCGTGAACCTGATGGATGGTGTGAGCGGTGTCAAGACGGAGCTGGTCCCGGTTGCGGATTTGGCGCGGCTGCGCGTCGGCCGCGTGTCGATCCCGGTTGCGTCTGTCATGGTCACGCATAAGGCACTCAATGATTTTTTTACGGCGCTGCGTGAGTCCGAAACGGGTACCTTGTCTGGGCAGGTGCAGTGGCTGACATCCTTCGAAGACTACATGGCCTTCGTAGGGTTGAACGAGCACCGTGCCATGGAGGACGAGTTTCTCGCGCCTGGAGACGTGGCGACGAACCATCAAGTAGTTCGATAGCCCTTGAAGCCCAGCAAGACCTCCGACGAAAACATCCCTTTGCGCCTTCGTGTTGAACGGTATTAATCTGACGTGAACCCGGTAGAGACATGATCAAGGCCGGCATAATCGGCGGCACCGGGTACACCGGAGTCGAGCTTCTGCGTCTACTGTCTTTGCATCCGCAGGTGGAGCTCAAGGTGATCACCTCGCGCACGGAGGCGAGCCGTTTGGTGGCGGATCTGTTCCCGAGTCTGCGCGGTCGCGTAGAGCTCACGTTCGTGGAGCCTGATAATCGCTTGCTTTGCGCGTGTGATGTCATTTTTTCCGCAACACCGAACGGCGTCGCAATGACGCACGCACCGGCTTTGCTCGAGGCGGGTGTGCGGTTTATCGATATCGCAGCGGATTTTCGCATCCACGATCCGGCAGTCTGGGAGCAATGGTATGGACTCCCGCACACTTGCCCGGAGCTGCTCGCCGAAGCGGTGTACGGTTTGCCGGAGGCGAACCGGGACGCGATCCGGCACGCACGTCTGGTTGCAAACCCAGGATGCTACCCGACGGCGGCGCAGCTTGGATTTTTGCCGCTATTGGAGCAAGACTTGATCGACCCCGGCTGTGTGATTGCTGATGCGAAATCAGGGGTGAGCGGCGCCGGTCGCGGCGCCAATGTAGCTACACTCTACGCGGAGGCGGCTGACAACCTCAAGGCCTACGCGGTTGCGGGCCACCGCCATTCACCGGAGATTCGCCAGGGTCTGGAGGCCGCTTGCGGTCATCGTGTTGGTTTGACGTTCGTACCCCACCTGACACCCATGATCCGGGGTATTCATGCGACGCTGTACGCGCACCTAAAGAACGGCGACGCAGACTTGCAGGAAATCTTTGGGGCGCGCTACGCTAATGAGCCGTTCGTCGACGTGATGCCCGAGGGAAGCCATCCTGAGACGCGCTCTGTGCGTGCTAACAACACCTGCCGATTGGCCGTCCACCGCCCGGGCGCGGGCGATGTAGTGGTCGTGCTATCTGTCATCGATAACCTGGTCAAGGGGGCGGCCGGCCAAGCCGTGCAGAATATGAACATCATGTTCGGTCTGGACGAGGCCCTCGGCCTTGATCGCCCGGCCGTGTCGCCATAGCATGCCCGATGGGCTGCCAAAATTATTGACTTATTTTGGTTGTTAGCCGCATCTGGCGCGTTATAATTTTTCTAGTTACGTTGAGATAGCCGGAGTAGTCAGCCTTGCTGTTCAAGCATCAAAAGACGGGCGAGTTGGTAGTCAAGCCGCGTTACTCACCGCGGGTGAAACTCTTCATTACCGGCCTGATTGTCGTAGTGCTGCTCGTCACGGGTGCCGTTATCTATAACCGTGGTCTTAGCATGGCGGGTTTCGAGCGCGTGACGGCGTCGCGTCGGCAACAGGACCTGGAGAATCGAATGGCGCGCGTCGAGGCAGACAACCAGGTGTTACGTGAGGCACTAGCACGGGCGGAACGCGCATTGCAGATGGATCAGACGGCGTACAAGGATCTGGACCGATCCTTGAAGGCGTCATCGAAGGAGATCGCGCAGCTGCGCGAAGAGCTGAACTTTTACCGCAACATAATCTCGCCACCCAACAAAAAGAGTGGCTTGAGGATTCAGAGCCTCAAGCTCGAGTCTGCCGAGGCAGGCAAAAACACATACCGTTTCAAGATGGTGTTAGTTCAGGCGCTCAAGCACGACTGGAAGATGCGCGGCAAGGCGAGATTCGAGATCAGCGGGCTGCAGGCAGGTGAGAAGACGGTGCTGCGGTTCCCGCGCCCCATTGACAAGCCGATCGACTTCAACTTCAAGTATTTTCAGGATCTCGAGGGCCAGCTCGAGTTACCGCCGGGTTTTGAGCCGCAATGGATCAAGGTCAACGTCACGAGCCGTGGCCGCAATGCGCAAACCGTGGAACAGACTTATCCTTGGCCGCAAGTCTGATCGTCAGGGCGCCATAGGCGTGCGCTCCACCCTCGCTATGCCGGTGCGACCACCCCGGCCCAGGCAGCGCGCCGCAGCAACGAGTCGACACTATGAAAATAATACTTGCTATGCATAACGCAATCCGCCGGTAATCGACTTGTCCGCTGGGTATCCGCGCGGCGGCGTCCGAGGGCCACAAGGTGGGCACAGCTGCCGTGATGCAGCCTGCGCATCTGTCCGGAAGGGCCTGTACATTGTGGTCGCGGCGCTGAATTCGTATCGCGACCCGGCTATCGTGGTCGTGCGTGCTATTGCCCCGTACACATGAAGCTGGCTGCATTCGGAAAAAGGTGATAATTTGCGCTACAGCCACCGATAACGGGGAATCGGCACGCGCCGAGTCTTATTTAGCAGGCCGTTGAAAAACACTTTTCGGCGGCCTGCTAGAGCGGTGCATGGATGCACCGCACATCCTTCAAGCACGTAAGTGCTTGAAGGATGGAGCAGAGCAAAAACCGCGCTTTTTGCTCTGCGAGCTGAAAAAGCCAGGAACGGACTTTTTCAGCATCCTGCTAAGATGCGGTCGTGCTATCCGCGATCGCAGAGAGTGGAGGTATCTCATGCTAGATGGCCTGGGTAAAAAGGCGAGCGAAAAACCATGCAGCACAATAGATACCCTGATCGGGCTAAAGACTGAAGTAAAGGGGAATCTGGTATTTGCTGGCGGGCTCAGAATCGATGGTTTGGTGAACGGCGATGTATCGGCGCGGGATCAGGGAAGTAGTACCCTGATCGTGAGCGAACATGCGCAGGTCAACGGCGATGTCTCGGTTCCGCACGTGGTCGTGACCGGCAAGATTCACGGCCAGGTCCGTAGCTCGCAACGCCTTGAGCTGCATGCAACGGCCGAGATTGTCGGCGAGGTGCATTATCGGGTCATAGGGATGGCCCACGGGGCGACCATAAACGGCAATCTCGTCTGCGAGGCCCACGAAAAAGGCCAGCCCCCCAAGCTCAAGCCGGTGGCCGCATCCGGCACCACAGAAGAGCGGGGACCCTCCTCTTGACACGGTCTCTTGCGCGGGTAGCGCAAGTTTCCGAGTGACCAGGTGCGTCTAGGCCGATGTGCCACGTAGAGCAGGGGCCCTGCCGGGCCAGCGCCCCACATTTTCGGCGCAGCGGGTGGCTCGGCGCCGGTCGCCGGGGCCGTAGCCGATTCGCGAAGACAGGGGCTGAGACTTGAACAGCGGCGCGCGGCAGGCTACTGAGTATATAGGTATAGCAAGCCGGGTGCGGCGATCCACAATGGCGGAGGTTATTCATGTTAGGGAAATCCAACCAAAAACCCTGTAACACGATCGATACCCTTATCGGCGTCAAGGCCGAGCTCAGGGGAGACATCACGTTTTCCGGTGGGCTGCGGATTGACGGTAGGCTCAAGGGCAACATTACGGCGAAGGGTGCCGGCAACAGTACGCTGGTCTTGTGTGAAAATGCGGAAATTGTGGGGAACGTGACCGTTCCGCACATGATTATCAATGGCAGAATCAAGGGAAACGTGTGTTGCTCGGAACGTATCGAACTGCAGGCCAAAGCCGAGGTCACCGGTGATGTGCACTACAAGGTCATCGAGATCGCGCTGGGCGCGGCGATAAACGGTAACCTGCTGCGCGAAACAGGCGAGGAAACCGACAAAGGAGTGGTGACAAAGCTCAAGCCGGTGGCCGCATCCGGTGCCAGCGATGTTAACGCCGAAGGCGACAAGTAGGGCGCGAGTCGCTATTGACGTGTTTGCTCGAGATGCATTATTATATTAGGGTTCTCTGATATAGACACCTTACCTTGAGAAATGTCGATGAATACCCCAATGCTACCAATGCCCAACGCCCTTGTTGTCACGGAAAGCGCCGCCAAGAAGGTGAAGCAGCTGGTAGAGCAAGAAAGCAACCCCGAGCTCAAGTTGCGCATATTCATTCAAGGTGGCGGCTGCTCCGGATTTCAGTACGGCTTCAAGTTTGACGAAAACGCCAATGATGACGACACCCGCATCGAGAAAGACGGTATTACGGTGCTGATCGATCCGATGAGCTTTCAGTACCTGATGGGCGCGGAAATCGACTACCAGGAAGGTCTTGAAGGCGCGCAGTTTGTGCTCAAGAACCCCAACGCCAGAACGACATGCGGCTGTGGGTCGTCGTTTAGCGTTTAAGGCTGGCACCTTAAAAAGCGCTCGATACGAGGTCCAAGATCCAAGATACAAGTAGGGCACGATAGGATTCGAATCGGGGGCTTGGCCCCCTGTTTTTTTGCGTCTTGTGCCTGCCGTCAGGCTTTTATCTCCCCCCGGGCCTTTATCTCGTCGTGCCTTCACCCCTGTATACCCTCCCGCGATCTCTCGCGGCTAGCGCTAATATTGCAGTGAACTCACACCAGAGGGCACAGAGATCGCAGAGGGAACAAATCGTTAAACAGCGCCCGCTGTCCTTGTTTCGCTCGACAATTTTGCTGGGAGCAAACGGACCGCCGCAGGCGACCCGAAGGGTCGCACGCCAGAGATGGCGGGCATCAAAGCCCGGGACAAGCGTCCACCGGACATTCGTCTTTCTCCGACTAACCCACGACCTTCATCGTGTCCGCGTCACCCCTGACCCACTCCTACGTCCTTTAGCTCCGTGTCCCTGTACCACTTTGCCAACGCCTCAATAGTCGAAGATGGGCGCTGCCTCTGTACACCGCTCCGGCCGGCCGCTGAAAATAGCTTTCAACGGCCTGCTAGGTGGCGGTGAGCGCAGTGGATCTGTGGGGCAGGCCCCTGGGTTATGTTACTCTCCGTTTACCGGGCACATGACGGGCGCATTGAAGCCGGTGCGGACCGCGGATCAGGCGCGATGTGTGGAAAAGAACCGTGCACGTCGCCGGTTTATGTAGCGTCGAGATCGCGGTTTCAACGCGCCCGCCTGCTTTCGCCCCACATCGGCCGCGTCGCCTGCTTGATCGGACGGAGTAAATCCCACGGTTGTTTCGAATACTGCGATGTCTGACGTTGATGCCCAATTGCGCACGTTGAAACGCGGAACCCAGGAGATCCTGCTGGAGAGCGAGTTGTCGGAACGCCTGGCGGGCGGCAAACGACTGCGGGTCAAGGCGGGATTCGACCCGACAGCGCCAGACCTTCATCTCGGTCACACGGTCCTGATCAACAAGATGCGCCAGTTTCAAGACCTTGGGCACGAGGTGCTGTTTCTGATTGGTGATTTTACCGGCATGATCGGCGATCCAAGCGGCAAGAACGCGATTCGGCCGGCGCTGACGTGCGACGAGGTTAAAGAGAATGCACGAACGTACAAACAGCAAATCTTCAAGATTCTTGATCCGGAAAAGACGCTGGTTATGTTTAACTCCAGCTGGATGAATGAAATGACCGCCGCCGATGTCATCCGGCTGGCCGCGTTGCATACTGTAGCGCGTATGCTGGAGCGGGACGATTTTCACCAGCGCTATGTCCGTGGACAGCCGATTGCAATTCATGAGTTTCTGTATCCGCTCGTGCAGGGCTACGATTCGGTGGCGATGCGCGCAGACGTGGAGCTGGGGGGGACGGATCAGAAGTTCAATATGCTGGTCGCACGCGAACTGCAGAAACACCATGGCCAGCCACCCCAGGTAGTGATGACGCTGCCGATCCTGGAGGGCACGGATGGCGTCAACAAGATGTCGAAGTCGTTGAAAAACTACATTGGCATCAACGAACCGGCGACGGAGCAGTTTGGCAAGCTCATGTCGATATCGGACGAGCTGATGTGGCGCTATCTGGAGGTCCTGTCATTCGAGGATCTCGAGACGATCGAACAGTGGCGCCGTGAGGTCGACGAGGGGCTGAACCCCCGTGACGTCAAGGTCCGGCTGGCCAAGGAGGTGGTTGCGCGCTTCCATAGCGCCACCGCCGCCGATAAGGCGCACGAAGAGTTCGTCGCCCGCTTTCGCCAGGGGATAATTCCCGATGAAATGCCCGCGGTCCGGCTGACCACTACAGGCGCCGGGCTGCCGATAGCGCGAACCCTGAAGGAAGCGGGGCTCACGGCCAGCACCTCCGAGGCGATACGCCTGATCAAGCAAGGGGGGGTGCGCATCGACGGCGCGCGCGTGGAAGACCCCAAGCGCGAAATCACAGCCGATCAAACATACGTTTTTCAAGTGGGGAAACGCAAGTTTGCCCGCGTAACCGTCGCCAAGGCCTCGTAAAGACTTCTCCCGCCCTGCGGCCAGCGGGTGCGGGGGGACCGCGGTGCAGCTCGGCTCTGTCT
>FXBF010000024.1_pt1 | contig 37414 bp, 31 predicted proteins | sample 5335321 | NCBI WGS metagenome assembly FXBF01 (sample SAMEA103928391, study PRJEB20085) | sediment metagenome | isolation source: sediment
TCGGCATTGGACCGGGTATCACAGGAAGATGTCGGCGTGGTGGTAATCCTGCACCGTGAGGAATCGCCGGGCCAACTCCTCAAGCATATGGAGGCCTTGCACGATGTCGACGGACCCTTAAAATTGACTGATACTCGTGGGAGCCGACAAGAGATGCGAACCTATGGTCTCGGCGGCCAGATCCTGCATGACCTGGGTGTTGGTCGCATGCGTGTACTCGGCCATCCTGTGAAGGCACCGGGGATGTCGGGGTTTGATCTAGAAATTGTCGAGTACATCAAAGACGAATCTGGCAAAGAGTTACAAACCAACAAGAAAATACAATCAAAATGAGCGAAGAAAAAATAATACAGGGTGATCTTGTCGTCCGGGGATTGCGGTTTGGAATCTTGTTGAGTCGATTCAATGATTTTATCGGCAATCATTTGCTTGCAGGCGCCATTGACTGCATCGAACGTCATGGCGGCGAACGCAGCAACATCGAGGTGGTGCGGGTCCCCGGGGCCTATGAAATGCCGTTGGCGGCGAAGGCCATGGCCGAAAGTCGAAATTACGATGCCCTGATTGCCTTGGGCGCAGTGATCCGCGGCGCCACCCCGCATTTTGATTATGTTGCTGGTGAATGTATCAAGGGGCTGACCCAGGTGGGACAGCAGTACATGATCCCGGTGGGATTAGGTGTCCTCACCGTTGACACGATAGAACAAGCGATTGAACGTGCCGGCACCAAGGCCGGCAACAAGGGCGTTGATGCGGCCCTGGCGGCCATTGAAATGGCCAATCTGTTAAAGCAACTGCGATAACAGACGCAGAGGAGGGCTGGTATGAGTAAGGGCAGTCGCCACAAGGCCAGGCAGGCTGCAGTCCAGGCGCTTTATCAATGGCAACTCACCGAGCAGGAACCGGGTGAGATTGAAGGCCACTTTATCCTTGAGCACGAGGTAGCGGAAATGGATCTTGAATATTTCCGTAATATTGTCCGGGAAGTACCGATGCGTTTACACGAGCTCGACGATCATATCACCCCTCACATCAAGCGTGAGATTGAGGAAATCGATCCGGTAGAGCGGGCGATACTCCGCATCGGTGTCTACGAACTCGAGTTCCACCACGAAGTCCCCTACAAGGTGATCATTAATGAGGCCGTCGAACTCGCCAAGACCTTTGGTGCCGAAGACGGTTACAAGTTCATCAATGCCGTACTCGATAAGGTTGCCGGCGAATTACGCAATGACGAGATCAAGTCGTCCTGACCCCAACCCCCTTGAACGAGTTTGAACTCATAGAGTCTTTTTTTGCGGCTAATACCCCTGCCCGTAACGACGTTATAACCGGTATCGGTGATGATGCCGCGATACTGGCGGTCCCGCCAGGCCAGCAGTTAGTAACGACCACAGATGTGCTGGTAGCTGGTATCCATTTCCCCGAAAATACAGAACCAGAGGACATCGGTTACAAATCATTGGCGGTCAGCCTGAGCGACCTGGCGGCAATGGGCGCGACCCCGGCCTGGTTTACCCTGACCCTGTGTCTGCCCGCAGTCGATGAGGATTGGCTGGCAGCTTTCAGCCGCGGCCTGTTTACGTTAGCACGTGATTATGAACTCGCCCTGGTTGGTGGCGATACCGTTCGCGGTCCCCTGGTGATTGGGGTCCAGGCGCATGGGTTTGTCCCGGAAGGGGAGGCATTGCTGAGGTCAGGGGCGGGGGTTGGAGATACTATCTATATCAGCGGCACGTTGGGCGCGGCTGCTATTGGCCTGTTGACCCGTCAGGGCAAGCTCGATCTGACTGTCACGGAAAGACAAAACGCCCAGGCAAAACTTGATCGTCCGTTGCCACGGGTGCGCGAGGCCTTGGCGTTACGGGCTTGTGTCAGTGCCTGCATCGATATATCCGATGGGCTGATTGCAGATCTGGGTCATATCCTGATCGCGAGCGATGTTGGCGCACGCGTGCAGTTGTCGCAGGTCCCGGTTGATCCGGTCTGTGTGGCCCATGCCAGTGGTGACGAACGCTGGCGCCTGGCGCTGACCCGGGGCGATGACTACGAGTTGTGCTTCACAGTCCCGCCAGCAAAACAAAACCAATTTGAATCTATCGCAGATTCTAATCCGGGTCTCTACAGTGCAATCGGTGAAATCGAGGCCGCCCCCGGTCTGCGCCTGGTGGATGGGAACGGCAAAATTGTACAACTTCCGGCTACCGGCCATAATCATTTCGCCCATGCCAGCGGCTGCTGATATGAAACTGCCGGCCGGGATCTGGCGCCATCCCCTGCATGTCCTGGCCTTGGGTTTCGGTGCCGGGGCAGTACCTGTGGCCCCCGGTACCTTCGGCACCCTGGCGGCGATCCCTTTGTATCTCCTTATGACCCGGCTCGACCTGACTTATTATATAGCCGCAGTCGTACTGTTATTCGGTATCGGTGTCTGGGCCTGCGATAAAACCGGGCGGCAACTTGGCATCCATGATCACCCGGCGATAGTCTGGGACGAGGTCGTTGGTTACCTCATTACAATGATCGCGGTACCACTTAGTTGGTATTGGTTGTTGGCAGGGTTTTTATTGTTCCGGCTGTTTGATATCTGGAAGCCGTTCCCGATCCGCCTGCTCGATCAGCGGGTGGGTGGCGGATTCGGTGTCATGGTCGATGACCTGGTCGCCGGGGTCTATGCCTGGCTGACCTTGTGGGGACTGATCCTTGGTTGGCGCGCCCTCGCTTGATCAATGTTTGTAAGATGAACTGATAATATGCCGCCTGGCGCCCAAAAACTGAACAAAAAAACAAAGTCGCCAATGATGGCGATGGCGCCGGCAGGAGTCTTGAGATGACCCGACCCGTGACACCGGTAATCTCGGTCGACATTATCATCGAGCTGATCGATCGGAATGATCGACCGATCGTGTTGATTGAGCGGCGTAATCCACCATCCGGCTGGGCCTTGCCGGGTGGTTTTGTCGATGTCGGTGAGACCCTGGAACATGCCGCTGTCCGCGAGGCCGAGGAAGAGACCAATCTGACCGTCAGCTTGCAGGCACTCCTGGGCTGCTATTCTGATCCGGCCCGTGACTTCCGCGGGCATACTATCAGTGCCGTCTATATCGCTGAGGCGACCGGCGACCCAAGGGCCCAGGATGATGCCAAAGCGGTTAAGGTCGTTCCGCTGACGGCCTTACCGCAGCGGCTTGCCTTTGATCATGATCTGATTCTGCAGGATTATCTGAAGTATCGGCACGAGGGTAAGCCCGTGCCGCTTCGAGGCTAGTAACTAGTGCTTTATCGGACGGCAACACCCAACAGCTTGAGCGCTTTCTGGGCATTTTTGAAGCCCTGATTGGCTGAGCGATTCCACCATTTGATCGCCTCCGGCATATTTTGCTGGACACCTTCACCGCGGGCATACATGACCCCGAGATTATATTGGGCGGCCGCGTCACCTTTAACCGCGGCCATGGAGTACCAGCGTAATGCCTCAATGGCGTTTTTTTCGACCCCGAAACCCTGGGAGTAGACTAGACCCAGGTTATACTGGGCATCCGGGCTGCCCTGTTTGGCGGCGGCCTTCCACCAACCGATGGCCTTTTCGATGTTGGGAGTGACGCCGACACCCTTGGCGTAAGCGATACCCAGATTGTACTGGGCCTCCAGATGGCCGTTGCTGGCCGCCATGGTATACCAGTGGATGGCAAAAGCCTGGTCCTGTATGACGCCTTTGCCATGCATATACATGGTCCCCAGAAGATATTGGGAGTCGACATGGCCCTTGCGGGCAAGCATGAACCATAAGCGATAGGCCCCTTGTTTATCACCTTTATCGTAAGTAGCCAGACTTTCCTGGTATAGCTGGTGATAGATCCCTGTTTTGGTAATGGCCTTGTCTAGGCGCTCGGTATCGCTGTGGTCATTGCTAAGCGAGACCGGGCCGGTGGCAGCCTGGGCGGCTGGCGCGAAGAAGTGGATAAGTATCAGCACCAGCCCGCTGAGCAGGACCAGCTTGAACATGGTTTTACCGGGCAGCCTTGCCGCAGCCGGTATTATGGGCAACCCTTCGTGTTGCATCGTGCACCTCCCATCACGCCCCATCAGGAAACATGACTTCTTATCCTGAATTACCATCAAGATTCGTGCCACAATTACGCCGATTATGGCCGCTGGCCCTGAAAAATCGTTGTTTCCCCTGGGTTTGACGCTGGTCGGCGGAACTCATACTCCAGCAATATCTAGGATAGAATGGCGGTAGCGGGGGCGATATAAAAATATGGACTTGGAAGTTCTGGCACGGAAACTGGGGGAGGTGCTGAAACAGGCGCAGGCCGTGGTGGTGACTGCTGAATCCTGTACCGGCGGTTGGGTGTCACAGACCCTGACTGCGATCCCGGGAAGTTCCCATTGGTTTGAACGGGGTTTTGTTAGTTACACCAATGTCGCCAAACGGGAGATGTTGGGCGTCAAAACCGATATCCTCGCCCGTTTTGGGGCCGTCAGTGAGAAAACGGCACGCGCCATGGCCGAGGGTGCGCTCGTCCACAGCCGGGCCGATTATTCCCTGGCTATAACCGGCATTGCCGGGCCAAGCGGGGGGACGCCGGAAAAACCCGTCGGTACCGTTTGTTTCGCCTGGTGCCACCGTGGGGGTGAATCGACATCAGCCACCCGCCATTTTAGCGGTGATCGCCAAACGGTCCGGCAGCAGGCGGTCGCTGCGGCCCTGCAGGGCTTGCTGGACTTCCTGGACTGAGTTTAGCCTAAGCATTTTCGGTGTTTTTTCCGGCTTTAATCTGTGCCTGGGTCCGTTACCGAGAAGGGGCTAGGCCGTGCCCGATGACTGTGAAATAATTCTAACCGCGCGAGACAATCATCACATACCCATAATGCAACCAGCACTCAGGAGCGCCCAATGGATAGTAATAAATCGAAGGCCTTGAAAGCCGCCCTTAGTCAGATCGAAAAACAATTTGGTAAGGGCGCAGTAATGCGCTTGGGGGATAGCCAGTCCCCGCAGAATATCGAAGTCATCCCCACCGGTTCCCTGAGTCTCGATATTGCCCTCGGTATCGGCGGCGTGCCACGGGGCCGGGTGGTGGAAATCTATGGGCCGGAGTCTTCGGGTAAGACCACACTGACTTTGCAGGTGATCGCCGAGGCGCAGAAACTGGGCGGCACTGCCGCCTTTGTTGACGCCGAGCATGCCATGGATCCGGCTTATGCAAAGAAGCTGGGGGTGAATGTCGACGACCTGCTGGTGTCCCAACCCGATACCGGTGAGCAGGCGCTTGAGATCACCGATATGCTGGTGCGTTCCGGGGCGGTGGCCGTGGTGGTTATCGATTCGGTAGCGGCGTTGACCCCCAAGGCCGAGATCGAGGGCGAGATGGGTGATACCCATGTCGGACTACAGGCACGATTGATGTCGCAGGCCTTGCGCAAGCTGACGGCCAATATCAAGCGCTCGAACACGCTGGTAATATTTATCAATCAGATCCGAATAAAGATCGGCGTCATGTTCGGCAACCCGGAAACCACAACCGGCGGTAACGCCCTTAAGTTTTATTCTTCGATCAGGCTGGATATCCGTCGCATCGGTGCGATTAAGAAGGGCGATGAAATTCTCGGTAACCAGACCCGGGTTAAGGTGGTGAAAAACAAGATGGCGCCGCCATTTCGTAAATGCGAGTTCGACATCCTCTACGATGAAGGCATCTCCAAGTTGGGCGAGCTCATCGACCTGGGCGTGGACAACGATATTGTCGACAAGGCCGGTGCCTGGTACAGCTATAACAAGGAGCGTATCGGTCAGGGACGGGAGAACGCCCGCCAGTTCCTGCGGGATAACCCCAGTATCGCCACTGAAATCGAACAACGTATCCGGGAGAAACTGTTGATCCGGACACCGGTAGTGGAGCTAGAGCCTGCTGAAGACGACCTGGCTGAGGAGGCTGAGGCCTGAGCGACGATACCACTGTCGAGGAAGAGATCAGCCCATCGCGGGCGCGCGTCATGGCGATGAATCTGCTGGCGCGCCGGGAATACAGTTACCAGGAGTTGCACAATAAGCTTGTCGGCAAGAAAGTACCTTCAGCTACCGTTAGCCGGGTCCTTGATCAACTTCAGTCCGATAATCTGCTCTCCGATGAACGCTTTGTCGAAGCTTTTATTCGGGTGAAGCGCAATCGTGGCCACGGCCCGGTACGAATTCAGCATGACCTGGAGACCAAGGGAGTGGCAACAGAATTGATTACACAATGGCTCGATTTCACTGAGCGATCATGGAACAATGACGTTGTCAGGGTGCGACGAAAGAAATTCGGGGATACCCTGCCCGGAGATTTTAAGGAACGCGCCTGTCAGGCGCGTTTTCTTCATTATCGAGGCTTTACCCATGACCAGATTAAATTTGCCCTGAACACGAATGTGGTTGATCAGAGTTAGTCGATGAAGATTACCGATATACGCCAGGCCTTCCTGGAATATTTCAGGCGCAACGGTCATGAGATCGTCGCCAGCGGCCCACTGGTGCCGGAGAATGACCCGACCCTGTTATTTGTTAATGCCGGTATGGTGCAGTTCAAGGATGTTTTTCTCGGCGTCGACAAACGGCCATACTCGCGTGCCGCTAGTTCGCAATGCTGTGTCCGCGCTGGTGGCAAGCACAACGATCTTGAAAACGTCGGCTATACCGCCCGCCACCACACCTTTTTTGAGATGTTGGGCAATTTCAGTTTTGGCGATTATTTTAAACGTGAGGCCATTCAATATGCCTGGGAATTTCTGACCAAGGAATTGCAGATGCCGGCAGAACGCTTATGGGTGACGGTTTATGAGAACGATGATGAGGCTGCGGATATCTGGTTAAACGAAATCGGCGTTGACAAGAGATTGTTTGGCCGCCTGGGAGAGAAAGATAACTTTTGGTCTATGGGTGAAACCGGGCCCTGCGGCCCTTGCTCAGAGATTTATTATGACCATGGGCCTGAAATTCCGGGTGGCCCCCCCGGCAGTCCGGGTGCCGAAGGCGATCGTTATGTGGAGATCTGGAATCTGGTATTTATGCAATTCGATCGTGATGCTGCAGGTAAACTGACACCGCTGCCCAGTCCCTCGGTGGATACCGGTATGGGCCTGGAGCGGGTTGCGGCGGTGATGCAGGGCGTCCACAGCAATTATGAGATTGATTTATTTCAGAACCTGATCAAGGCCGTGGCCAAGGTGGTGGATTGCAAGGACCTGGAGCAGAACTCTCTCAAGGTTATCGCCGATCATATCCGGGCGGCTAGTTTTCTGATTACCGACGGCGTTATGCCGGACAATGAGGGCCGGGGTTATGTATTGCGCCGGATTATCCGGCGGGCGATCCGGCATGGTTATGAGCTCGGCACGAAGCAGCCGTTTTTCCATAAATTGGTCGCCAGTCTTTGTACGGAGATGGGCGCTGCCTATCCGGAACTGTTGCAGGCCCAGACACAGGTGGAACAGGAATTGCGGCAGGAAGAAGAACAGTTTACCGAGACCCTGGAGCAGGGCATGAAGATCCTGGAAGAAAGCCTCAATAAACTAAAAGGCAAAAAGAAGGTTTTGCCTGGTGAGACCGCCTTTAAATTGTACGATACATACGGTTTCCCGGTGGATCTCACTGCAGATTTTGCTCGCAAGCAAAATGTGACTGTCGATATGAATGGCTATGAAAAGGCCATGGATGCACAAAGGGAACGCGCGCGAGCCGCTGGAGATTTTGATCTGGATGCTTTGCGGACAATCAATGTAAATGTCCAAACAGAATTTATAGGTTATGACCATGATGAAGGTGAAGGTAAGATAGTTGCCCTGGTGGATACCTACGGTAAGGCTATCAAGGAAGTCTCAGACGAGACAAATGATGCAGTTGTAATACTGGACCGTACACCATTTTATGCCGAGTCAGGCGGTCAGGTAGGTGATCATGGTTTTCTAAGTACAGCACAAAACGATTTCTTCAATGTCACAAAAACACAGAAATTACCAGGCGGAGCTTATTTGCATATAGGTCATATAGAGAAAGGGCAAATAAAAATAGGTGATATCGTTAAGGCCGTTGTTTCATCTGAGCGCAATCGCACCAAACGTAATCACTCCGCTACCCATTTATTGCATGCGGCATTACGCAATGTGTTGGGTGATCACGTTACACAGAAAGGGTCGCTGGTGGAGAGGCACTACCTTCGTTTTGATTTTTCCCATAGTAAGCCGGTGAGTAATGACGAGTTATCAGTGATAGAAGATTGGGTGAATGAGAAGATTCGTGCCAACCATGTAATCGAAGTTAATACTATGAAACTTGAGGATGCCAAGGAAAGTGGTGCCATGGCATTATTTGGTGAAAAGTACGATGATGAAGTACGTGTCTTGAGTATGGGTAATTTCTCAAAAGAGCTATGCGGTGGTACACATGTCAGCCGAACCGGAGATATTGGGCTGTTTAAAATCACCGCAGAAACTGGTGTTGCTGCAGGAGTACGACGTATCGAGGCCAAGACCGGTGAGGCCGCTATCCAATACGTGCGGCAGGAGGAAAACCGACTTGTTCAGATCGCCCGATTATTAAAGGAGAAGACGCGTCAACTGGAAAAAGAAATCGAACAGCTGAAAAGCAAGCTGGCAACGACTGCCGGTGGTGACCTGGCCGGTCAGGCCCAGGACGTGAATGGGGTGAAAGTCCTTTCAGCGAAGCTCGAGGGTGTGGATGCCAAGGCACTACGCGAGACTCTGGATCGGTTGAAAGACAAATTTGGACAGGCAGCGATTGTACTGGCTACGGTGCAGGGCGATAAGGTCAGTCTGGTCGCCGGCGTCAGCAAGGAACTGACCAAGCAGGTACCGGCCGGGGAGCTGGTCAATCTCGTGGCCAAACAGGTCGGTGGCAAGGGCGGGGGCCGGGCAGATATGGCCCAGGCCGGTGGCAATGACCCCTCTAAACTGGACGAGGCCTTGGGCCTGGTCAATGCCTGGGTCAAATCCAGACTGAAATAGCCGCTACGTCTATTTACTCAGACAGGCTAGTACGGTTTAATCGGGCGCTTTTATGGCCCGGAATAGAGCATTGGCGTTAATTGTCCAGAAATATGGCGGGACCTCGGTTGGCAACCTCGAGCGCATTCGTGAGGTGGCCAAGCGTGTCGCTGCGAGCCGCGCCAAGGGTGACGATCTCGTCGTGGTAGTCTCGGCGATGAGTGGGGAGACGAATCGCCTGGTTAATCTGGCCAAGGAGATATCGGCGGTCCCATCGGCGCGCGAGCTCGATGTGTTGTTGGCCACTGGCGAGCAGGTCACCATTGCCCTGTTAAGCATGGCCTTACAGGAAATCGGCTGTGATGCCCGTTCCTATACCGGTCACCAGGTGCATATCCGGACAGATAACAGCCATGGCCGGGCGCGGATTCAGGCCATCGACGATGTCCGGGTCCATAAGGAGCTGAAGAAGGGCAGGGTGGTGGTAATCGCCGGTTTCCAGGGGGTTGACGAAGATGGCAACATTACTACCCTGGGCCGGGGGGGTTCGGATACCACGGCGGTGGCGATGGCGGCAGCACTTAAGGCCGATGAATGTCAGATCTATACAGATGTTGACGGTGTTTATACGACCGACCCGCGGATCGTGCCTCAGGCCAGGAGGTTAGAGCGTGTTACTGTCGAGGAAATGCTTGAACTATCCAGCCTCGGGGTAAAGGTGTTACAAATACGGTCGGTAGAATTTGCCGGTAAGTACAAAGTCCCCTTACGGGTCCTGTCTTCCTTTGAAGATGGTCCGGGTACCTTAATAACATATAAGGAAGATGATATGGAACAGGCGCTCATTTCAGGCATTGCCTTTAATCGTGACGAGGCGAAGCTGACCATCGTCGGTGTGCCCGATCAACCGGGTGTGGCCTCAAATATTCTCGGCAAGATCTCTGAGGCTGATATTAATGTCGACATGATTGTACAAAATGTTGGTGAAGACGGGACCACCGATTTCACCTTCACTGTCCATCGCGTCGACTACCCCAAGGGTATGGCGATACTCGAGGATGTCGCGAAAGAACTTTCTGCCCGCCAGGTGACGGGGGATGACAATATTGTCAAGATCTCGGTCATCGGCGTCGGTATGCGTTCGCATGCCGGTATTGCCAGGACAATGTTTGCGACACTGGCAAAAGAGGGTATCAATATCCAGATGATCTCGACCTCGGAGATCAAGATCTCGGTTGTGGTTGACGAAAAATACCTGGAATTGGGGGTGCGGGCGCTGCACGCTGCCTTTGGCCTGGAGACTGCTGATGCTAATCAATGATCAATCTGAAAACTGGCACAAAAGCTGCAACATGATAGGGGTGTCTCTTATCGGGGTGGGAATGGTTCAGTATCTCCGGTCTAAGAGTCAGGTAGCTGTTAGCTGATGATTATCTGTTAAAACAAGTAGTTATGACAGTTTAATCAGAAACAACACTAACACAAAGCTTGTTGCCGTATTGTCAGATTGACCTGCAACGGCATCTTGCCATCATCGCGATGATTGTGTTTCATTGTTTCCGGCTAGGGGCATCAAGTCAGGAATCTACTTGAGGAGTACAGCAAGATGCTGATTTTAACAAGGCGTGTAGGCGAGACCTTGAATATCGGGGATGATGTACAGGTAACTGTACTAGGTATCAAGGGGAACCAGGTCCGTATTGGCGTCAGTGCGCCAAGAGAAGTGCCGGTACATCGCGAAGAGATTTACGAGCGCATTCAAAAAGAAAAAAAAGAAAAAGCAGAACAGAGCGCATAGTCGTCAGGGATAGACCCAGCGCCTTTACGGCGCATAGACCAGCGGTTATCCTTGCGGTCGCTGAAAGACCGGAGAGATGGCCGAGCGGCTGAAGGCGCTCCCCTGCTAAGGGAGTATGGGCTAATCCCCATCGAGGGTTCGAATCCCTCTCTCTCCGCCATTATTAACAAAAGGGCCCTTGAGGGCCCTTTTGTTAATAATCGTGTAAATAGAGTGGATAAGAACTTGTGAGAATCCCGACGGGCAGGGATGCCCTAGTGTCGCGAAGGCCAGGGATGGCCGAGAGCGACCTCTCTCAGTCACTTGCAACGAAGGGCCTTTGATTATAAAGGCCCTTCGTTGCAAGTGAAGGTACGAGTTTCGAGTGCCGAGAAAACTTGAAAACCCCCCGTAAGTGAAGCTATAGTTCACGCCCTTACAGAGTCCTAGGTCTCGTTACTCGTCCCTAGTACCTCGAAACTGTTTTTATGCGCCCGTAGCTCAGCTGGGCGAGACGGAAATTGAAAAAGGTCCTGTGGACCTTTTTCCCGACGAGCGCCACGCCAAGGAAGGCGTGGCCGGTGTAAGGTAAAGCAACACTTTTACGCCAGGGATGGCTGGTACAGAATCAAATTTATTGCGCCCGTAGCTCAGCTGGATAGAGTACCTGGCTACGAACCAGGTGGTCGGGAGTTCGAATCTCTCCGGGCGCGCCAAAGAGAAAAGCCGATGCGTATGCATCGGCTTTTTTACTATTGCACCCGGAGAGTTTGTGGCCTGCATCAAAAAACGATGCAGGCACTACTGTTCCCGCCCGGCCCGCGGACTGGTAAGCCGCGGGCGTTCACACGGATCAAAGCGGTGCTTTGATAGTTTCCGTGTTCACCCAGGCGCGCCAAATAAAAAAGGGGTCCGTTTTTTGGGCCCCTTTTTTATTTGGTTTGTTTGAACAGATTCGAACTCCCGACGAAATCATAGGTCTGTTCGACAAATCGGCAGGATCGCCGGTTTGGACGCCGGCGCGGGTTTTGCAACGGCGCCCGCAGGGCGCGGACCAGGGACGACGTACAGGAAGTACTAGTGTCGCGTGAGGCAGGACGCCGGGAGCGACCGGTCCGCGTCAATCTCTCCGATATTCATTGCACCCGGAGAGATTGTGGCCTGCATTAAAACAGGAAAGTCGCGAGTCAATCTCTCCGATATTCATTGCGCCCGAAGGTCGATGATAACCGCCAGAGAAATCAGTTTTTCATGCGCTGTTCCTTCTCCAGCAGTACCGTGAACGCACTGGCTGGTACTGGTTTGCTAAACAGATATCCCTGCATGTAATCACAACCACAGGCACGCAAGAAGGCAAACTCGTCTTTGGTTTCCACACCTTCGGCAACAACCATTAAATTCAGGTTGTGGGCCATGGCAACAATGGTCGTAACAATGGCGGCATCGTCCGGATCGGATGAAATATCGCGCACAAAAGAATGGTCAATCTTGAGAGTATTAATGGGAAAGCGTTTCAGATAACTCAGGGATGAATAGCCGGTCCCGAAATCATCGATGGCAAACCTGATCCCCATCTTGCCGAGAGCTCCAAGGGTGTCGATCGTCTCCTGGGCATTTTCCATAATCACGCTCTCGGTAATCTCGAGCTCCAGCCGTGCGGGATCGAAACCGGAATTTTCCAGTACCCTGTTGATGACGTCCGTCAGATTTAGTGTATTGAATTGTCTGCTTGATAGATTAACAGCCAGATTTATTGGTGGAAACCCGGCATTGCGCCATACCATAGCCTGGTCGCAGGCAGTTTGTAAGACCCACTCCCCCACTGGAACGATGAGGCCGGTATCTTCCAGTAGCGAAATAAACTCGGTCGGCGAAACCAATCCCAGATCCGGATGCTGCCAGCGTAACAGGGCCTCAACACCGACTATTTTGCTGGTATCCAGGCCAACCTGCGGTTGGTAGTAGAGCAGAAACTCCTGACGATCGAGCGCATGGCGTAGACTGGTTTCCAGCGTTAGCCGTTCGAAGGCCTTGGCGCTCATGTCGGCCGAATAGAAGTGGTAGTTATTACGGCCTGCGTCTTTGGCGCGGTACATGGCCGTGTCTGCGTTCTTCAGCAGTGCATGGGCATCCTGACCGTCATCGGGGTAGAGGCTGATGCCGATACTGCCGGTTACGAACAGTTCGTGCCCCTCATCATGAAATGGTTGTTCAAAGGCCTGCAGAATCTTCCTGGCTGTAGTCGGTACATCATCCACACTAGCGATATCTTCAAGCACAATGGCAAACTCGTCACCGCCGAGCCGGGCAACTGTGTCGCCTTCACGTACGCAGCCAAACAGGCGCTTGCCAAAAGCCTGGAGCAGACGGTCGCCGACATCATGTCCCAGGGTATCGTTAATATTCTTGAACCGGTCCATGTCCAGGAAAAGCACAGCCACCAGACGCTGGGACCAGCGGGCACGCGTCAGCGCGTGTTCCAGGCGATCCATAAATAGGACGCGATTTGGCAATTCTGTCAGTACATCGTGGTGCGCGAGATAATGTAACCGTTCCTGGGTTTGCATCCGCTCGGTGATATCCTTGCCGGTGGAAATGAAGTGGGTGATATTTCCTTGGCTATCCTTGAGCGGTGTGATGGATTCTTCCTCGTAGTAGAGCGAGCCATCTTTCTTGCGGTTAATTAATACATCACGAAACACCTCTCCCTTCAGAATTGTCTCCCAGAGCTGCTTATAGAAGGCAAGATCATGTTTACCTGATTTGACGATGTTGGTTTTACGGCCCAAGGCTTCCGATCGCGTGAATCCCGTCGTTTCTTCGAATGCGGGATTGACGTATTCAATTATCCCATTGTTGTCGGTAATGACTACGGAGTCTGCCGTTTGTTCCAGGGCGCTGGACAGCTTGGTCATCTGTGCATCCGCCTGTTTACGTTCAGTAATGTCGATGAACGTTACCACACACCCAATAATTTCACTTGCACGTAGAATTGGGTGTGACCAGCACTCAGCGGGGATACTGGTACCATCTTTGCGCCATAAAATATCATCTTTTTGATGAGTGCCTTTACCTGCCCTGTATGCTTGGTAAATGTAACACTTTTCCGGGGGGTGGGAGCTGCCGTCAGGGCATGTGTGGTGTGTCAATGTATGCATGTTCTTGCCGAGCAACTCGGCCACATCATCGTAACCGAGGAGCTTGAGGCAGGCTGTATTAGCGAAGGTACAGTTGCCATCCAGGTCCAGGCCGTAGATCGCCTCACCGGTGGACTCGAGTAGTAATCGGATTTGCTCTTCGTTCTCGCGCAGTATTTTCTCCGCGTGTTTGTTTTTTATTGCCCCAGCCAGGACGTTTGCCACTGCCTGAAGAAAATTGATGTCATCACGGGTGAATTTTCGTAATTTACGGGTGTGTACGCCAAGGACGCCAATTGGACGCCCCTTGCCATGGATGATGGTACTCATGCCGCTGACTACCCCGTGTTCATGAAGCAGCGCCGGCCCTTTAAAACGTGTCTCCTCCTTGAGGTCCTCGACGACCACGGACGTTTTGGAAAATAGGGTATAACCCGCCTGTGAATCCTTTCCGGCATCCACCGTAGCCTGCCCCACCAGGCCCTCCTGCCAGCCCTCGCCGGCAGTTAGCAGCAACGCCTTACCGTCAGGTAGCAGTTCCAGTACCTTGCAGTACTCCGCGCCCAGGGTGCCGGCGACGATTCCTACGGCCCGGTCCATCAGTGCACGAAGGTCAATCTCCGACAGGGCATGCTGTCCCAGTTCAGCCACCGCTGCCTGTTGGCGCGTCCGCATCAATATCTCCTCTTCTACCTGTTTACGCTCAATGGCATATCGCAGGGAACGGGAAAGCACCTCACTGTCTCCTTTGCCCTTGACCAGGTAATCTTGGGCGCCGCCTTGTACACACTGCAAGGCTATGGCGTCATCATCATGGCCGCTCAGTACAACAACCGGGACGCGAGGGGCGGCGGTCTGGAGACGGGTGAGGCTGTCCAGGGCCCCTGAGTCAGGCAGACACAGATCCAACAGGACGAGATCGAATCCGGTCCTGTTGAGAGATAACAGTGCCTCGCCAAGGGAATCGACGTGCTCCAAGGCAAACCTGTTAGGGCCCAGTTCCGCCAACATCTCCTGTACCAGGCGGGCGTCACCGGGATTGTCTTCAACCAGTAAAATCTTGGTGGGTTTGGGTTTCATCTCATCTTACTAACTCGCTATCCTGCGAATCCTGTTTGAACCTATCTTAATCTTAGATAGTACTGCCTGTACGGAGTTGCTCTGCCGCTGCAAGGGGGAAAATCATATTTTTAGGTGAGTAAAGCAAAAAAGCAACAACTCGATGAATCTAGCCGAAGTAGCTGCAATCTCCAGGCCAACCCCACCGATTAGATGGTTAAAGAGCTGCATTCGCCGGCCCTTTGTTCTGCTGCATTTTCTTTACTATGTCCATAAGCGCAGATCAGGTGCCGTTTTTCGGCAGTTTCACGATGGTTAGCCAGAAGTCCTCAATGGCCCGCACTACGTTGATAAATTTCTCCAGATCCACGGGTTTGGTGATGTAGCAATTTGCATTGCGTTCATAGCTCATGAAGACATCCTGTTCGGCCGCCGAGGTGGTTAGCACGACGATCGGAATGCGTTTAAAGTATTTATCGGCCTTGATCTCTTCCAGTACTTCACGGCCGTCTTTTTTCGGCAGGTTGAGATCCAGCAGGATCAGGTCCGGACGAGCAGCATTGCTGTGCTTCCCCTGCTGCCGCAGAAAGGCCAGTGCCTCTTCGCCATCCAGGGCCACGCTCAGGTTGTTGCATAGCTTGTTTTCTTTCAGTACTTCCTCTGTCAACCGCACATCCCCTGGATTGTCCTCAACCAGCAGGATCTCAATTGGTTTGCCGTTGTTGTTCGTCATGTCCTTCGACCTCTTGTTTATACGGTAAAGTGAAATAGAATATCGCGCCCTTGCCGGGGGCCGATTCGACCCAGATACGCCCGCCATGGCGTTCGACAATCTTGTTACATATTGCCAGGCCGATACCGGTGCCCGGGTAATCCCCCTTGGCATGGAGGCGCTGGAAGATAATGAATATACGCTCGGCATATTCCGGATCGATGCCGATGCCATTGTCCTGTATAGAAAAAACCCATCCCTTCGAATCCTGTTCCGCCGCCACCTGAATCCGGGGGGGGTTATCGCTGTGGAATTTAATGGCGTTGCTGATGAGATTCTGGAACAATAACATCAACTGGTCGCCATCCGCAAAAACCGTGGGCAACGGGCCATGGGAAATCTCGGCATCATACTCATCGATTACCACCCTGAGGTTGGCCAGCGCTTTTTCCAGAGCCTTCTCGGCTTTTACCGATTTGAATGGTTCTCTATGTGAACTAACGCGTGAGTATGCCAATAGGTCGTTAATCAATGCCTTCATACGTCTGGCGCCATCAACGGCATAGGCGATGAAATCGTCTGCGTCTTTACCGAGCTTACCCTGATATCGCCGCTGCAGTAATTGCACGTAGCTCGTTATCATACGCAACGGCTCCTGTAAATCATGCGAGGCCACATAGGCGAAGCGCTCCAGCTCGGCGTTAGAACGTTCCAGCTCATCGGCATGTTTTTTCAGGGCTCGCTCTGCCTGTCTTCGTTCACTAATGTCCTGAATAACAGCGACAAACACAGCGGGCTCCTCAAGGCGCGAGAGTTGCAGTCGAACCTCGACTGGATAGGTTGTGCCGTCCTTGCGTTTGTGGAGTGTTTCAAAGATGAGTTGGCTCTCCATGCCTGTATGTAAGGGGTTAATCAGGTTAGAAAATTCATCTTCAGTGAATTCCGGTTTCAGGTCTAGTGGCGTCAACTGTTCCAGTTCCTCCATCGTGTAGCCGAGATTCTGCTGTGCACCCTGGTTGACCTGAATGAAGTGCAGGGACTCGGCATCAAAGACATAAATCTCGTTGGAGGAGCGGTCCATAATACGGCCGAGCCGCCCGGTCAGGGTTTCCATCGCCCTGCGCTCGGTGATGTCGGTGAAACTGACCACTGCTCCAACTATTTCGCCATTCCGGCGTATTGGGTAGGAGCGGTATTCGGTGGGAAAGCTGGAGCCATTGGCTCGCCAAAGGACCTCGTCGTCGACGTGCGCCCCTTTCTCCTGCCGGAAGGCCTGATGGATGCGGCAAGCCTCTTGCGGATACAGAGACCCATCCGGCCGTGTGTGATGGATCAGGTCATGCATGTTCTTGCCGAGCAGGTCCGAGGCGTCAATAAAACCCAACATCCAGATGCAGGCAGGGTTGGCGAAGGTGCAATTACCGTCTAAATCTATACCGTAGATAGCCTCTGCCGTGGAATCCATTAATAGACTTACCTGACTCTCACTGTTCTCCAAGGCAGTAATAGAATCCTTGATGTTTGTCTGCATTTCGTTGATGGCATTTACTACCTGGGTAAGTTCATCGGGTTTGTGCTCCTGGCGCGCTTTCCTGTCCAGGCTTAATTGCTTATCCAGTTTCTTGACATTTAATTTGCGTGCAAAATCTGCAATCCTGGTCAAATGCTTCGTAACCAGAGTCTGGAAAATGAGCAATATGAATGCAGCGACTAGAAATGTCTTGATGGCATTGCTGACAAGAATAACCCAGACCCTATCGAACAGGCGTTGATATACACCCGAGAGACTGGCGACAACGGTTAGTGTGCCGATTTCAATGGCACGCCCCCGGTGCCTATAAACCATCGGATATTGGCGGGAGATGGTGTTCTTTTCCTGACGGGTGCCTACAGATACCCATACCCTTTCACGATCCCTCACTTCCAGGAACTGCATGTCGCGAATCTGTAATATCCCCTCTAGGTGAGTTTTGAGCTCCTTGATATCCGAGGCCCATAATGTTGTGGTAAGGCTCTTCAGGTGCACGTCATGGACCTGTTGCAAATGATTATCGATTAAGGCGACATCATTTTTGTAGTCCCGTGTCAGCTGAATAGCTGTTGCAATCAGGGTAATAAGAGAGCTGAATAGAACAACGTAAATAATAAGACGGCGGGCGATGATTGATTTGTAGGTTCCGAGTTTGAAATTGAACACAACATCACCTCCCGGCGTAGGGAGCCAATATTTTCCGGTAGGCGCGCTGATAAAGGCCACTGGTTTTTATATGTCTTAGCGACTTGGCAAGCCTTGGGACTAGATTTTTATGCTTTTTGTGTAAGTAAACATACATCTTCCTGCGCGCAAGCGGCTTCCCTAATATTCTGACCTCCCGTATCTTGTGTTGTTTGATATAACCCAACCCTACCCAGCGTGAATAGACAATCGCGTCCACCCGGTTTTTTAGTAATAATGTGAAAAGTTGATCGACGTTTTTGACCTTGATGAGATCAGTCTCCGCCGGAATATTACGTTCCAGAATTTTCCAACCGGTAATGATTGCAACCGAATAGGGTTTGAGGCTTTTCCAACCCCTGATTGGGAAGCTTGCCTTTGTGGTAAAGACCACAAATTCCAGGTCCATGACCTTTTCCGGTACCTGGATCAGATTTGGGTAACTCTTTTGCAGACCGCCGATTCTAAGCAGATCGCCGTCATCGATGCCGGCATTGGCGTTAATGAGCGCTCTTTCTGCAGGCAACCGAACTGAATTTAATTGATAGCCGATACGGCGTAGTGCTTTGCCGACGATAACATCGACAAAACCTTTCTGGTCGCTGTTGGATAACGGTGACGTAAACGCCGTATTCAACACCAGTGTCTTTTCCGCAAAGACTGGATATGAAACAGCAAACCAGGCAATCACTGTTGCGAGCAACGATAGAGCGAGCTTCCGGTTAATGTTCATCGCGCGCCATTTTCAGCTGTTACTTATTACACGGCAAGTGGATATGGTGCGGCTGTATAGACACAAGCCTGCCAGCCTATCAATTTCCCTGTAAAAGGCCTGATGATCAATTTTCATCATGGCCACTCCATAGTAGATGAATACGGGCATAATCCCATATTATTTTTAAGGTAACATAGGATTACAATATTGTTGACTATGCCTGTCAACAATAATCAGGAGCTAGAGAATCACCACTGACCGACCAGCCATATCCCCCACCAACACCGTGAAATTGACGTGCCAGATTTAGTTGTAACCCTTAATTTATAGGTTTATTGGCATGTTGTTTGCTGTGTGATAGAGAGATTTAGTCTGAAACCAAGGGAATGATTAATGATGGAACAGACTTTGCTGATCGTCGATGATGAGGAAAATATCCTCCGTTCGCTCAAACGGCTCTTGCATAGTGATGGTTACCGTATATTGACTGCGAACCGGGGCAAGGAGGCGCTGGAACTGATTGAAAAACACAAGGTAGCCGTGATTGTGTCGGATCAGCGGATGCCAGAAATGAGTGGTATAGAGTTAATCAACAAAGCCAAGGAATTACATCCAGACTTAGTTTGCCTGCTACTGAGTGGCTATACTGAACATAGGTTTGTCCAGGACGCCAAGACCAAGAAAAACATCTATCGATTCTTGTCTAAACCCTGGGACGACGAAGTGCTTTGCACTGCTATTAGTGAGGCATTTATCCAATATGAGTCCGGACCTGGGTGCGAAACAAAGCACATGATCGAGAATTAAATGGATTTTAGTCATGAAAAATGCCTAACCTGGGCCTATCGTTTGTACCTTATCGGTCATGCGATCGCGCACAAGAAGTCCAGCATCGTCCAGCAGGAATTGTTAGATCATATCGTTTCTTTCTTTGGGGCATCCTCGGGCAGTATTGCCCTCTTTGATTATGGTAGTGATAATCTTACCATTGTCGCTGGTAGCGGCTCAGCCACTAATTATGTTGGATCGAAAATAAAACTTGGAGACGGTATTCTAGGGTGGGTGGCACGTGAGAAACAGCCTCTGTTGCTTTCTGGTGCGGTTTCCAGTGATTCCCGGTTCAAGAACCTTCAACCACGCAAGGAGGGAACCAGGCCCGGTTCGGCAATATGCTGGCCGCTGTTATCAGAGAATGAGATTATTGGCGCAATAAGTATTAACCGTAATCTGGAACACACACCCTTTGTCGAAGATGACCTCGAGCAGGGAGGCACGATGGTCAACTTCATTAGCCCCGTGGTCTGGAGTGTCAAGCTGTACAAGGAACAACAGCAGCGTAACGAAGAGCTTCAGGCAATTAATACCAAGCTCCAGGAGGCACAAAACCAGTTACTGCAATCAGAGAAGATGGCCGCTATCGGCCAACTGGCCGCTGGCGTTGCTCATGAAATCAATAACCCCGTGGGTTATATCAGTTCAAACCTCTGGACGCTGAAACGCTATGTAACCGATCTGATCAAGGTGATTGAGGCATACGAGCAGAGGGAAAAACACATCACTGCCCTGGCGGAAGTCGGCGCACTATACGAACTTAAAAAAGAGATCGATCTAGAGTATATAAAGAAAGATATCTCATCACTGGTAGACGAATGTAGAGAAGGTGCCGCGCGGGTAAAACAGATCGTCATGGATCTGAAGAACTTTTCCCACAAGGGTGAGGCCGAATGGCAATGGTCGGATCTGCATAAAGGGCTGGACAGCACCTTGAACATTGTCCATAACGAAATTAAGTATAAGGCAAAGATTAACAAAGAATATGGAGAACTACCGCAAATCGAGTGTCTTGCGCCACAATTGAACCAGGTATTTATGAACCTACTGGTGAACGCAGTTCATGCGATTGAAGACAAGGGCTCGATTACAATTAGAAGCGGTACCGAAGGGGAAGACCAGGTCTGGGTTGAGATAACAGATACGGGGAAGGGTATAAATAAAGAGAATCTCCAGCGTATTTTCGAACCTTTTTATACAACCAAGCCCGTTGGTGAGGGTACTGGCTTAGGTTTATCGTTGTCTTACAGCATTGTTAAGAAACATAACGGGCGCATTGAGGTGGACAGTGAAGTGGGCAAGGGCACTACTTTCAGGATCTGGTTGCCTGTGCAGCGGCAGAAACTCGAGAAAACGGGTTGAAATTAATTACCTGAGACCCTGATTTGAGATGCTATCTTAACTTAATGAAAGGGAAAACCGACAACTGGATCATATAAACGGACCGGAATAATGCAACATACAGTAACACATACAGATGGTGATGAGAGATATCGTATTATGCTCGTCGATGATGAAGATGGCATATTGCGGGCAATAAAACGCGAACTAGCTAAAGAGCCTTATGAGCTGGAAACATTTACAGATGCTGCACAGGCACTGGATAGGTTCAGCATGGTTGAATTCGATTTAGTTATTGCGGATTACCGCATGCCCGGAATGGATGGCGTAACCATGTTGACAGAAATAAAGAAGATCCGGCCAGATACGATACGTATAGTACTCAGCGGTACCGCCGACCTAGAGGTATTGGTAGAGGCGATCAACAAGGCGGAAATCTACCGTTTTATCGGCAAACCTTGGGTTGATTATGAGCTCAAAATAATCATCGCGCAGGCCCTAGAATTTTGCAGAATACAGAAGGAGAACCGTCGGCTAACTGAGCAGGTGAGAAAACAACAAGACCAGCTTAAGAAACAACAGGATATCCTGGAAAAACTGGAGTCCGAGTCGCCTGGCATCAGTCATGTGGAACGGGCGGATGACGGATCCATCATTATCGACGAAAACGATGTATAAGCTCCAGGAGACCGACTCCTAACTATACGCTTGTTTCATGAGGTCGAAAACAACAACCGGTATCATTCGGGGTAGGTTATGGATGTCCTGAATATCAGTTATCGGTTTACCTTCCCAACTGACAAGACACATACAATAAAACTGGCAATCGATAGCTCCAAGCTGGAACTTGCGACAACCGATAATCAACCGCTACCGGCCTGGACTGCCCTGGATTTTAATCAGTGCCCAAATTGCCCACTGGATGTAAAAAACTATCCATATTGTCCGGTCGCCCGGCATATCACCGGGTTGGTAGAGATCTGTGATAAGTTGGCGTCACATGATCATGTCCATGTTGAGGTAAATCTACCGGATCGAAAAGTAAGTGCAGAGACCACGGCCCAAAGAGGGTTAAGTTCATTGTTGGGTTTGATGCTGGCTGTGAGCGGCTGTCCCCGCACCGAATATTTCAAGCCGATGGCCCGATTCCACCTGCCGTTCGCCAATGAAGAAGAGACCATCTACCGGGCCGCGTCGATGTATTTGTTGGCACAGTATTTCCGGCGCCATCAGGGGTGCGAAGCGGATATCGATCTCAATGGCCTGGTTGAGATTTATGAAAACATCCAGATCCTGAACCATGCCATGGCCACCAGGTTGAAGTCCGCCGCCGAGACCGATGCGGCGGTAAATGCCGTGGTATTACTTGATTTGTTCGCCAAGGCACTGCCACACTCGATCACAGACTCGCTGCAAGATATTCGCTATCTGTTTCCCATGTATCTTGATGATGGCAGGCTAAAAATTAGGTAAATATCCATGTAGTAAATTCGCATATACTGTGCCATCTTGCCACGAAATGTTGGCTACAAAAGAGATTAAAAATAAACAGTAACTAACTTTAGAATACATAAGTACAAAGTATGGTTATTTATTGGTCATGTCACCAGTTCTGGTAATTATCCCTACCGGTGTCGGGTGGAATGACGATGACCGCGTCTCGTCGGACGCCATGAGCATCAATTATTTCAACGCTGGCCGGCATTAATGCGCAAGCCCGATTAATAATTAATTGAAATTCTCAAGGACCAAATGGAAATATGATTAAATCCAGTCAGCTATTCACTACCATTTGCATGGCCGTTATTTTTTTAGTCGCCCCCCTGGCCATCGCCGACAAACAAACTGAAACCATTAAGCGCCAACTGCTTAAGGCCTACCCGGATCTCAAAATACGTGCCATCCGACCATCGCCAATGCCAGGGCTGTATGAACTGGTAGTGGACCGGAGCGTGCTTTACGTCAGTACTGATGGCAAATACATTATTATCGGTGAGTTGGTCGATACAACGACCAAAGAAAATCTGACGCGGGTTGCCAATGAACGTGTTATGCGTTCGTTGCGCGAGGTTAATTTGCGGCTATTGCGGACGGTCAATGAAAGAGACATGATCATCATCGGACCAAAGCGCCCGAAACGGACGATTACGGTTTTTACCGACGTGGATTGTCCGGTTTGCGCCCGTTTTCATCGGGATGTCCCGCTCCTGAACAGGAATGGCGCCAGGATCCGCTATCTGCTGTACTCACGGGCCGGTGTTACCGGCCCGGATGGCAAAAAGACCAGTACCTATCTGCGCTCAGTCGCCGTCTGGTGCGCCAAGGACCGGGCCAAGGCGATCGGTTGGGCCAAGGCCGGCGGGCCGTTAACCATGCGTACCTGTCCCAATCCGGTAGCAAAGTATATTGCACTCGGGAGAAAAATGGGGTTGCGGGGTACGCCGATGATCGTTACCGATAAGGGGGTAATCATCAACGGCTATTCGAACGCTGCAGGCCTGCTCCAGGTCCTGGGGATTAATATGAAAAAGTAATACTATTATATTCAACTAAACGAGGTAATCGTTGGTACAGAAATTACTATGGCGTTCAACCGAAAACGCGAAAGAGAGGCAGAACGGGAGCTGACCCGCTTCAAGCAGGACACGGTCGCCAAGATACGGCAATCGGAGCGGGTGCTGGCGGGTTTTATGGAGATCGAGATCTGCATGCTCGGTGCCCGTTCGCTGGCCGAACTATTGGCCACGCTGGTTACCGAGCTCCCGAACAAATTTAAAGATGTCGACTGCGTGACCCTGACCTGTTTTGATCCTGAATACGAGATGCGGCGGTTACTGGAGGACACCGAGAAACAACAAATCTATGAAGCATGTTTTATCCCCATTACCATGGAGCAGATAGAGCAGCATTTTCCTGCCTTACGGCGGCCTTGGTTGGGCAAGTGCCGACCCAATACCCAGGCGATCTTCTTTCCCGCTTATGAGCAGGCCCTGGAATCCATGGTCATTGCGCCGCTCTATCACCAGGGCCGATTAATCGGTACTCTCAACCAGGGCAGTCGCAAACACGGCCACTTCAGCAGAGACAGTGTCACGAATCTGCTTGAACATCTCTCCGCCGTCCTGGCCTTGTGTATCGATAACGTCATCAGTCATGAACGTCTGAAGCTGGATGGCCTGACTGATGCCCTGACCGGTGTTTTTAACCGCCGTTTCTTCGAACAACGCCTGCATGACGAGGTCGAGCGCTGGCAACGTGCCGGCGATTCTCTCGTCTGCATGCTGGCCGATATCGATTATTTTAAACAGATCAATGATACCTATGGCCACCAGGCCGGTGACCGGGTGCTGCAGCGGATAGCAGTGGAGTTAGGCAAGGACCTGCGGGGCAGTGACGTCCTGGCCCGTTACGGCGGGGAGGAATTTGTCTTGTTGCTGCCGGCAACGAGCCGACAGCGGGCGGCCGATATCGCCGAACGTCTGCGATCCGATATTGAGCAGTTATCATTTGCTGATATCTCCAGCAGCAATATCAAGGTAACGATCTCAATCGGCCTGGCGGCTGTTACTCTGGAGCAACTGCCTGCCGGCCAGCCACCCGATCAGTGGCTGCTCGAACATGCCGACAAGGCCCTCTATCAGGCCAAACACGCAGGCCGGAACCGGATAATGATTGCGACAACCGCCTGAACTGTTATCTGCCTTCGTGTTATCCTGCCAGGCGACAAGAATTCGAATGTAGAACAGTCCGATAATCGATCGGGTACCCCATGTTGACTGAGACTGGTTTGGCATCGGCCAGATATAGTACTACCGGGTTATTGCAGGCATTGCAGGCTGGGGTAACGGTACTAACGGCCAACCAGCGACTCACCCGCATGTTGAAATATGCCTATGCCGAATGGCAACAGGCAAATGGCCAGACACTCTGGGAAACACCGGACCTGCTGCCCTGGCAGGCCTGGTTGCAGCGCCTATACGATACGGTGTCATTGAGTCTGTTAGGTGACGGCGTCGGCAAAGACCTGTTAAGCACAAGCCAGGAGCAGTTACTCTGGCTGCAGATCATCAAGCAGGCGGGGGTGGGCGGTGACATGTTGCCCACACCGGCGACAGCAAGGCTGGCCCGTGAGGCCTGGCGGCTCCAACAAGGCTGGCAGTTAACCCTAGGCGAGGACCCGACACTGCAGAGCGAAGATGTAGCCGCCTATATCGAATGGTCGCGTCGTTTCCGTCAACGTTGCCAAGACCAGGGCTGGCTGGATCAGTCCAGCCTTCCATCCTACCTCTCTGAGTTAATACAGACTGAACGACTAAAGCCGGAACCGGAGTTGCTGTTGCTTGGTTTTGATGAGTTCAGCCCCCAACAACTGCAACTGCTATCAGTCGTTCAGGCAGCACCATCCCGGGTCGCGGTGATTGCATCAGATGAGCGAACTAAGCAGGCCGTATCTGTCGGTCTGCCGAGTACAAAAGATGAAATCTGGACCGCTGCCTATTGGGCGAGAGAGCGTCTTGCTGAAAACAGCAGCCAGCGTATCGCTGTCGTCATACCGGAACTGGAAAAGATAAGAAATGATGTCGAGATCATTTTCGATCAGGTACTGCAGCCGGCATCCCTGTTGCCTGGCGAGGCCGGTAAAAGCCGGCCCTATAATATTTCCCTGGGACGGGCGCTGCTCGATTATCCGCTTACCGCCGGTATCTTTTTGATGCTCGAACTGGCCGAAGGGCCAGTGCCACTCAACAGCCTGGAGCAGCTCCTGCAGTCACCGTTTATTGCCGGGGCCGACAAGGAACTGAATCCGCGCAGCCTGCTCAGCCGGCGATTGCGACAACTGGGCGAGTTGACGGTATCGTTGAGCACGCTGATCTATTTTTCGGATCGGGCCGCTTGCCCGATACTCCATCAACGGCTGACAGAATTTCGCCAACTGCTGGATACTTTCCCCCGGCGGCAGACACCACAGGTATGGGCACACAGTATCTCCAGGCTGATAAGGACCTTGGGCTGGCCGGGAGAACGGACGCCTAATAGTGACGAATACCAGACAATCGAGGCCTGGCATGAATTGCTTTCGGAACTGGCGACACTGGGGATCGTCATGCCAACCATGACCCAGGCGGAATGTCTGGGCCAACTGCAGAGAATGACGACGGAAAAAATATTCCAACCCAAAAGCGATCCGGTGCCTGTACAGATTATGGGTGTGCTGGAATCGTCCGGCCAACAGTTCGATCAACTATGGGTGTTGGGGTTGCATGACGAGGCCTGGCCATCGGTCCCGCACCCGAACCCATTCCTGCCAATACATCAGCAACGACAGGCCGGCCTGCCGCATGCCAGCGCCGAGCGCGAATTGATAGTATCCCGTGCGATTACTGATCGATTACTGGCGGGCGCAGAATATAATGTCGTCAGCTATCCCTTACAGGAGGCAGACCGGCCGTTGCGCCCAAGCCCCTTAATCGGGCACCTGCCGGCAATAGACCGGGAGACGGTATTAAAAAAACAAGCCGTTAATTATTGGACCCGGATTCTCCACTCGCGCACACTCGAGTCGCTGGTCGATGAGCGGGCACCACCTTTCGAGGCGGCGACTATCCACGGCGGCAGCAGTGTCTTTCGCAACCAGGCGGTTTGTCCATTCCGGGCCTTTGCCGAGTTGCGCCTGGGGGCGCAGGCACTTGGCGGTATCGGTGTCGGCCTCGACCCGGCCCAGCGGGGCAAGCTTGTGCATCAGGCGCTCGAGGGTATCTGGAATGAGATTGCCAGCCACCAGGCGCTCATTGCACTCGATGGTAATGCGCTGGATCGATTGATCTCCAAAGTTGTGCAAGACGTTACCGATTTCCAGCGCAATCAACGGCCACTGACGTTTACCCGACGATTTACCGACCTCGAGCGCAGCCGTCTTGAACGCCTGCTGAAAGACTGGCTGGAGGAGGAAAAGAAGCGGTCGGCCTTCCGGGTCATCGGTTCAGAGCGGGAATGTACGGTAACGGTCAACGGCCTGGGTGTGCACATCAAGATCGATCGTATCGATGAGCTGGAAGATGGCGGTCAGGCCGTCATCGATTACAAGACCGGGTCGGTGAAACCCAACCAGTGGTTCGATGAACGTCCCGATGACCCGCAGCTCCCCCTGTACAGCCTGGCGCTAGATGGCGAGCCGTCGGCCGTGCTTTTTGGGCAGCTCCGGGTCGGCGAAATCGGTTTTAAAGGGGTATGCGAGCGCGGTGAGCAATTCCCCGGTATTGAGGCCTTCGAGTCGACCAAAGCGGCCGGGCCATTCGGCTCCTGGACAGGCCTGCTGACGGCCTGGCGGGAACGTCTGGCCAGGCTGGCGGATGAGTTTCGCGCCGGGGATGCGCGTGTGGCGCCAAAGAAATATCCGGACAGCTGCCGCTACTGTGCGCTGCCGCGATTGTGCCGGATAAACGAATGGACCACACTGGATGATGATTCGCCTTCGGAGAAAGACGATGGCTAGCTCAGGCATCAGCGATAGCGCTCAACGGCAGCGGGCACTGGATCCGGCCAACTCATTCATCGTCCAGGCGCCCGCCGGGTCGGGTAAAACAGAACTGTTGATTCAGCGTTATCTGACCTTGCTGGCACTGGTCGATAAACCTGAAGAGATTATCGCCATCACCTTCACCCGCAAGGCGGCTGGGGAGATGCGTGACCGTATTCTGACGGCACTTGAGCATGCCCGTTCGGCGCCGTGTCCGGATATTCCCCACGAGCGCCTGACCTGGGAGCTGGCCAGCAAGGTGCTGGCCCGCGACAGCGAGATGGGCTGGGCCCTGGAAATGAATCCAAGGCGGCTGCGGATACAGACGATTGATGCCTTATCGTCTGCGCTGACGAGACAGATGCCGGTGCTCTCCCGTTTCGGGGCGCCACCGGGGATTACCGAGGATGCCGTTGAGCTTTATCGTGAGGCGGCCCGCAGGACCATCACCGAAGTCGAGACCGGTGAGGAGTGGTCACCCTCGATAGAATATCTGTTGCGACATCTCGATAACAACCTGGCAGTGGTTGAAGCATTGATTATGCGCATGTTGGCCAGGCGTGATCAGTGGTTGCGCCATATCGCCGACCCGGAACACGAACGCATAGAACGTAGCGAACTCGAAACGGCCCTGGCAAGTCTGATTACGGATGAACTGACGGCACTGCAGCGGCATACGCCCGATGATTTCATCGGTCAATGTCTGCCGATGGTGCGTTTTGCGGCCTCGAACCTGGAACAGTCTGGCCGGGACACAGCCATCCGGATATGGCTGGAAACCGATCAGCTACCGGATTGTGGCCCCGGCCAACTTGATTACTGGCTCGGCATCGCCCAGCTATTGCTGACAAATGAAGGTAAGTGGCGTAAGGCCGTCAATACCACAATCGGATTTCCGCCAGCCAGCAAGGATAAAACCGAAGGTGACAAGATCCTTTTTGGTGAGATGAAGCAGCACTTGCTGCAGTTGATCGATTCACTGCTTGATCAAGACGAATTACGGCGGCGGTTGCATCGCCTGCGTGAACTGCCGCCTGTAAATTTCGATGACAATCAGTGGCAGACCCTGGAGGCCTTGTTTAGCCTGTTGCGACTGGCGGTTGCGCAACTCGAGCTGGTTTTTCGGGAACAGGGCCAGGTCGATTATACGGCCATGGCCCAAGGCGCCCTGCAGGCACTGGGTGAACCGGATAATCCCAATGATCTGGCGCTGTCGCTGGACTATCGACTCCGCCATGTCCTGGTCGATGAATTCCAGGACACCTCTTTCAGCCAATATCAATTGATCGAACGCCTGACTGCCGGTTGGCAGCTTGATGATGGCCGCAGCCTGTTTGTCGTCGGTGATCCGATGCAGTCGATCTACCGTTTTCGTGAGGCCGAGGTCGGCCTCTACCTGCAGGCACGCAAGCATGGCATCAGGCAGGTGGCGCTGGAGCCGTTAACGCTGGCGGTCAACTTCCGATCGAATCAGGGAATCGTTGATTGGATAAACAACAGTTTCCCCAGCATTCTGCCGGTGGTCGAGGATATTGCCAATGGCGGGGTAACATTTACCCCATCGACTGCCTATCACGATCATGGCAACGGCCCGGCCGTCACATTGCACCCTTACGTCGGCAGGGCGGGTGATGAAGCAGAGCAGGTGGTGGCACTGGTGCAGGAAATCGGCGTTGCCCACCCGGGAGAGACGACCGCGATCCTGGTCCGCAGCCGCAGCCACTTACTTGAGATTATCCCACGGCTGAGGAACCGGGGTCTGAAATACCAGGCCATCGAGATCGAGCACCTGGGACATCGGCCGGTAGCCCAGGACTTATTCACGCTGACCTGTGCGCTGACACATCTGGGAGATCGCATTGCCTGGCTTGCCCTGTTGCGGGCACCATGGTGTGGCTTGACGCTGGTCGATCTGGAACGGCTCGCCGGCCGGGACCAGGAGGCAACGATCTGGTCGCTGATGCTCAATGAGACCCAGATAAAACTACTGAGCCCGGATGGAAAAAAACGTCTGCTGCGTGTACAGGCCATCCTCAAAAACAGTCTCGACCAACGGCAGCGGCTGCCATTGCGTCGTTGGGTCGAGGGGCCCTGGCTGGCGCTAGGCGGTCCGGCCTGTCTGAGCAATGAGGTCGATCTGGAGGATGCCAACGCCTTTCTGGAACTGCTTGAACATTTGGACCAGGGTGGCGGTCTGCGTGATCGAGATCTCCTGCTGGATGAACTGGGCGCGCTGTTTGCCAAAGTGGATGTGCACTCAGGCCACGCCCTGCAGATTATGACCATCCACAAGGCCAAGGGCCTGGAGTTTGATACGGTGATCATCCCCGGTCTCGAGCGGGAACCCGGCAGACAGGGAAAACACCTCTTGATGTGGCTGGAACGACCACGGACCGGGGACCACGGCAGCAGTGATCTGTTATTGGCGCCAATCAAAGAGAGTGGTGCCGGGGATGATTTAATCTATAAATATCTCTGTCATCTCGATCGTCAGCGTGGCTATCATGAAAATGGACGCCTGCTCTATGTCGCCGCGACCCGTGCCCGCAGTCGGCTGCATTTACTGGGTCGGTGTCAGGTTCGCGAGCAAGCAGATGGACTGGAAATCAAACAACCACCTAAGATCTCACTGCTGCACCAGCTCTGGCCTGTGGTGGCCGCCGATTTTGACCGGAAACTGATTAAGGATGAGGTTGTGCAGCAGCGGCCACAAGAAACTGAATCAGCAACAGTACAGGCTGGGGGGTTCCAACGACTGACAGCGGGCTGGGCCTTACCCGCACCACCGGCCTCCGTTTGTTTACCGGCAGACCGGTTGCTGGAGCTTGAGCCGGCACCGGCAGCTGGGGCCGTGGAATACCTCTGGGCCGGTGAGACAGCTAAGCACATCGGTATTGTTGTACACAGATTGTTACAGCAATTGGCCAGTGATGATATCGACACTGATACCTATTCCCGGGTCAAACCATTGTATCCTGCAATCCGGTCGGCATTGTTTGCCAGCGGGGTAGGTCAGACCGCGCTGGATGAGGGCGGCAAACGTGTGTTGACGGCGATCCAACAAACGCTCAGTGACCAACGCGGTCTGTGGATACTCGATAATCGCCATCGGGATGCCCGGAGTGAGTATGCCTTGTCAGGAATACATCAGGGACGGGTTATTAATATCGTTATCGACCGGACCTTTATCGATGAAGACGGCACCCGCTGGATCATCGACTACAAGACCGGGGTGCATACGGGCGGCGAGCTGGATGAATTTCTTGATCGGGAGCAGGAGCGTTACCAGGACCAGCTCGCGCGTTATGCCGCCTTCATGCGCAGACATGAAGACCGGCCGATCAAGCTGGGTCTGTATTTCCCCTTATTGCAGGGTTGGCGCGAGTGGCCAGCGGCGAATAGTTAATCAGCGTTCGAGTTGATCAAGTTTACCCGGTTTGTTTTCCCAGTCGGCGGCGTCGGCCGGCGCGTCTTTTTGCTCAGTCAACACCGGCCACTGCTGGGCGAGCTCGGCGTTCAATTCGAGAAACTGTTGTTGGTCCTCAGGCAGGTCGTCTTCTGCATATATTGCGTCAATCGGGCACTCCGGGACACACAGGGTGCAGTCGATACATTCGTCGGGATCGATCACCAGCATGTTCGGCCCCTCATGGAAACAGTCGACAGGGCAGACCTCGACACAATCGGTGTATTTGCATTTAATGCAGTTTTCGGTGACGACATACGTCATGGGTTCTCTCCTGACAATATTTGAGCTCTCAGGGAATTTTGAGGGCCGAATCATACACGTTCCGTCAGCGGCTTTGGAGTTTTGCTGACAGACTATTTCCCATGGGAAATTCCGGTTAATACCGGTAAGCGGTGGGTAAGACCGTGTGCAACCCGGTGATCTTCGCCTATAGTTTAGGGAATAAGCGTAACAGGATAGGCTATATACCTATAGATATCCTCAAGTTATTTCCCTAATCACCTGATTATTATAAACTATTAGTTATTATGGGCCAACATTTGGCACTCTCTATCCCGGTAAAGCGGGCAACGGCCTGGATGGCAGAAACCGGGCAGCGGGAGACCCGTGCCTGGCTGGACACCTTACCGACTGCTGATAGCGCCGAATGTGCCCGTGAACTCTATCAGGCGCTCTATACCCTGAACCGTCAGGAGCTGAATTTCCAAGACCGGTTTGAACTCATGGGGCTCTATCGGGATCCGGTAGGGAAGGTCACCCATGCCCTGCAACACTTCTTTTCCAAACAGCCAGTCCCGCTCAATAGCGCCCGCCGCCAATTGGCTGAATTTGTGCGTTCGCTGCAGATGGAGATGGCCAATGGCTACAAGTGTACCCTTTACGATATTGAAAACGCCCGCTTCAAAAGGGGTAAAAAAAACCAGAGATTGCTTTCCCTCGGTTATGCCATGCACTATCTGGGGGAGGTTCTGTTGCGTTCCTATCAGGTGTATATGCCATATCCATCTGGTATCTGGCAGGAGATCCACGAAATCTATCGTTATGCCGCCGAGGCAGGTCTGGGCAAGGAGTCTTTTCGACGCCCCCATGTAGATGGTACGGCCCATGCCACACTCTACAAAATGTATCTACAGATCTTGTTGTTCGGCCTGAGTAATCCGTATCAACTGCATCAGGATGAATGTTATCTAATCTATACCTTCCTTGATCAGTGGGCCGAGGAGGCCAAGCTCACTGAAGACCTGAAAACCAAAAACATTGCCGGCCAGTTTCTGATAGATCTGGAAAAAGATAGCATACCGGTGCCGTATGCGCGTGATAGCGAGCTCTATCCACTGCCGACTCTGCTCCGTCTCGATGCCGTCGAGTTGGCTCAAAAGGCCCACACATTCCAGACTCAATTACGTAAGGGCAAACGGGCGCTCGATATCGGTCTCGGTATCGAATGCCTGGAGAGAAACTGTGTAGATCTGCTAAAGCGCATGGTCAGGGTATGGGGACTGGCCGCCCGCCGGCAATACTCGCGGACAAAAAAACGGGGCTTTGTTTCACTCTGTGCAGGGATTAATGCATTGCATTTCTTCAGTAGCGGGCAGAAACCATTTACCGAAAACAGGGAATTGCTCGTAGCTGAAAATATTGCACCACTATTCGGATTAGACCAAGAAATACCAACGGATGAGGATAGCGATGAGGACTTTATTGATCTTGATGAGATCGAGCGGTCTGATGATGCCCAGAATGGACTGACAACCGCGATGAATGCCTACTTTCGGCTTGATCGCTGGCGGATCAAGGATGAAAGCGCCTGCGGCCTGTTGCTATCGCGCGCTGATGAAGAAGGTGTGTCCATGCGTGTCGGCGACCTGATCGGTATCCAGGGCGCAATTGATGCCGGTCAATGGCGTGCAGGCGTTGTTCGCTGGTTAAAGAGTCCGCGAAATAATGAGTTGGAAATGGGCATAGAACTGCTCTCACCGGATTTCCAGGCTGTTGCCGTTAAGGCAGAGGGGGCGTCACCATTGAAAAGCAGACATTTCATGCAGGCATTAATGTTGCCTGCGATCGAGGTTCTACGACGCCCGAAGACCTTAGTGCTTCAGCGTGGTATCTATCAACCAGATACGAATATTGTGCTGGATGATGGGATTAGCAACGCCCGGGTAGTCCGCCCCTTGAAATTGGTCGAACGTACAAATTCATTCGAACAAATTATCTTTGCCGATATCAGGCAATAGTTTATAGTTTCTGAATATCCTCAAAACCGTCAGGCAGGTGTGTCTGGATCTCGGCCAGCATGGCGGCATGGATTCTGCTGTTGGCGGCAACAATATTACCCGATTCCAGGAAAGCCTGACCGCCGGAGAAATCACTCAGCAAGCCACCGGCCTCCTGGATCAACAGACAGCCCGCTGCCATGTCCCACGGTTTGAGGTCGATCTCCCAAAAGCCATCCATGCGCCCATTGGCGACATAGGCCAGGTCCAGTGCCGCCGAGCCGGCCCGGCGGATACCGCTGCTTTGGGAGAGCAGGCTGCGGAAGGTATTGATCCAGAGCTCAAGATTATCCAGTGATTTGAATGGGAAGCCGGTACCCAGGAGCGAATCAGTAAGCCTGGCGGTTGTACTGATACGGATACGGCGATCATCCAGATGGGCGCCGCGCCCCCGGCTGGCGGTAAATAATTCATCCCTGGTCGGGTCATAGACCACGGCCTGTTCCAGTTGCTCACGGTGGCGCAAGGCGATCGATACCGCAAATTGCGGGTAGCCATGGAGAAAGTTGGTGGTGCCGTCCAATGGATCGATGATCCACTGGTATTCGTTGCCGGCCTGTTGACCGCTTTCCTCAGCAAGAATGGTATGGTCGGGATAGGCGTGGCGGATGATCTGGATTATCTCGGATTCAGCGAGCTGATCAACTTCACTGACGAAGTCGTTTCGGCCTTTGCTCTCAATATTGACACGCTCGAGCTGATCGATGTAGCGCATGATCAGGCTGCCAGCGCGACGGGCGGCCTTGATGGCGGTATTGAGCAGGGGATGCATGGGTCGACTCGAGTCCGGTTAAAGGGCGCGCATTGTATAAACCAATGCCGTAAATATAAAGCATCGGTTTGCGTTAAAATGTGCCGGTTTGTCAGGAAGGTCATAATGAATCAAAAAAACATCCGAATTGTCCTGGTGCACACGACCCATGCCGGTAATATCGGTGCCGCCGCCAGGGCCATGAAGACCATGGCCCTGGAACGACTGTGCCTGGTGGCGCCGGCCGATTTTCCCAGCGCCGCAGCAACGGCCCGCGCATCCGGGGCCGCGGATATCCTTGAAAACGCGACGATCACTCCGACGTTGGCGGCGGCGATCAGCGATTGTCAGTTGGTCGTTGGGACCAGCGCCCGTTCCCGGCGCATCCCCTGGCCGGAACAGACGCCACGCGAGAGTACGCCGTTGATCCTGGAACAGGCCGGTCGCGGCGAGGTTGCCATTGTGTTTGGCCGCGAGCGCATGGGTCTGACCAATGAAGAGCTGGATTGCTGCCAGCATGTCATCAGCATCCCGTGCAATCGCGAATACTCGTCGCTGAATCTGGCGGCAGCGGTCCAGCTGATTGCCTACGAGATCATGCAAGCGAGCCTGGTGACGACGACGGCAATGGCTGGGCCGGTAATCGAACCGGCCGCCGATCAGCAGGCGCTACAGGGGTTTTATGTGCATCTCGAGCGGGTGTTGACAGATCTGGAGTTCCTGGACCCGGAGAATCCGCGCCAACTCCGGCGCCGACTGCGACGGTTTTTCAATCGTGCCCAGCCTACCGCTAGTGAGATTAATCTGTTACGGGGTATATTGACCGCTGTCGGCAAACGGGAGTCTAATACTTGACAAGTAGACTCAGGAATGGCCTAGCCTTTATAAGGAATTGCTAATGTTTAAACGCCTGGAGACATATATCGATACCGTTTTTGAACGTGACCCGGCCGCGCGCTCCCGTTTCGAGGTATTGACGACTTATCCAGGGATCCACGCTATCGCCTTGCACCGGTTTAATCACCGTCTCTGGGGCTGGCGGCTGCGGTGGGTGGCACGGGTGCTATCGTTGTTTGGTCGCTGGATAACCGGGATCGAGATCCATCCCGGGGCCAAGATCGGCAGGCGGTTCTTTATCGATCATGGTATGGGGGTCGTGATCGGCGAGACCGCCGAGATCGGTGACGATTGTACGCTCTATCACGGCGTGACCCTGGGCGGCACCACATGGGACAAGGTCAAACGGCACCCGACCCTGGGGAACCACGTCGTTGTCGGCGCCGGGGCCAAGATCCTGGGGCCGGTACATATCGGTGATAATGCCCGTATCGGCTCGAATTCAGTCGTGATCCGTGATATCCCGGCAGGCGCCACCGTTGTCGGGATCCCTGGCCGGGTAGTGACTGTTACATCGACGGCGCAACAGGCAAAGCGTAAGGCGATGGCGGCAAAAATGGGTTTTGATGCCTATGGCCAGACCCAGCAGATGCCTGACCCAGTGGCCCATGCGATCGATTGCATGCTGGACCACCTGAATGCCGTCGACCAGAAACTGGAACTGATCTGTAAGACGATCCGCCAGTCGGGGCTCGAGTTGGCAGATCTGGAATTACCCGAACTGGGATTAGAGCACCTGGAACAAGGTGAAAAACAGAAAACTGACGATAAAGTTGACTAAATATGTCAGGTATGTACACTCTGGTATACCAAGCTATTTCATAAGGACTTTGCCATGAAACTGACGACCAAAGGCCGCTATGCCGTTACCGCAATGCTGGACCTGGCCTTGCGATTTAATCAGGGTGCGGTCACCTTGTCCGATATTGCCAATCGCCAGGGGATATCGCTATCCTACCTGGAGCAGTTATTTGCCCGGCTCCGGCGCAACGGCCTCGTGGAGAGTGTACGTGGTCCAGGCGGTGGCTATAATCTTGCCCGTGATCCAGGCCAGATCCCGGTCGCTGATATTATTGTTGCGATCAATGAAAATATCGATGCTACCCGTTGTGGTGGCGAGAAGAATTGTGTTGGCGACGATCCCTGTTTGACGCACCAGCTTTGGGAAGATCTGAGCAAACAAATCTATGGATTCCTCAGCGGAATCACACTCGGTGATCTGGTCAATGGACCGCATGTACAGGAAGTCGCCTCGCGCCAGCAGAAGCGTATGCAGCAACAAAACGCCGCTACGCAAAACTGAACCGGGATTTCAAGCACCGTTATGGGAATCGATACCTTATCGAGGAATTTGTCGTGCAGGTTACCCGCTCCCTGGGGCTGTCAGATGCAGGCCTGGGAATGATTTTGATAGGATTTGGAGTTTAAAATATGAGTAAACCGATTTATCTGGACTATTCTGCAACCACCCCGGTTGATCCGCGCGTGGCAGAAAATATGATGCATTACCTGACACTCGAAGGCGAGTTTGGTAATCCGGCATCACGCTCGCATCAGTTTGGATGGCATGCCGAGGAGGCCGTCGAGGAGGCGCGGAAACATGTCGCCGCGCTGATCGGTGCCGATAGCAAAGAGATCATCTGGACGTCCGGCGCTACTGAGTCGGATAACCTGGCAATCAAGGGGGCCGCCCACTTCTATAAAAAGAAGGGCAAACATATTATTACCTGCAAGACCGAACACAAGGCTGTGCTCGACACCTGTCGGCAATTGGAGCGCGAAGATTATGAAGTGACCTATCTGGACCCGGAAGACAACGGCCTTATAGACCTGAAGAAACTGGAGGCGGCGATTCGGCCAGATACGATCCTGGTATCTATTATGCACGTCAATAATGAGATTGGGGTGATCCAGGACATCGCTGCTATTGGCAAGCTGACGCGAGAGCGCGGCATACTCTTTCATTGCGATGCCGCCCAGAGCGCCGGCAAGATAGACATTGATGTCAATGCCATGAATGTCGATCTGCTGTCGTTGTCAGCGCACAAAATCTATGGCCCCAAGGGAATTGGCGCCCTGTATGTGCGGCGCAAGCCTCGGGTCCGCCTGGAGGCACAGATGCATGGTGGCGGCCACGAACGAGGCCTGCGATCCGGCACGCTCGCCACCCACCAGATTGCCGGCATGGGTGAGGCCTTTCGGATTGCCAAAGAGGAAATGGCTATTGAGGGTGAACATATTCGCAATCTCCGGGAGCGGCTCTATGGTGGCCTGAAAGATATCGAAGAAGTCTATGTAAATGGAGATATGACACACCGGATCCCTGGTAATCTCAATATCAGTTTCAATTTCATTGAGGGTGAATCCCTGATTATGGCGTTGAAGGACCTGGCGGTATCATCTGGGTCGGCCTGCACCTCGGCGAGTTTGGAACCGTCCTATGTTTTGCGGGCCTTGGGCCGCAATGATGAGTTGGCCCATAGCTCCATTCGGTTTACGATCGGCCGTTTCACGACCGAAAACGATATCGATCACGCTATCAAGAAAGTAAGGGATAATATTTCCAGGTTACGTGAATTGTCGCCCTTATGGGAGATGTATCAGGACGGTATCGATCTCAATACCGTTAAATGGGCGGCGCATTAGCAAGGTTTAATGAAGGTTTAATATTTTAGTTAGAGGAATCGTCAACATGGCATACAGCAACAAGGTACTGGACCATTATGAGAATC
>FXBF010000025.1_pt1 | contig 37278 bp, 44 predicted proteins | sample 5335321 | NCBI WGS metagenome assembly FXBF01 (sample SAMEA103928391, study PRJEB20085) | sediment metagenome | isolation source: sediment
CGTCAGGTAATAGTCTATAAATTAGCAAGAGGTGCATAGTTAGAACCTCATGCTGTGGGAGCGCAGGAGACGCAAAAACCACAAGAGCCTGAGTAATTTCTATGTTTTTCACTATCTAAACCCAAGTAGCGGCGCACTAATGCCTCTGGAAAGACAAACTCCAAGCAGGAGAACTAAAAGCAAGATGTTTGGATATGGAGGAATAGAAACTATGCAGGAAATTACAGGAAAAAAGTCTCCGATAAGGTTCAAGTCGGACCAGAAAATGGAATTCGTCATTATAAATGGGGGGTTGGAGTGAAAGACGTAGTGTTCGAGAACTGAAGCTCCCACCTCCTTCTGGATCTGGGGGTATCTAAAGCACAATGGCCCTCCGTGAGATGACCTCTGTGATGTCTGTCGTTAGCCTTATGGCGGCGTGCCTTATCGCACGTCCCTCATCAGCGGACTGGGGCGATGATTACAAAGTGTGGTCAGAGCAACACAGAAAAATAACGGCTATAGAAAAAATGCAGGAGCTATGCGGGATAGATGGCGACCGGCACGCGGATTATATTGCCGAAAGGCCGACATCTGTGGATCAAGAAGATTGGCCCCGTAATACACAATTCTTTGTGCGGGTTCAACAAGACAATGTTGCTCTTTTGAGCATGCCTGACATCAGTACAAAAGTCCCCGAATGCGTTGCAATAGCGCGGGCGGGCGAAATTTATCAATATCTCGGTACGAAGGAACAGCCGGTTCGACTGCACAATCCGTTTGACCGAGGTCCATTCAACGATGGCACATGGTTTCGGGTGAAATCGCTGGATGGGCAGGAAGGATGGATATTTGCTAAGCCAGCGCACGATAACGTTATCTTAGCTGCCCGGTTTGAGAGGATTACAACATTTGTACCTGTTCCAGATATCCCATCATTACCTGATCAAACCCAGCAAAGGGTGGCAGTGGATAGTGATCAAATAGCTTTGGTGAAAACAAAAATTGAGAAGCGCCTAAGAACCATCCCTCCCGTGCCAGAGTATCTCTACGAAACTTCATCCTTTACTGGTGCCGTTGCTACAGTATGGACTGATCTGACAGCACCTATATTGGGTACTAGGAAGTTAAGAGAGAAATACGATGAATTTTATACCGCATCATTGAACTATCGTAGTATGGCAGAAATGCAGTTGGTCTATGCAAAGAGGTTTCTAGAAAATAGTGATGTTGACAGGGCGCAACAATATACAGAGGAATATCATCGTTATGTACAATTATTTAACTTAAGTAACCAAGGTGCAATCGCGGTCTATCAAGGAAATATAGAATCCTCGCGAGAATTCGCTAAGGGTATATATGAAGGATCCAAAGCAGCGGCTTCATACGGTGCTGATATGATTCCAAGTCCTTGGGCAAGCAGTTTTGTTGATGGGGTTTTCACTGTAACTGATTTCGTCGTCGACGGAACAGATATCGGGTTTTCAGGAGCGTCGAAGAAAGCAGTTTCGAAGGTCGTTGCAAAAACTATACTCGATTATGCAAAAATTGATGAACTTGGCGGGAAATCATTCTCACAGGCATTAGACGAGGGTATTACAGGCGCGATTGGATCATCGAAATTATATAGTATTCTGGATAAGTCACTTCAGTCACCAGAATTACAAAAGCAGCTTATGAGTGTATTGGCGAGGAGTGCTTCATATGGTGGTAGAAAACTAACTAAGGATCAGGCTTCAAAGTTAATATATGCAATTGTAAATTCACAGGCTAACATGGAAATAGATGATAAATCTTATGTGACAAATCATGGTGTTAGTGAGTAATAGAGCGCCGGGTGAGATAGTCGAAATCAAATTTGAAAGAGCGGTTAAGGAGGACATCATGTTTCTACGGGGAATATATCAGCTTGTTCTGGTGCTGCTATTTGTAGTGCCATCAAGCACACTTTATGGTGCGACATTGCCAGAATTCTATGGCGTGTATATAAAGGATAATGGAAAGTATTATGAGGGCAAACCTGCTAGCAAAGGTTCTAGCGGTGATTTCAGTGGATCAATTCGAGTATTAATTTTTGATAAAATTGTTTTAACGGCGGGTAGTGAATATACCCTCTATAAGCTCATGTTTGCCAGAAACAAAATTACAAAACAACCGGGGGGTCGAAGTAGAGCAAAGGTGAGCGCTTTAAACCGCTGGTATTGGAGTACAAATCATCCCATTGATACGCGCATCAAACCGGTCAAAGGAGAACCAGAGATGGTGTACATGGTACCACGCAAACCATTACCGCCTGGTTTTTATGCTATTGGAATGGGTACACAAAATTGGATAGCTAGCTTTTATATCGACAAAGCGCGCATGCCCAATGATTTATCTAAATCTGATATGTGCATTGATATACAAGCATCCTACGGATTTTTGCTCCTTCCGGGAGAGGTGAAAGGCAAGGAAGTACCATGCGGTCAAAGTGGAGTAGGCTCGACAAAAAAAAGTAGCAAGATTGATAAGAAAATGGAGGCGTTGCTTAGACTGCGTGTGGCATCTAAGAATGAATATTACCAATTTATCGAAGACGAGAAGAAAAGATCGGCTGCCGTATTAGGGCTATCGGAATGGATAAGGACTAACAGGTCTCGTAAAAGAGCGAATGCAGCATATCAGTCGCGAGATTACAAAAATGCGATTAAGATTTATCGGGAAATTTTACAAAATGACTCAAAAGATTGGTGGGCCCATGCTGTACTAGGAGATTGTTATATAGAAACCGGCAAACTTGATAAAGGACTTAAACACATATCCACAGCGATTCGAAAATTGCCAGCTGATTTCTTGTTCGCTATTGTGTACAAAGCATATGCAGCAAAAGGTAATATGCCAACGGCGCTAGTATCGTTAGAGAAAGCTTTAAAAGCTGGTTATACGCTTAGTGGAAAAGATGCGAGAGACATACTTAATAAAGCAAATAATGATACACGCTTAAGGAGATTACTTGAAAATTATAGAGTGAAGGTGGCTTCGTGAGAAAACACTAGAGGCTTGAATTTAAAATGGGAAATGAAGTGAAATGTATGACCGGCTGAAATTAAATCATTTTTACATGGACAGTCTACCTCTGGACGCACTCAGGAATTACAGAGTGAAATTGCAGCAGTAGATATTCCGCTGTAACTTGGATATTGGCAACTAATGTGAGCCAGCGCAAAAGAGTACACGGCCGCCTCGCTTCTGGACAACATCACCGAGGCCCAGGTGGAACGTTTCCTTCGCGGCATCGCCCAGAACATGGGGGAGATAAACCGAGAGGCCTTAAAAGACCTCCTGTCCACCATCATCAATCAGGTCACCCTAAAGCTCTGCTTACTACCTGTCTTCAAGTGGGGAAGCTTACGCTAGCATCAAAATTACCTCCAACATTCGAAAGTAATCAGCGACAGCGGAAAAACCGGCTCAGAATATTTTCGAGTTTTTCAACAGAATGGCTAATGAGCAGCCCTTAGAGCAGCAAGCCGCTACTGGCCGCTATAATGGGTCGGCCCTGGTCATTCGCAGTGTGAGTGGTCCGATGTCTACCTTAACCCTAGCGATTCGCGGCAATGCGCTCCGCAATAACATAAACAGCCTCAAGCTCGCTGCAATCCCTCTCGCGCATGATGGCTGCACGCTCCGCCTTCTCATGCTTCTCGGTCATGGCGAGCGCCAGGGATAGCGGTGGCGGCACGTTACGAAACAGGGCTTCCAGGTTATCGGAGAGCACCACGCCCTCGACGTATTTGCCGGGTTCCTTGCGGGCCGATAGCAGGAGGCTGCGCTGCTCGTCAGTCAGATCCTTGAAGCGTGCGATCTGCTCGACTTCTTCCTTGGGCATGACCAGACACAGCCACCACTCCATCATATTGAGCATCTTGCGGCTGGCATCGGGGAAGTCCTCTAGGTTCTGTGTGGCGATCCAGAACCAGGCGCCGAGCTTGCGCCACATCTTGGTGATCTTGACCACGTAGCGGGCCAGCAAGGGATTGGTCGTGATGATGTGACCCTCGTCGGTCACCACCAGGGTGGGCCGCGCGTCGTGTTGGTGCCGCTCCACCAGATCGTTGATGTGACTCATCATGGAGATATAGGCCACGATGAGCTGATCCTCGTAACCTTCCCGCGCTAGGATACCCATCTCCAGTATGGTGACATCGGCCTCCGGCCAACGGGTACCGGGCCGGTTGAAGAAGTGGCCGGCAAGGCCGGAGCAAAACAACGCCATCCCGTCACCCATCTCAACGGCACGGTTGCGCCGGTGTTCGGGCAGGCTTTGATCCCGACCGATTGCATGCAGGGCGCTGACCACGTCCTCGGTGATCACCTGGTCTCGCCCACCTTCCTTGACGGTCTTGGCAGCCAGGAAGATGGCGTTACGGATGAGCAGCCGATCGGCCCGGCTCATGCGGGCATCCTCGCGCTCGTCACCTCCTGTAATCATGATCCGAGCGGCGATTTCCATCTCGCCTAAAATGTCCCTACCGCCGCCCTCGTCTTCGATCTCATCGTCGTCATCGATCAGGTCATCCGGATCCTTGGCAAGATGCACGCGGCGTTCTTTATCCAGCATGCGTAACGCATCCGCGAACGGTGGCAAACTCACATCTACATTTGGGTTCAGAGTAACCTGGTTGACGGAGATACCGTGGGTACGAAAATGCTGACCCAACAGCGAAAAAGATCCACCGGCCTCGATGATGAAGATGCGCGGGCGGTACACCGCCGCCATCTGTTGCAGCAGGTAAACCAGGAGCGCCGACTTGCCGGCCCCGGTGGGACCGAGGATCAGCATATGGGCGTTCTTCTTACGGTCGGCCCGGTGTAACGGATCGAAGGCCAGCGGTTCGGCGCCGCGGTTGAAGAAGACCAAACCTGGATGACCGGTTCCTTTCGATCGGCCGTACATGGGTAACAGATTGGCGGTATGGCTGGAAAAGACCAGCCGCGAGCGGCGGCTGGACTTGTCCATCGACACGTCATAGGCCATCGGCAAGTTGCGAATGTAGCTGTCCAGCGCGAGCAGATCCGCTTCCTGCAGGATCGGTTGCAGGCCATTGGGAAGCAGCAACGCATTCAGCTGATTGACATTGGCGCGCAACGTCTTGGGATTGTCACCGCGCACGTAGAAAACGATGCCCAGCGGATAGAGCTTGTTGCCTTGTGCCATCTCCCGCTCCACGAGTTCCGCATCCTCGCGAGTCAGTGCCGCCTCGGCGGAGTCACCCACGGCGGCACGCTTGACCTGGGCGATGTGGTTGCGGGTGAAATCCTGCGGTTTGATCGTCAGGGTCAGCACCATCACGGTGTGCTCCGGCAGGCGATCGAAGAGCGAGAAGATGTGGTCGCCGGCCTGACGCTCGGCGGTCATGTGGCCCACCTCCGGCACCCGCCGTAGGCCCTGGATCGTTACCACGGTGTGCGGCAGACCATCGAACCACCAGGTGGCGGTTTCGTTATCCGAGCGCGGCATCGTGAGCGTGAGTCGCTCGGCCAGGTCGTAACCGAACGGGAGGTCCTCGTCGCCGGGATACGGGGCGACCTCCAACAGCTTGTCGGGATCACCGTCTGCGATCGCAGGTTTCGGATTGAACCACTTGAGCAGCCATTCGTAGAGATCCTTGCCGGTACCTCGCCGTACACGAATGCCGGCCGAGGCCAGTGAGGCGACCCACTTGGTCGCCACGTCGTTCATCGCTTCTTCCACCTCGACCGCCGAAGGCGTCTCGCCCTTCACCTTCAACCGGCGATAGAGCGTCGCACGCACACGGCGCACCTGTCCCCGCCAATGGGTTCCCGTTACCGCGGTGTCCTCGAACAAGCCACCGGGGCGGGTGATCCGCGCCAGGTGCTGCGAAAACGTGTCCTGGAAGTGCCGGGTGAATGTCGTGTCTTTCGCGCCCTGCTGTGCGTAGGCCGCGACTTCTTTCTGAAAGCCTTTCAGGCTCGGCTCATCCTGCACGTAGACCTGTAAGATCCAGGGCGCTTCATCTTCTTCGGGTATGGCATCGGTGAGTGCCGTCTGGATGGCGTCGCGCAGTTGCGTCATGAACTGGGGTGTACGGGCCTCGGTACCCACGGGGAGGATCTCAAACAAGGCGCCCACGCTGATTCCATCTTCCAGCAGAAAGGTGCGGCTGTCCGGGTGGTATTCGACCCAGGGCAGGAGATCGGTAAAGAACGGTGGGCGATCATAAAGACGCTTGATCGCCGCCGTGGTCACGGGAGCTTCCGCCGGATCGTGAGCCTTCTTCGATGATTCGCGTGGCAGAAACTTCGCCATGCTTATTTCCGCTGCAACTTGGTCGGCACTTCACCAGGCAGTGCGTACTCGACCCGCTCATACATAGGGAACGTCGTCACATAGCCGGGCACCGGCACCTGCTCGTCGCCTGCCAGGTGGGGAAACACATACATCACCATGCTCGGATTCGGCAGTCGGGGGAAGGTGGTGTCAATCTCGTTGTGGGCCTCGCGCGTGTAACCATGAAGCGAACCGTCGCCGTCGACAATAGGACGATTTCCCAGCGCCTCACGAATCACCAAGGGATCGCGTGCCCCCATCTCCTGGATGTGTTGCTCGTAGATTGCTTTCATGGGTGGGCCGTCCTGGGGCAACACCGTGTCCTTGGTGCTGGCGCAGCCCGACAGCACGAGATTAATCAAGCCGAGTGCGGAGATAGGGATTAACAGATTTCGCATGATTGAGTTTCCTGCCTTTGAGATCGAGATCAATGGGGAGTTCACGGTCAACGTGGATGGCGATACGGGTGCCGGCCGGCACAAACACGGCGTCGAAGCTCTGGGACTGACGTTCCATGAGCCACTTGGCAACCTCGTCACTACCGCCCGCAATGGTCTTGCCGAGCACATAGTTGCCGGTATCGCCGGTGACATTGTTGGTCGCCGCACCGGTACCACTGACGACCGTGGTCGTCTCGGCCGCGGCCGCCGCATCGGCAGCCGCCTGAATGGCCATCACGCCGATACGCTGGGTGAGAAACGCCGGTGCGTTGGTCTTGCGCTCGCCGCTGATGCACGGGATACCCTGTTGGTCCGAGATCCAGCCTAGAGGCCGGTTGGCGCCGCCCGTCTGACCACCGCGGTCATCGCCGGAAATCGTGCGAATGGTACCGTCGTCGAAAACGAAGGTGACCGAATCGAGCCTGCCGGTGACGCAGGACAACGTCCAATCGCCGATCGCCGTGCCGCTCCACACCATCCCCTGAACGCCGGGCACGGTGAGGCCGTTGGCGGCCAGATTTTCGCTACCTGTAATCACCTTGAAGGGCATGGGGTCACGCACCTGACCTTGTATCGGCACCCGACCGACCAGGGCCGTCATGGCGGTCGAGCCGATGAGCGTGGCATTGCGCGGTACGGTGTAGACGGGACGCAAGGTGTCCAACTCCCGAGCGACGTTGCCGGTCTGCTCACGGGCGCTACCCACTGCGCCACCCGCTGACTGGCGGACCTGCTGCAACAGGCCGTTCCCGTTCGAGACACTCGAATCCGTATCGATGGCATCCAACGGATCGATCCACACCACCCCCCCAGCGGGCGATGTACCTTTGCTAACACCATCGAGCCCCAATCCGACGGGGATATCATTGGTACCCTGGGTCGGTCTCCCTTGCGAAAGCGACTGCGACAGGGCGTCCACGCGCGCCGTCAGCGATGACAGCACGCTGGAATCCGTTCGCTGGCGCGCCGCTTGATCATTCTCACGCGACAACAGTTCACGTTTGACGCGCGTCGTCACGTTCTCCTCGATCTGGGCGCGATTGTTCAGCAGCTGCTTGTTCTCGTTACGCAGTTTGTCGTTGTCCTGCCGCAAGGCCGCGAGTTCGGCGGTCATGGCTGCGACATTTGCCGTCAGCGTCTTGATCGTATCCGCCGGTGTATCGGCGTCCGGCACCGGCGCTTGTGGAACAGCATCCATCACGACTCGGTCATCTGGCTCGTTGGAGCATGACTTGAGGGTGACGAACACCAACATGAGCACCACGACGCCGGCGAGGATGGGTAACAGTCGATTACTGGTTGCTATTGCCATGGATCTACCCTATCGCGAGGCCTCGAACGGCCGGGCCGAAATCAGATATACGGCCGTGGTGTCCGCATCGCTGCCGGCGGCCAACAGGCGATTGTGTTGGAAGGCTGCGGTCAACCAGGTACCGCGAAGGTGACGCGGATCCAGCGTCTGCGGCTGATCGGTACGGTTGGTCAGTTTGACGGCCGTGACGTACAGACCGCCTGCCCGCCAGGCCACCAGCGGCGCGGCGTCGACCGCACCACCGCGCAACAAGGCAACGGGTTCACGCGCCACCGGAATACGCACGATGCCCGGAATGTCTTGTACGAGACGCGCAGGCGCGTAGAGTTGTTGGGCCGCGAAGCGGGTCAGGGTTACATAGCTGTATTGCGCTGGTCCCTCATTACTGCCAACGTATAAATCCGTCTGTCCGGATTTGCTCTCACCAACCTCCTTCACGAACACTTGCACGGGATGCGTCTGGCCACCGTCTTTAGAGGCCGTCACATCGAAGAGATAGATCTGACCACCACCGACCATTCGCACCATGACACGGGTGGCGTCGAAGGGCGCGTTGGCGAGGAAGTAGACCGTACCATTGACGCTCTGGGTACGCAGCTGTGCCTGCAGGGGTGTGGGTACACCCACCTTCACAGATGCCGGAAAGTGTACCAACCGTTCGTTACCCACCTTGAGTTTGAGTTGGATGGGTATCTTCTTCCACTCGATGCGCTCAGTGAGTTCCGACTCGGCATGGACAAAAGACTGCATCAACAGCAACCCGAGCCCAAGCCAGAAAGTGAAACTACGTTTTAGATCGTTTGTTGTAAGCATACTTTGATCTCTGTTCCGTCAGTTGTCTTGCCCGGATTTATCGCCAAGTTCCGATTCGCTCAGCCGCCGTGGACCCTGTGCGGCGAATCCGTCCAATGCCAGTCCCCAGGGATTGGCCTCCGGGTCGACGGAAAGACGCACGACGCGAAGCGGATAACGGATGGTCGTCTTCTTCACGGTCATCCCTTTCACTGACTCAAGGAGATCGAGATCCAGCCACACCACCCAGACACCGGGTGCAAGCACATCGACCCGGCGTTCCTCGAAGCCATGGCCGGGAACCTCTTGTACACCGCGCACACGGTAGGCCAACTCCCCCTGTTTACCTTTCAGCTCCATGTCCGCAATGAGGTCGGCCCGATAGCGCGGCGTGACGTACGGCGAAATACGAAAGATCGCGTTGCCATAATCCCGCGCACCGTCTTCCGACCAGCGATTGAGCTGCTGGAAGATATAAAAGGCGAAGGCGTACACGTTGGCTGGCGGCACTTCGTCGATGGTCTGCGTTGCACCAGAGCGCAGGTCCGGGGGAACGTGCACGGTGAGATGCTTGGGTGACTGACTCCAGCCAAACCAGAGTGCCAGGATAACGACAAGCTGCACACCGATAATCGTCCACAGCGAGCGCAGATGAGCACGGACGTTATCGATCTCGTACCGGTATCGTCGCATCCCAGGTCCTCCCGATATCCCAGGCGCCGGTGCGCCGAATGAACGATGAACGACGCAAGCCGCGGTCATCCAACCAAATCATGATCTGTTGCTGGTAATAGCCGTCCGGCCGGCCTCGCTTGAGACGCTGAAACAGACTGGCCATCACGATGACCGTGGCGACCACACCCACCCCGGCGATCCCGAAGCCCATGGTGACCGCGCCCATCAACCATGCCAGGAGGAGGCTGACAGGCAACCAGATGAGCGCGGCCACGCCAACGATGATGCCCAGTTCGGACGACGAACAACCCTTGAAGATCGCCGGCTCGACATTGAGTCGGTCGGCCAGAATGTCACCTCGATGTGCCATCTTTTTAGATGACGCCCGCGGCTTCAGTCAGCAGGTAGCTGGCGAAGATCAGAACGATGGCACCGACGATGCCCAGCACACCGACCTCAGCCCATTCGGCCTTGCCTTGTCGCGCCTCGTTGAACTTCGCGAACCCGAGATAGGCAATCCACAGGAACCCGAGTACCGCAATGGCCAGCCCGAGCACGAGTCCGCCATCTTTGATGTAGCCCTGGATCAACGCGATCCAGTCACCCGCTGGCGGCGCCGTACTGGGCGGTACCGGTGTCGGCAGGGCCGCCCAGACCGATTGATACGCAGACATCGCCAGCAGTCCGACTGCAGCTGCGCCCTTTTTGATTGTCTTCACCATGATTACTTTTCCTCCGAGGTAACGGGGTTTCCCCCTTTGCTGGTCAACGGGGTTACTCCCCAAATCATTGACGCAGTGATGGCCAACCCCTCACCGCAAATAGAATCCCAACACCATGAGTACAATGCTCGCGCGTAACGCACTCCAGACCACATCGAACAAAACCGCTTGACCGTTCTGCCAAGCCCGAAAGGTGCCCAACGTCACCCAGACCACCCAGACAAAGGCGAGCATGAGTACCACGGACGCGATACCGGTCAACAATGTCGCCGGTGTAATTCCGGATCCAGCCTGAAATGCCGTGTTCTGAGCGGGCGTCATGGTCATCCATCATCGGCGGTAGTCACCGCGCAAGGGCGGAAAGGTTCTTGGCTCTGCCCGAGGCACATCAATGTGTTCCTGAATACCCTGCCGGATCTTGGACAGGTCCTGACGCAGCCAATCGTAGCGGAGCCGAATACGGGCATCCGGGTTGGCTTGTGACTCGGCTTCACGGATCAACGGTTCGAGCGCCTCAAGCTCATGGACAATTCTCGCCAGCGCCGCGCGTTCACCATCGGTATCAGCGAGGGCGATCTGAGTGGGTAAGGCAGTACTGAGTAGTCCGGCTATCAGGACATGGGTAATTCGCATCGATGTCTTCCCCGTGTTGTGCATGAGGCGCATGGTGGAGCATCGGGAAAGGATGGGCTACGGGAAATCAATTCCGTATTGTGTGGGGTTTATTACCGATGGTGGCGATGAAATGGGGGATTCGCGAATGAGTGCTAGCGACAGCTACGGGCGTGACGCCAGCCTTTGCATGGCTAGAACTCTCTATAGCGGCTCGCGATCACGAAGAGTTAGTCACCAGATGACAGTGGATGACTAGAATTCGATTCAGCGAATTCAGCAACTTGCTGGATGCCGGCTCTCGCCAGCATGTTTGCGCAAATCGACAATATCCCAAGACGTGTTATCTTATTGAACAGACGGGAGTCACCGTAGTTAGAGGACAAGGTGAACCTCCCCCAGTTCAACGGACAGTGCGTTCAACACGACCCCCGGTTACCCGATTAGGCTATACGCCCTACAACTCCTTTTGGTGTCAAAGTTCCAAGACCATTGAACGAATACCATAGCTCAGTAGAACATATACTTGAAGCTAAAAACTCTTGACTAAATTTCGTCCAATCTGTATACAGTTGTGCAAACTCTATTTTAAAATTGCCAGCTTTATTTTCTTCTAGGACAAAGTTTAGCTCACCAACGCTCGCAATTTCTTCAAGGCCCATAATAATGGAAGAGAGACTACGTGTTTTTTCAATTAGGACTTTTATGCGCATATCAAAATAACGCAAAACTGAATAAAACCCACCTTTCTTCATAATCTTGACTATCGAATCCCATGATGCAATATCTACTACTCCAGCAATTGATAGCTCGCCTCCAATCGCTGCTAAGTCAAGTTTCTTAAGCGGTGGTAGATCCTGAAAGCTCTCATCATCCATTTGCATACGCAATTTCTCAAGTGTATTCAATGAATTATCAAGGGCAATTTCAGATTGATTTAAATGATTAACTATTTTTCGAACATCCCCAACTCCGCCATTTAATTCTGATAACAGAACATCTTCAAGTTCTATGTTAGCTAAGTCTAGCTCAGCCCTTGCTAGGCTTATGCAGCGAGACAACATTGTTGAGTTAGGCAGATAGTGACGGCAGGGTTGATGATTTGTACCACCCATGATACACCTCCTATATGGTGTTGTTAAAAATGTATAGAGCTAATTAATATGCACAAATTTTACGCCATTTTGTTACGGATCTAAAAGACCTTCTCTTTCCCTATCTGATAATTTGTCAAATTCATTTTTGTCAACCAAAATAAGCTCTTCTCGATTAATTCCTCGTATTATTAACTTCTTTTGGATATAGGTATTTTCCCACTTTCCAGTAAAGCATCTTATTGGTGCAATTCCTTTTTGCTGAACAGCAAATGTAAGGGTCCTAACTTTTTGCAGTCTTGATGCTATATTTATGCATGAGCCAACATAATCAGCATGATTCTGAATTGGTATTACTGATCCCCTAGCTATTCCACAGCGCAGAATTTCAGGTGGATTAACAACCTCCCTACGTATGTTATTAACGAATTCCTTATAATGACGTGATAGGTTTTGACACCGTACAACAATATTTCCAATAGACAAATTACCATCAAAGTCCGCATGATCAATGCGCCATATAAAAAAAGCACCATCCCCCGTGAATTTCCAAAATGTTGGCAGGTAATCCCATAAAAAAATAGTGTTATCTGATGAAGATTTCGTAAATAGTTTTGCAAGCTCAATAAATAACCAATTCTGGAATCGTTCTATATAGCTTGGGACAATAAGATAAGAGTCATGCTGACTACAAAACTCTGTAAACCCCTGCAAATCAAAAAAGACAACTATAGCGTCAAATTGCTCTTTTCTTCTACCTGTATGAGTTCCATCATTATGCTTTGGTATAAATTTCTTTAATTCATTTTTTGTAATGGCAATGCTGCGTCCTTCCTTCGTCTCCAGAATATTATATTTAATCCCAAACACAATAATCTTCTCCTGTCATTATTGCCATTTGCAGCCTAACTGTATGTATGAGGACAAAATGTCCTTTTTTGCACCAGACACCTTGAACCTACCCCATTTTTCTGGACTTGTTACTTCCTATTCTTCCGGATTGAACAGAAACTCGATATCACGAAAATAATCAAACAACTCCGGGTCCGGCGGTATTGGCAAGGGTGAGGCTTTATATACCGCATGTTTCACCGAGAGGTCGAATAAGGAAACACCGCTGGAACGCACCACCGTCGCCTCCAGTACCTCGCCGCCCGGCACCAGTCTTACCCGCACGATGCTTTGCAGGCCTTTGGCGGTGCCCGGTGGACGATTCCAACTGCGGCTGATCTTCTGACGAATCAAGGCCCCGTACTTGCCTACCTTGGCCAGCGCCCGCGCCACGCGCGCTTCCTTAGATAAGGTGATATTTTCTGGAAGTTGTTGTGTTCTTCTGTTTGCTTGACCACTATAAACATTAACCTGGCTTCTTCCAGCTTCTACAGCTTCTAACTCATGTTTTCTTCGTCCTTGTTCTGCAAAACTTCTAGAAAAAACAGCTGCAGCTTGTCTTTGTTGAGGTGTGTATTGTGGATTAACTGCAGCTAATCCATATAATAATGAAAGAGAATCTTCTTCATTCATATTACTTGCACATCCGGAAGCGCCCAAAGTTGCTACTAAACCAGCTGCTAAAGCACCTGTTTTTAATTTGTTCATCTGGAAGTTCCTAAAGTTGTTAAAGAGGGATAGGAATTTCCTTCCATAGATCTCGCCATCCCTACATGGTCAGGGCACGGTTTGTTGTCAAATTACGTGGACCACCGTACCGAAAAACCCCTACCCACCCATCTTCCCACTGGAACCCGGAGCTAACAACCCAAAACCTCCAGTGGAACCGTGCCTGACCCCCACTAGAACCTTCTGGGTCTGCCGCCCCTCGATGATATGGAACTGGTAGCCCTAATAATAGGGGACCACGGTTTTCCGTTTTGTCTAAACGTCCGCAAAGGGTCTATTCTGTTGAAAAACTCCCGCGAGTTTTTCAACAGAATAGACCCTAAGAAGACGTTCGTTAACGTCAAGTTCACCCGCGCGGTTTTTGCGTCGGGTGAAACTTATTGTTGGGCGGCTTTGGCCTCTATTGCTCCTATGGCGATAGCTTTCTGTTCGACAAGCTCAGCTAGTTCTCGAAACGGGCCTTCACCCTCAACTGAGCTATCGTTCGGCATAAGTTTTTCTGTGGCTGCGCGAATTCCGTTCCAATCTGCCTCTCCGGGATTAAACGTTAATTGGTGAGCACACTTATTTCTTAGTGCATTTAGCTTCCGGAGAAGGTGCGCAAGTGGTGCGTCAATAATGTCGTGCGCCTCGCAGAGCGAAACCAACAAAGAGAACCCTGCCGCACGGTCACGGAATAATGGTTCTGGATTGGGCACAACAACTTGGACGCACTGCGCAAGTAAGTGCTCGATCCATTGATGGACCGTAATTACACCGAATTTTCCCATGGTCTGACCCATTACATATTTATCGTAGTTGCTTCCCATGGTTATGAACCCGTATTTGCTTCAACTATTTTGCTCATGTTCGCTGCCCAACAGTACAATGACCGACTTGGCCTTGTAGAAGCAGCATATCCCTCTCCGGTCCGGATGTCAGCTTCTGGCCGCAAGTACTCACCTGATTACTGAAGTTAAACGGCCGCTTTCACTGCGAAGCAGAAGTTCGGCAGCTACGACGTGACTGGCTGTTCATGGTCGTGTAGCGTCCTAGTCATAAAGCGCGTCAAAGAGGGCGCTGGCGCATGTCATCGGCAGACCTGAAGGAACCCAATCTAACTTAAATATGACACTAACCGACCCAAGCCGCCATGAGAAGAGCCCTACTTTTCAAAGGTACTTCTTGAAGGTGCTTGCGGTCACTGTCACGGCAAGCGCGAACAACGTGGTGAATGGAAGCACGATAAAGGTAGGATACAGACTGAATGGCAGCGCCAAATAGACGACCCATGTAAGCACCATGAGTGGTATAGCCGCCTTCTTCGCGTAGTGGTAAACAAAGGAACTCTCTCGGCCTCCGCCCCAACGGCGAAGATCCCGTCGCACGAGACCGTCTACCAAGGCCACCAGGCTGAATAAGAGGAACACCGGTGTCGCCAACATGAGAATTGCCAAGCGTACGGAGAAGACCTGGGTCACCTGCATGGCCGCAATCACAAACTCGGCAATGGGTCGATAGATCCGGTGCAACGTCGTCCTTAATCCTCGCTCTTCCGATCTCGGTGGTGGTGTGACCCACTGGATAAAATCCACGAAGCCCGTAACTTCGAATAGATAGTAGTAGGATCCGTCAGCTACCTCTTTGGCAAAGCGGGCGGGATCCGATGTCACGATGCTACGGCGGAAGTCGGTATCCAGATAGCTGATCTCATTGGAGAGCATCGTGCGGCTGTGGTCGAGGCCTTCCTCCGGCCACCAAAGCACCATGCCGGTCCACTCGACAACAATTGAGAACAATAGGGAGAAGAGCAACCACTTGATGCCCTGCCCGACGGTGGTCAGCCCCTTGGAAACCAGACCCCGCCGAACAGCAGTACGACGCGGATCGGCAACCGCCTCAGCCATGAGCACCGTCGGCTGGCTCGCTCGGCGCCGAAACGTCGGCCACGGTCATCCACCAGGGCTCCTGAATGCGATACCACTGGTCGTTGGTGATATAGGTCCGCTCCATCTCGTTGGCGATATCTGCCAGACCCGCCGGCATGGCGAGATCCCCACGGGTATCCGGGAGTGGCATGCGCAGTTTCCAGAGATGGCCGCCCTCCAACAGCGCAAAGGCCTGGCCCTTGGGAAGCGCCACGAGCTCCGCCGGTGTCAACATGGGGACCTCTGAAACACTGATGCGATCCTCGTTGCGGGATTTGAAATCCACCCCGGAACCCGGATCAGACGAATCGTCCACGCCCGAGACACTCATCAAAGTAAACACCTCAACCCTCGGGAGTTGCGCGGTCAGCATCTCTGCTGTTGCCAGCTCCTTGACGCGCAGCATGATCAGGGTGTTGAAGTTACCCGCCACCTGCCCTGCCTTAGCGCGGTTGCCGATGCGCGCCTCCACGTCGGACCAGGTCTGGGTGTAGGCCGTGACCTGAAAACCGGCGCCGCCGGCCTTGTTCAGCAGCGGCACGAACTCGTCACCGATAAGCTCGTTGAATTCATCGGCATGCATGGAGATCGTGGGCATGGTGTTTGTCGCCGGCATGGCATCGATCGGATCCACGTCCACGCCATGTTTGTAGATATGGCCGGCCACCGATACCAGATCGGCGAACATGGAGTTGCCCACCGCGCTGGACACCGTGGTATCGGTCAGGGCGTCGAGGCCGACGTAAACGATCCCCTTGCGGCGGATAACGTCCATCCACTCGAAGATGGGGCGTGAATCGGCTTCGTCCAGATAGTCCGGCGATATGAGTTCCGCGATTTTTCCGGTGGTCAGCTTCTCCATCAACGGCCCGACGGAGCTCACGATCTTGTCGAAGTAGGTCTTGTCGTACTTGAAGGCCGACACCAGACCGTCGAGCACCGGATCGTAGAGATCCTGCTCTTGCAGATGCCGCATCAGCGCAATGGCCTCTACATTGCGACCGCGAAGCGAGTTGGGCAGGTTGCGCTCCTTGATGTTGGCGGCGATCTCGGCCACCTTCTCTTGCCAATCCTCCACACCCTGCTGGCGCAGGTGCTCCCGTGCGTACTCCATAAACAGCGGTTCGATGTCGTTGATGTAGCGGCGGACCTGTTGATAGTCCGGCCGACGCCCCAGTGCCACCAGGGCGCGGGCGATGATATTGACGAAACGCCAGGCGAATTCCTTGAAGGCCGCGGAGTTGCCCTCGCTCGGGAGTTGGTTGGCGATGCGGGTCGCCACCTCGGTGATGCGAGAGAAGTTGCCGATGGCATTGTAGCGGGCCGAGACTTCGGGATAACCGAGATGGAACATGTAGAAGTCCTTGGCGCGTCCCGCCCGCTTGGCCTCGGCATACACCCGCCGCAGGAGATCGGCGTCCCCCTTCGGATCAAAGACGATCACCACGTCGCCTCGCCGGATATCCTGGGTGATGAGGGTCTCGGCAAGACGCGTCTTGCCGACGCGTGTGGTACCCAGCACCAGGGTGTGGCCGACCCGCTCGCCGATATCCATCCAGGCATCCTGTTCGTCGGGTTCAACGGCATGCAGCGCAGGTTTTCCACCGACCGGCGGAAGCGGCGCCAGTGGATTCCACCACGCCCGTGCGCGAAGGACGCGGGCCAGCAAGCTCAGTAGCGGTATCGATTCCCAGGCCACTTCCTTTCGGCGTGCCCATTGATACAGGAGCCCCGGCCGCACGTAGCGTTGGACCTCGGGCCGGATGGTGTCCCGCAATCGCTGGGTGTGCTTCTGGGTCCAGCAAAAGCCTTTACCGAGAAACAGTTTGTGGCGACTGAGCGGTATCTTGTCGGCGCGCAATCGGTAAGTGGGAAGCCTGCGCATGTTGCGTTGATAACGCATCACCCACCAGGCCTGTCGTCCCCGAATCACCCCGATCACCACCAGCACCGCGCCCGCACTGTAGGCCACACCCGGTGGCATCATCAGTGCCCATGGGGCCAGAATAGCAATGGTAGCGGTCGCAAAGGCCACCAGTGTTGACCAGAGTTCGACCGGTGGGCGCAACAGGGCCTCAATGGGATGCGCACTCACTGTTCGATGCCTTGAGAAGTGACCAGAACCGGATAATGCGAAATACCCAAGGCCTTGGCGACGTCGGCGCCGGACGCGGGCGTGATGGGCAGACCGCCTGCCAGCCTGGCAATGGCCTGTAGATCATTGATTGTATCCGCCTGTACCAGCATACCAACGGCACCGATCGCCTTGAGGCGTTCCCGATGTTTGATGAGCCACTGCCTGGAGTATTGATCAGAACCGATCAGAAAGAACGGACGGGCAAACGGCCGATTGTGCGTCCGCGATTGCATGGACCCCTGGGTTAAACCGGGCGAGCGAATCGGCAACAGGGCCTGAATCTCCGCTGCGCCAAGTTTGGGATCACTCGTCGGCGAATGATTTATTGATTGCTCGCTGCCTTCGAGTATGTCCAGATACGGTGCCAGTGGTCGGGTCTTACCACTGTCAAAGATCACCGCGACCTCCGCCCACGCAAGCACAGGCAGCAGTATCATGCCGATCAGCACCAACCCACTCCTTGATATATAGAGCTTCCCCGCCATCCGAATGATTCACCCGTTTGCTTCCAGCCGTCGCCAATGACCGACGACCCGTAGTCGGTAACTTTCCGCACGCATCACATTCGCTGGCGAGTGATAGCAGCCGACGCTGGCCCACCAATCGCGCCGCTTGTGGAAACAGTTCTTTAGAATCCTGGCCGCAACCCGTAAGTTGTGGTACGGATCAAGCGCCCGCCAGGTGTTACCCAGCTTGTCCTTGTGATACTTCCAGTTCACCTGCATCAGTCCGATATCGATGGATCGTTCACCGCGGGCAAGGAAACCGCCGAGCGCCTGCCATGCTGCTTCACGCGACGAATAAAAATAGCCGCGCCCGGAGACATTGAGTACCCATGGCCAGGGGCGACGCGTGCCGTTGTCGTTCAAACCACGGCCGCTCTCTGCCAGGGCAATGGCGTACAGAATCGTGTAGGGAATCCCATATTCGGCCGCGATGGCGCGGTAACCGCTTGGAACGGATTCGCCGCTCCACCCGGCTGTCGACCAGACGATCCCGAGCACTGCACCAAGCCAAACGCCCATGGGTCGTGCCCGATACATCGTTAGAGCTCCGAGGCGCGAAGCACCGACAGGTCCTTCCCCTGCCGTCGCATTATATAAGGTATCTTTCCTTTCCCCTGGGTGAGTCTCTCTAGTACACCCGCCTCGTGGTTGAGGGTGACACGACGGCTGAGCACCCACTCGGGCTTGATCGAGTGACCGGCCGCCCAATCTCTCACCGCCTGGTCATCACCGGACTTTACGCCGGCGATATATATATCGATAGCCACCACCTTATCGATGCGTTTGAGCAACTTGCCCAATAGGGCATCACAGGCAGGGCAATCCGGCCGGGTGAAGAAAAGCACCCGGTCTCCTGGCTGCAAGGAACTCGTCTTGTCGGCGCGCCCTGGCAAACGATCGGGATCGATCAATTGCTCGTTCGGATACAAGCGCTTTCCGGCCTCATCGTACGCACGCTGAAAAGCCAATATCCGGCTTACATCCTCGCGCATTGCGCGCGCCCACATCTCGGCATAACGACGACGCTCATCCTGATCACGTGCATGAATACCCAACACCTCGATGGGTGAGATAGTCGGCGGGCTGATGCTGCCGCGAATGCCCTGCATCAATTGTTTGTAGCGACGCCATTCTGTCTCCGACAGTCCCCATAAACGTGAACGCGCCAACTCGGATGACGTCAACGTATTTTCATCCATTGCTGAAGCGCCGGCGCCGGTTTCTTCCACCTGGGTGCTGGACACATTCGCGGCGAATGCCGGAACCGCCATCAAAAGCGCTAATGTCAAACTTGCCAACTTCAACTTATTACTCATCCGGGTACGCTTCCTCACTATCGCCGGCACGTGTCGTCTCCGTCTCGATCTCATTTTCGTATGGAACGGTGAGATCTCTATAGATGACAACGTGACGGCCGGCCAAGCAGTCTCGCAATTGCGTATGCTCAACATCTCCTGCTTCAACACCTTTACCTGGCAGGTCTTGTCGCTCATTCGCTGTCACAGGGGGTTCCAAACCTGCGGGATCATCATTCGCATCATCGCTGGTTGCAGAACCCAGTGAGAAGGCGCCGAACAGCAAAAGAATCGCAACAAACACTTCCATTGGCATTACCTCCGTAACAACGCCGAATAGTCCTGTCCTGCAGGACCACGAAACCCGACCCGCCCTTTAACCCGATCAATGTGTGTCACATTCCAACCGGACCGTTGCTCGCCTTCACGTAAGAAGGCGACACGACCGCCCTGGGAGACGGCCACGTAGACGGCGTCGTCCCACAGGTCGATGGCATCGATGTGAAACGGCGGCTTTCCCGCTGCGTGTTTTCGTTGTTTCGATACCTGTTTCTTCGCCGCGATCTTGAGTCCACGCACGTCCTTGGCGATGGCCTGCAATCGGGACTGCGCAGCGTCGATGCGCTGCTTGAGGTCCTCGTTCCCTTTACGCAGCTCGGCGACCGACTCGTGAATCGCACTCATACTATTGGCCAGTCCAGACAGCTCATGATTCACGCTTGAGTGATCGGCCCTTAAAGAATTGAACCACTGACTGATCCGCTCCGACAGACTTTCGATGCTGCGCTCGATCACCTCGGTTGCGCCACCCGTCTGCTGTGGGTTCCTGTCGGTGGTCGTGCCTTCGATATCCGCGCCTATGCCGCCCACCGTCGCCTTGTCGAGCGCCGCCACACTGTGTTCGACCGCCGTTGCATCTTTCCGCGGACTGTCGACCTGGCCCCGCAATATCGCGAGTGTGCCGATCGTAATCACGCTGATCACGACGGCTATCAGGATCGTCTTCCGCGATGACCGGGCCGGCTTCGGCCGTACTTTAGTCTCCTCGTGCACAGCGTTCCGTTCCCGTTTATCCGACTGTTCCAACTGTGTCTCATTCTTCATCTTGCGGGTCCTCCGTTATCAAACTGGAATCCGGTTCGTGCGTAGCTCTCCTCGCCGGCATGCACAATTCGAATGAGATCAGTCGATGCACCGGATCCTGCACCAAGCGAAACACAGGTCCCACCAGTGTCTCCAACGCTTGCTTCAACATGATGGGGCCGAGGTTTCGGTGTACGGCGGGCAAAGGCAGTCCCAACAGGTCTGCCGTTGCGGAATTCGTTGTGTGGTGGTCCGCCAACCGGTAACCGCTACGCTGCAGGAGGTAGCGCACCGCTTCACCGACCGTCTGAATGCGCCCCGGAAACCGGACCGTGACGGTCGTGGACATCAAGTCGGCCTGCGCGGCGGTCGGCATGGCGCGTAGCGCCGAATACCTGCCGACCTGTACTTCACTGGCATGCAGTTGCGGGCTGATGGTCACATAGGCTCCCACCACACCAAACACAAAGACAAGGACCGGCCGGAAATTGCGAGGGATACGTATTTTCATATTCAAATCAGTCTCAAGAGTGTGACAACAAAAAATCTCGTTCGTATTTGAGCTGCTATCATTGCGCCGCTTACCAAGCCTTGAAACGGGAAATCTATTCAGTAATAAGCGCGGTTTCTCGATCGACCTGTCAGCGGCCAAGATAGATCGATGTGATCTGCTCGCGTTCGTGTCCCAGTTCCTGACTGATCGTCAGGCGCGCCTGCCGGTCGATGGTCTTTTGTTCCCGGGTCAGCGCCTTCACGGTTGGACCGCCTGCCGCCGGTGCTGGCCACCCGGTCAACTCACGGTACCGCTGCTGCGCATAGGCGTGTCGCAGGCCATGCATTTTTGAGAGCCCGGCGTTGGCGGTATGCCGCTCGTAGATCCGGAGTTGTTGCCGGTAGTTGCGCGAACTGGGTATGAGGGAGCCCCTCCCGGCGAGTAACCGGGCACGGTCGAGCACCGCACGTTGCGCCTCGCTTCGCACCGGGATCACTCGTGATTTCCCTCCCTTGGTCCAGGTCTCCTTGAGCACGACGTGGTCGCCTCGATCCGCGAAGCTCGGCTGAAACTTGATGGCCTCCTCACGGCGCAGGCCGAAGGCCTGCTGCAGCTCCAGAGTCATCCGCACATGCTGATCGCGGACCTGGTCCAGATCAGGCGCCGTTACCGTCCGCGCCTTCGATGTGTTGGTCACGAATTGCCGATCCGGAATCCCGTAGTGATCGTTCGAACGGGCCACGACATTCTGACGATTGACCTTTTGTGCCCACCATCGGATGACGGTCAGCCGATTCTTGATGGCACCTACCGATATTTCTTTTTCCTGCCAGTGCTTCACCAGTGCCTCGACATGTTTCGGTTTCAACGACTGAGCGTTCATCTTTCGATAACCCAGCGCATGGAGTTGGTTGGCGATCAGCGTCAACTGACGTTCCCGATCCGCCTGTGTTCTGTAACTGCCGTCCCGATTCCGCCGGCAGAGTTGTTTGAGTTGGTAGTTCAGTTCTCTCATAGTGTTCTCGCTTTCAGGTAAGTGTTTCTGACCACCCAGAGGCCGTAGCCGTCGGGGTCCGCTAGCGCGGAACGGTCATGGGACACCACTCCCATTCGACCTGGATGTGCCTGGTCACAGGCAACGCGGGTTCCCCCTGCTGGGGTTGGTCCGCGTAGACCAACATACCCATAGATGGGCGTTCTTCGATCGTGGTTAGACATCACCTCCTTTCAATTGGGCGGAAATGGATTTCCGCGGTTTGTGGAAAATAAGCGTCGACGACATGACCATTGGTCATCGTCTCGGCTCGTCGAGTGGATGCAGGCTTGCGCCTGCGGGAAAAGCAGACCGTATGATCTGTTCTGGCTGGAAGATGGACCAACGGCAAAAAGCCGCAGCGCGTCAAATGGTCCGGGTGCGCTCAATTACCACTGTACACGCAGTGGTCACGGTTAAATCGATCAGAGGGCGGCAGTATAGGAACGCATCACGCGCCCGTCACGCCGAAATCCAACCACAAACCCGCGTCGTTTCAGAGTTTGCCGCCCTCGTCACTACCCCGCTGCGCTCGCTAGTGACGAGGGCGCTTCGCCACAGACCAAGTTGCCCGCCAGGCTCACGCCTGTCACGCACCTTGGAGTTGGTGGATTCGCACAGGCTTTCAGAGCACAAATTGGCCTGACCACAGGGATCCACAGGCGCCGCTGAACGCGGCCCCGCCCTTGGCTGCGCGAGTGAGGCGCTCGCTACGCCGTGGCGGGCAGGACCTGTGGACTCTGTGGACAGCCTCAATACCGATTCGCCGGGCGGTGGAGAAGGATGCGGTAACGAAGCACGCCGGACATAGGCGGGGTGGTTACAGTGTAACCACCCTATCTGGCGCGGCGTCGGGAAGCTGTTGCAGTACGAAAGCCTTGGCTGTGCATCATCGTAGCGCAACAAAACGAGAGGGGTGCCACTTTAACCCAAGTGGTCGGGAAAAAGACTTTGGTATCGGCTGGCCCAAAATTGGTCATTCGCTTTTCAGTTATGAAATCGCTATAAAAGCAAATTCATATTTGGCGGGCCACCTAGATATCTATCTCTATCCATGCGGGGTCGTGATCACTACCATCGCCACCGTGCTTCTGTCGTCTGTCGATGTGGGCTGTCTCGAGTCGATCGGAGAGAGCTTGACTTACCCAGATTTGGTCAAACAACTGGTACTCTGGGAATGCTGGCCCCGGCGGATTGAATCGATGAGTCCAGGCGGGAGCCTGAGGACCTGGACCCTGTCCCTGGGTCTCTGGTTTAGGTGGGCGGGTTTCTTGAGGGTTTTCAAGCGCATTAACGATTGGCTGATTATCTACCGTAAGCATCGGCTCTAGGAACTCAGAATCCGGTGGGTCGTTCATGTCACCCATAAGGACAAACGAGCTATTCGGGCGCTCCATTCTGCTGATAATCCGAGCGATTGTCTCAGCTTGCCTGCGTCTGCGCTCATTAGCCTGTATCGCACCTTGCACCGGATCTTGTCCAAATGGAACGAAGTGACTTTTTAGATGGGTGTTGTAGACAGTTAGAAGTTTGTCGCCATTATTCTTGAGGATTTCTACCTGCAAGAGATCGCGACCGAACACACGTCTTTGTGGATCGGCAGGATGCACAGCTGTCTGGTGTGACACAATGGCTCCGATCGGCAATTTGGAAAGGATACCGACGTCAATTAAGCGCTGATCGTTTCCTTCGATTAGTGCCACGTGCGGATAAAGATTCTGTAGATGTTCGCTGTTAAACCTCTTCAAGATTCCTATATGTTCCACCTCTTGGACTGCGAGCACATCGACATCCATCACGTCTCTGATACGTCGCGCTATCTCTATTGTCTCTCCGGGGTCTTTAGCACGCACCAATCGACCCATAAACGTGCGGGCGGTGAATTGGCCCTCATCAAAAGTTAGCGTAATGCCGCCCGGCTCATTAGTCGGTGCTTGGTCAACCTCGGCTTGGAAGTTGAAGCGGGAAAAAAGATTGTTGAGGTTGAATGTCCCAATGGTAATAGCCACTGTTTGCCCTCCCTAGTTAACGATCCATGTACTGTATCCGGCGCTCAATATGCAACTACGCCCTAACTACGTATTTACGTATTAGCGTACCACTAGAATCATTCCTGTGGACTCTGTGGACAGCCTCAATGCTGGATAGTCGGTCGGCGAAGGTGGCTGCGACTACCGAACTTCGTGCGCGTGCAAGGTGGTTACACTGTAACCACCCTCAGGAGAGACCTCACAGGTATGATTGCTTCCGTATTTTTATCGTACGTGATATTTCCTATAACCCTCCCAATCAAAATATCCATTTCTTCACGTACGGTAATATTTTGTTGCTTTAGCCTAAACGAAGTGCTATTTTTTACCGTACGGTATATTTTATGGGCTTAGCCATGACGAAGACTGATATTTCTTACGGGGTGATCCAGACGACCGAAGAACTCGGCCGGCTGGCGCGCGCCCACCGTAAAAGCAGGCGCCTGACACTTGAAACAGTCTCCGGCCTCGGTAATCTGAGCACGCGCTTTCTGTCCGAGTTCGAACGCGGCAAAGAGACCGCCGAGATCGGCAAAGTTCTGAAGGCATTGCGGACCCTGGGGTTGGAGATCGTGATCCAGCCACGTGGAGGCGGTTCCCGCCCCACAAAAAGCACAGGTGAAAAACCGTGATCGACCCGGAGGCCCTCAATGTCTGGAACGAGCGGCGCTTGGTGGGCTACCTGTGGCGAAATCGGGTCGGCTACATCGGTTTTCGTTATGATCCCGCATGGATCACCACCGGCGGCTTCGCCGTCTCACGCACCCTGCCCCTGGGCACCGATGACTTCGTGCCGGAAGACGGTGTCGCACACCGCTTTTTTGCCAACCTGCTTCCCGAGGGCGGCGTCCGGGAGCACATCGTCCGTGACCTGAAGATCCCGGATACCGACTTCGACTTGTTGCGCGCAATCGGCGGCGAGTGCGCCGGCGCACTGTCGATCTTGCCGGTGGAACGGCTGCCTTCGGGGGAGCGTCATTACCATCCGATAACGGATGAAGAGTTGGCCAACCTGGCGGCCCGGCGCGGCCAGATTTATGCGGCCTGGCCGGCGGACGAGCGCCCCCGGCTGTCCCTGGCCGGCGCCCAGGACAAGTGCCCGATCCTGGTGCGAAATGATGGCTATTTCTTACCACAGCGAGAGGCACCTTCCAGCCATATCCTGAAATTCGAGTTGGCGGACTATCGTCATCTGCCCGCCTATGAAACCTTCACCACGCACCTGGCCGGTTCAGTCGGCTTACCGGTGGTTGACATCGAGTTGCGGTCGATTGGACAAACCCGTTATGCGCTGATCGCGCGCTATGATCGCGTATGGGATGAACGAGGTGAAGTGCAGCGACTGCATCAGGAAGATTTCTGCCAGGCCTTGGGGTACGGGCATGAGAAAAAATACCAGGACGGCGGCGGCCCGTCCTTTGAGCAGTGCTACCGCTTAGTACAGGATGCTTCCAGCGATCCGGCGATCGATACGCAACACCTGCTGCGCTGGCAGATCTTCAATGTGCTGGCGGGCAATTCGGATGGCCATGCCAAGAATCTTTCCCTGCTGCATCTGCCCAATGGCGAGACCCGTCTGGCCCCTTTTTATGACCTGGCCTGTACACGCGCGATTGAACGTATCGACACCCATCTCGCCTTTGATGTCGGCGGTGAACGAAACCCCAGCGTGATCACACAAGCACACTGGGATGCGCTCGCTGGACAATGTGACGTAAGACCGCGATTTCTGGCTAATTTGGTGGAAGAGACCGCGGCCCTGTTAGTGGAGAATGCCGTCCCGACGAAAGAGGCCTTTGAAACACGATTCGGTGCCTATCCGGCGTTGCAGCGCATCGAGCAGATCGTAACCAAACAGTGTCAACGTACCGCCAAGACGTAACAGCGGAATATTGCCCACCAAGAAGTATGGGGTGCCACTTTAACCCAAGTGGCCAGGGGCAAGATGCCGGTGGAAGCCGGCTCATTCAATCCTCGTCAGGCAAGAGGATGGTGATTACCGGTTCCCCGGAATCACCCGGTCCGACGATCAGCTTCAGCGTGGTCAGCTCCGCTTCCATCGACCGCCCATCGCGGGGCACCCGGTAGAGTTGGAACAGCAGCCGGTCGCCGGAACCCGAGCGGGTTCGGATGGCATGAGACGCCATGAAGAGCACGTCCCATAACCGGCCGGACTCATCCTGATAGGCCTGTTTGCAGTTGTCATCCTCCGTCCAGGCCACACAATCGGCCCAGGCGGCGGAAGTCAGGGCCACCGGCCATTTGAAACCGGCTTCCTGTGCCATGGCACCCGCATCGATCAACACCCCATCCGCTATGGCTTGGGCGCGGGTGTACGTGGATATGACGTTACCGAAAAACGATTCGGCGGTACGGTCATTTGAAGAGTTGGACATGGTGTTTCTCCTTTGTGGAAATAACACCGGGTCGCACCTCCTTCCCTGCCGGGAAAGATGATGCTTTCCCGGCAGGGTTTGTGAAAAGTAACGTGCGTCAGAGCAAGCCACGTTCAGCGAACGACACGCTCTCACCACCCGAAACCACGAAGTGGTCGAGCACGCGCACGTCAACCAGTGCGAGTGCATCTTTCAGCCGGCGGGTGATCATCTCGTCCGCACGGCTGGGTTCCGCGACACCGGATGGGTGATTGTGGAAAAAGACCATGGCGGCCGCGTTCGCCTCCAGGGCCTGTTGCACGATGACTCGTGGATGAATCGAGGCACCATCGATAGTGCCCTGAAACAAGTCACGCACAGCGATGATCCGATGCCGGTTGTCCAGAAACAGACTCCCGAATACCTCATTCCGGTAATCGGCCAGGCGAAGACGCAGAAAATTCCGTATCTCCTCTGGACTGCTCAAGGCTCTCCCAGCTCGATGCTTAACTGCCAATACCTTCATTGCCAGTGTCACCACTGATTGCTTCTCCACGTCGTTAAGCTCCGATGGTTTCAGACCGGCGAACCGATCCTCCGTATTTTTCATGACTGATCTCCTCGAATTGACGGGGAGACCAGACCCGAGGGGGAATGATCCCCCAGGGGTAGGTTGGAAGTAGGCCGGGTAACGAAGTTACCCGGCCTGATGTGGATTTACGCAGCGGTCTCTTGCTTCGTAACGAACGGATGACCATCGACCTTGGCCCACGAAATGCTAAGCAGACGGGCCTTCAGACTGACACCGGTCTCGCCGGCCTTGTCACCGTTCTTGTAGGTGAAGGACTCCGCATACAGATCACTGAGCGTGAATCCGATGAGTACCTTCAACTTGCCCTCGACGGCCGACTTGAGCTGGCGCACGATCTCCTGCGCCTTTTTGCCGGACACGCGACACTCGAAATAAGTGTACTGGGCGTTGTCGACGCTGCCCCTGAGGGCCGCGATGGTAACACTCAGGAAAGGGGTCCCTTCCTTTGGTGTTACTTCCCGGACACGGTTGAGATAACCGATACCGTTGGTGTGAAGATCGAAATACTTGGTACTTTCGTTGTTAGACATAATACTTACTCCTTCAGGTTGGTTTCGTCCGGAGCAAGCGCATCCCTGGCGGGAAGGCTTCCCCCGGCAGGGTGGTTGAAATGGAAACGTGCTCCGTTCCATTGAAGATGGACCGACGGCGTTTGCCGCTGTGCACCTGTTGCACGGTCCGAAGGTGCCTGCATTGCCACTGAACCGCAGTAGCCACGGATAAAACCGTTTCTCAGGCCGCGTTCGAAGCCTCGCAGACATAGCGCAGGTACTTGAGCATGCCGCGGGCATTCGCAAAAGCCGGATGCTCGGCGATGACCTGGTGCGGAAACCAGTTGGCGGTATGCTCGGCCAACGCCACGGTCCCACCGCCAACGAACAGGATACGATCCAGTTCCACGCCCAACCCAAGCTGCCGGCGGGTTTCCGCGTGTATCCGTTCGACGACCTCGCGCTTCGCGGCATCGACCAGCGCTGCCACGTCGTGGTCTTTGCCCCGCAGTCTCACCGTCTTGCGATCGACGGCCTGTGCGACGAGCTGCTCGTTCAGTGTCTCCAGGTCGAAGCGTTCCTGGATCCCGTCGGCGACGCTTTGTTTCACGTCCAACATCCCGCACTGCAGGGAACCGGAGGAGGCGTGCACAATCCCTTGATCCTTCACAACCACGTAATCGGTGGTGCGCCCGCCGATGTCCACGATGGCGACCGGTACGGACAGACGATCCCCATCCAGTGCCGCCCCATCGCCTTGTTCGACTATGACGTAGTCGTACCAAGCGGCAAGTGCCTCCGGAATCACGTCATGAAAGGCAATGCCTGCGGGCAACACATCAGAAATTGGACGGACGGCTTGTTTCAGGCTATCCCGTTTTTTGGCGATCGTTTCCTGTCGGAGCTCTCCGCTCTTCCGGTAAAAAGTGCTGACGGGCAGGCCCGAGACCGCATGCACGGTGCGACCCGCCAGCCCCGCCTCCTGCAAGGCATGCTGCGCGATGGCCCGGTTCAGGCCGGACCACGGATAGCCTTCGAAATGGGTGGGGACGCCATCCACCGCACCGACCGAATACACAGCCTCATCCGTCTCGTATTCGAAGATGCGTTGCCGGCCCTGGTGGATCCAGGTCACACTGGATTGCCCCACCTGGGCGCGCGATGGAATGACGATCAGTCGGCCATCCGGCAACGCCACCTTGGTAAATGCGTAGCCGTCATCGAGGCCGACCGGGATTGGAGTGATGGGTGATGAATCTGTCATGGTGTTTTTTGTCCTCTTGTTCGTTGGCCATCAGTCAACAGGCTGCGCTACCCGACCCAATTACCTTGCTCAGGGTCGCGAAGGGTTTACCTTCGGTTTTGGCATCGTGTGATGCGACCCGCACCGCCGGCGATTTCACATTCGGGGTAGCCGATCTTTGTGATTCTCCAGCCAACCAGTTGTTAAATGCCTTAACCTGGCTGCGTTTCGTTTCTTCCGGCGCACCTCGAACTGCTTGGCACTCAGACCGAAAGCCCTGCACCAGCAACCCGCGTAACCATTCCTGCCGCCGGGAGGTCGGAATGCGTTCAAGCCGATTCAGGATGATCGCCTCCAGTGCGATGCGTGGGTCGAGTTGCAGGACAACGCGACACCCGGGTTTCGTCTTAGCCATGGACTTGGCACTACGTCCGCATAGAACATAGGACAGGATTATGGGGATGGACGGACGTCATACCAGCGAAAACCCAACACACTATCCGTCGCCGTTTTCATCTTTGGACAGATTCGTGTTGGATGCAGGCGATTCAGGATTCAAGTCAACGTGCCCGGCAAACCCTGTTGGAAATTTCACTTTGCGTGGAACCAGTGGTGCATGGCGTTCACCGCTCAGCACATTGTCGGGCACCTCGCCCATGGCCTGGCGTGCGTCGTTACTTTTCTCACCACCCCGGCGCAGTGATTCCCGATCGATCCCCAGAAACCGGTAGCCATGGGGAATCATAAAGGTCGAGCGGATCTTGCGTGCGCACACTTTGAGTAAGCCATTACATGTCTCGCTGTCCAACAACCCGATGTAACGGGCAGTCAAGGCAGTGCATACAAACCTGTCGTACTCAGACAGAAGATGAGCGCCCCGGTAAGCGTAGGGATTAGCAAACTGAAGGGGAACACGGTGCGGCCGTAGAGACTTCGCAACGGTCACCTCCATTGCGTTCATCTGATCCAGTTGGTTGTTCAGATCTGCTTGCTGATTACGGATATAAGTTCCGGCAGAATCAATGGCCTTATGGACCTTGATGAGCCACCAGTCCGCATAGGGATCGTCATTGCGTGCGGCCTGCCAGATCATTCGCAACCGATCAGCAAATCCGACCAGCCCGATGATCGTGGGTTTATCTGGCGTACCGTTGCGACCACGAATAAGTTGCTGGGCCTGGCTTGTCTGGATCGTTAACCATACCTGGCCACGGAGCGCACCGGGCTTCTCTGGCATCTTCGATCGCTCGACGATCATCTGGTCCTTTGCGTGAGGAATGGAGTCTTCTGTATTCATGGGCACTAATGAGCGCATGCCTTGGCGCCAGTACCAAGCAACAATGCCTTCTCAGACCGTCGTGGTTTCCAGTACAGCCCACACCAATATGGCAGGTAGGTCCTAGGGTGATGCCACTGGCATCACCCTATCTGGATGAACTTTCATCCGTAACATTTTGTTTTTTAGTAGACGTACTTATGCCCAGCGTGTTTCGTATGTCAGCAAGCCGCTCCCTGGCGACTGCCATTCGCTGTTTCCGCTGCTCATCGGTCTCACCCGCCGGTTTTTCTGCGTTGGCTTGACCTGCCCGCCGACGAGACCGGTCCCGTTCGAGTCTTCCATTACGCACTTTGATACCGAGATTTGGCTGAAATTTACCTTTTCGCACGGCCTTGCAGAGCGAATTCAGGAAACTGAGCTCATCGTACAGCGGTTTCATCCCTTTCTGTTCCGCGCGAAAGCGCCCCTCCAGCTCATCGAGGATGGGCTGGCGCTGTTCGGGAGCAAGTGTATGAAGATAGCGATCCGCTACATCACGTTGGTTGTTCAGGAGCCGCCCCGGATAGATCAACGGCCGACCGTCTTCCCCGGTGAGTACAAATTTCGTTTTATCACCGTTGTTGGTAGTTGTAGTTTTATTTATATAACTACTACTACAACCCGTGTTCGAATTCTGTGCGTTCGATTTTCGAACCCGGTGCTCACCGGAGTTCGAATTTTGGTCATGGTGAATTGCCGCTTTGTTGCTGCTGGTGGAGTCACTCCAGAGCCGTCTGACGACGTTCTCGGTGAAGGCGAAAAAACGACGGGGGCCACTTTCTTCAGACGCCACCATGCTCTGTATCCTGCGTTCGAGCGGGTGCTCTTGAGCACAGACATCCCGGCCGGCCTGGATATCCTCATCCATCGACTCCAGAACCCCTTGCGCGACGGCGCGTACACGGGCATGACCGTGAGTGCGCGCGTTGCTCAGGAACGCCATGTAGTCTGAATCCAGGTGGAACGCATCGGCGAGCGGCAGGGGTTCGTCATGCAAGGCATACACGTTGCCGCGAAACCGTCCGCTGGTTTTACGAATCCGCGCACACAGTGTAAGCCAGCGTGTTGCGCGCAGAATGGCAATGGCACGTGCAATCGTCGATCTGGACGATACGTTGGCCATCTTGCCGATGGCGTCGTAACCCGGGAAGGCGGTGTTGCCGCCGGTCTCACGGACCGCGAGCATGATGACCATCCACACGAGCTTGTCCACCGGCTCGAGTACCGGATCCTTTACCACCGAAGTGGGAAACGACTGGTGCCTGTTCCCAAGAAACAGCATCGTGTCGGCAGGCCCGCTGTCTGCGAACGCCTCTGCACGCGCAATGGTCTCCTTGATCAGGGCATCAAGCGCAAGGGTTTCCGGCCGAATTCTGAGTGCCGGTTCATTCATCACCACTCACCTGAGCGGCGTCTTCGTCGAGGCGGCCGCTCAGGTTTCCATACTGGGCCCAGCGTTGGGTCAGGTTCCAGATGGCACGCATCGATATGCCAGTTTCACCATGGATCTCTAAATACGTCTCGGGGGTGAGCAATCCTGACTCTTCGTTATCAACCCGGCTCGACCAGACACGCCAGAGCCGGTGTGAACTCTCCTCATCCGGCTCTGGAGGTCGACCTACAGCAGGATCGACAGACAAGGTTCGACGCAACCGACTGTAGTCACGTGCGTTCAGACCGAACAGGATCTGTACCATTTCCTGGGGTGCATCGGCGGCAATCAGTGATTGAAGCGCTTCTTCAGATTCCCTTTGTTTGCGCAGATGATCGATCATCGGCCAGTACACCTGCCGGTTCAGCACAATCTCAAGGCAGTGCCCGCGCAGTGACTCTATCCGGTAGAGATCCGCGACGTTCATCTCGCGCAAGGCCGCGATCTCTTTAGGTCCGAAGTTCATGTTACGCAACGCCACCTGGTCGCCTTCCGCCAGACAACGAATGGCGTACATCAACACGGCGGTGACTAAGTCAGCTTCCTTGGTACCATTCATCGCGTCTAATCCCAGATCGCGGTGCCGGTTTCGGCCGCTAGATGACGGATACGCCGGTAGGTATCCATCAGATTGATCAGGTCGCTCCAGTCCTGGTCGTGCAGCGAGCGCCATAAACGATAGCCGGTGTGCCCGGGATCGAGCGTCCACACACTTTTGAAAAGCAGTCCGGCGTCTTGATCCTCCAGAGCCCGTCGGAGCACGGAATCACCCGGCAGCGTCGGCACGATGGATTCAAGCGGTGCGAACGTCATTTCCGCGCAGGCCGCAAGTTGCCACCAAAGCATGGAGACCTGGCCCAAGGACTCGTCGTCCAGTTGCTCCGCCAAAACGGGATCCGGCACGTCGCGCAGTACGAAACCAAGTCCCTTACCCGACACCGGCATGACGAGATCACCGATCCCGTTACGTTGGGCAAGGCGCGCCGCCAGTGTCCAGGCCCGGCCACGCAGCGACTTCAGATCACCGGGGCCGGCTTGACCGGTGGTTATCAGCCGGTCGGCCAATGGCTCTTTAATATCGGTAGCGTGATCGTCCGAATGATCCTGAGTTTGATTTAGTTCTTCTACCGGATCGTAGCCAGACGGTTCTGTTGACTCTACATTTGTCGGTACCAACCCGGCTTCAGTACCTTCCTGATCGTCACGGTCTTCGGACGCGTCCGTATCGTCTATCTCGACACTGTGCCTCACACTTCCGGACGGTTCAGGAACAGGTTCGACCTCGGGGAGAACCACTTCCCGCCCGTCAAGCTCGGCATCAAGCGCCACCCGGATAGTATGAATGCTGGTGTCTGCCTCCTCCGCGATCTCGGTCTCGATCGCGCCCTGCAATATATTGGTATCCCAATCCGGTCCGTCATAACGGCGGCAAAGCGCTGCAAACACGGCGTCGAACGCACTATCGCCACCAGTGCAGTATCGTTGCCAGAGATTCCTGGCCGCGCGTTCCAGGGCCCGAATCCGTTCCACTTGTGGTTTTCCCATACCGACTTCAAGAGCCTGAGGAATCAGTGGTAACAACGTTTGCACGGCATAACGCATCCTGGAGATCCGCCCGCAACTGATACTGTAACCCGCTGCCCGTAATTCCGTTTCGAGGCTTCGGTGTGATAGTTCGCCGATACCCGACTCTTCTTCGATGAGCCGCTTGACCTCAAACACCGCCCGCGCCTTGTCAATAAAAGTGAGACTGCCACGAAGATCGTTTTCCCTAAGATGCGCCAAGAGGACATCGGACTCTCGGGTCCATGGTCTCATCAGGCAATGAATCCGATAAAATTGCTCGTCGCCTGTTTCCTCGTAGAGTTCTTGAAGGATCCGCAGACGGGTGTTGCCACCGGTATGGACGATGTAATCCGCCTCCCCCGGTCGTTGGGTGATCACCAAGGGCTGGTCCATACCATGTGCACGAATCGAGGCCTTGATGCGATCGTATTCAGGATTTCGGCCATGCCTCGGGTTGCGTTCGTAGGGTTGAATGCGACCGATCTCCACCACCAGCTGGGTGGCCGTCACCGGGTCGGCCGTAGGCAGCTCACGCCCGGCGCCGAAGTGACTCTCCTGCAGCATGGCCTGAATCTGCTCGCTCGACGGGCGCTTCTTGGCCATCAACGTAACCGTTCCTTGGCTGCCGGCGACTCGTAAGTGTTGAGCGCGGACAGACCGCGCTCGGCCCTCGCCACGAGCGGGTAGTAGCTGGACAAGGTCGGCTGTACGTCGGCATCGACGAGCAGAACCTTGTAGCCGAGGTCGGCGAGGATCCCGCCAAGGTTCGCCGTGAGCGTGGTCTTACCGACGCCGCCTTTAGTGCTGGTGATCGTGAGCTTCAGTGCCAATAAGCATGCCCTCCCGCTCCGCTAGAGAGATCGAATTCTATTTGCACCGCTCGCAGGTGCGGCGTCGTCTGCCTCGATGACGCGCGTTAATTGGTCCACCGCACAGCCGGCAACGATAGCGATGGTAAAGCCGGCATCCCGGGCATTCGTTATCGTTGTTGACGATCGGTGCCAGGTAAGAACCGTAGCAGTACTCGCATGCACGTTCCTCCCAAACATTTATATCGAGAAGGCTGGGGACAAACGCGGCATGCGTCAGATCAAGGACCGGTCGACGTACGAAGCAACGATAGCTCGCGTAGACGTCGATCAGCACACGGGCCTCTCCTCGTCCCGTTTTCACCAGTCGCTGGTGGAGGCGCCACACGATCGAGGCATGCAGCATCCGCAAATCGTTCTCGAGAAACCACGCGTCGGTGAACGGCGACTGGCCCGACGGTGACGGAGCGCCGCGAAGCTGACGGTATAAGCGGTTCGCTACTTTTTTCTCGAGGCCGGTCATATGCGTTATCAGCCCCGCGCGGCCACCCAGCTCGACAAGCTGGATGGCCTCGGATATGCGCGTTGCCTGCTGGCAAAGGTCAGCTTGATGAGTGATATAGGCTCGTCCGCGGCCGCATCGTGAGTCCTCCAAACTTAAAACCGCGGAGCTGGTGATCGCGTCCATTCATTTCCCCTTCACTGCCGGTGCAGCCATCAGGCTCGCATGTTCGATAATGGCCTCGAGCTCGCCGGGTCGGCCATCCCGCACGGCCATGAAAAGGCGTTGCCACCACCACGGCTCATGACGGGGGATCAGCAGCGGCGGTTTGATCTCGGTGATCTGGGCCAGATCCTGCGGCGTCGCTTCGGCCAGCAAGTCAGTCAGCTCGCGCGACATGCCCAGTATTGCCGTGACGACCTCGGGATCCTTCCTTGCGAGGTCGCGTGCGTGAATCAAGTACTCAAGATTCACTCGCGAAAAATCCATTTCCATGAGTTGTTCTTCCTTATTTTTTCCGTTCCTTAAACCGCTGAACGGTCACTTTCCCTAGATGACGTTGAAACAGTGACAATGTTATTGGCCATTACAAAGGCTACACGTCGGCTGCGAACCACCCTTCGCCGGGTCCGGCCTTGTCCTGGTCAACGCGCTACGGCGTGTCGTTTGGGCCAGTCCGTATGCTCCATTTCGGTGCAACGTTTGTTGTGCTCCGCTGTGTTCAAATCTGCGGATATTGTTAAACGCCAACGCAGGCGAAAAAATGCCGAAAAGCGGACTCAAAGGACCGCCTTTCGGCATTATTTCAGGTGGTGGATTGTGCTAGGGGGACCAGACACATCAAGGCAGGCGGCTCTGCAAACGCCATGTACGAGCGTACGATTTGGCGGCGCTTGCGCGAGAAGTACTCGAACGTATGCAGCCGAGGAGTTGGAGGAGTTATTCGATCCAGCCCGCGCGATCGACTTGTACTTCGATGTCGTGCTGCCCAAGACCGAATGGCCTACCCGAGACTACTCGATCAAGACCTTGGCCAAATACCTGGGCTTTAGCTGGCGCGACGCTCACCCTTCAGGCGCGGCATCCATTGAATGGTTTCATCGATGGGTTCAATCCGGAGATGCCGAAATCATGCAGTGGATTCTCGAGTACAACGAGGATGACTGCCGTGCCACCCGAGTACTGCTTGATGGGATCCGACGATTTGCCGTTGCCTAACAAGACACAGCCGGACGGCGCAACGTCAATCAGCAAGCCAGTTTTTTCTGGATCAAGATTGATTTGTTTTCTGATTGCCGCCTTTATCGCGATGTTCATGTAATTCTTTCCGGAGAACCACGACGGAACGAGGCGCGCCAATCCCAATGCGCACCTGTTTGCCCTTGACCCCCAGGATGGTAACTTGTACATCGTCCGCTATCATCAGTGTTTCACCGATACGCCGTGTTAGTACTAGCATTTTTTACCTCATTGTCATGGTGATCCGAAACAGCACAACCCGTATCATCTTAAATATCCTTCGGTTCCTCTATGAAAAACGCCGAGATTGTCACGTTCAGTGCATTCGCGATCTTCTCGATGTTATCAATGCTGATGTTTCGCTCAGCCCGTTCTATGCTGCCGATGTAAGTACGGTGTAACGCACACAATCCACCCAACGATTCCTGCGACCAGCCTCTTAGAACATGCTCTAACCGTACCCTTTCAGCAAATAGCTTGCGTGCTCTTTTTTGTAAGGCGTTAGTGTTCATGACAACCCAAGCGCTTCCTCATCCCCCATGCTATCCCTGTGCTGCGATCAACGAGGCGCGAAATAACTAAATAACAAGGCTGGTGACCGTCCCCGCCGGAACAACCGGAACTATAGCAGAAATGTCCGACATGTTGGACAGCTTGTATGTTTGCATAACCCTGTTATGGAAGATCCGGCGAAGAAACTAGCGAAAAATCTACGAAAATGGCGTGGCGACCAGTCGTTGCGGGACTATGCGAGGAAACTGGGCATCAGCAAATCAACGCTGGGCGGTCTGGAGAATGTGAATCAGAATACGACGCTGCGCACGCTTACCACGCTAGCCAAAGCGCTGCGCTGTGATATCTGTGATTTGTTCAAATAGCGTGGCGCTCTACGGCGCGAAGGGCTGGCTGCTTCGCCCGCCAGCCCGCGCCTACCTCGTACTACGCGCCTTTGCTTCGCTCTCCCTGGCGCGCAGCGAATGGTTATACGCCCTGATAAGAACTACGAACCACGAGTGCATGGATGCACGAGGTAGGGCAACGCAGGGAGCAGTTGCCGAGGCGGTCGGGAGTTCGAATACCTTAAGCTCCACTGCAAAACCGAAAGCGGTACCAATATCCATCGGTACAGTGTAATTGGTGCGCGCAAGCGCTCGTCTATCAACGGCCTGCTGCTACCGAATGCCGCCGTAGTCTTCGGCGCATCATCGCCTCCATCGCCTAACCCACATCTCTCGCAAACTCACTGGTCTTTCTACTGACACACCACTGTCAACGCGAGCAGAAACACGCTCGAAACCTGCGCGCGGAGCGTGCACTTTCACAGTCATTTCCATTAGCTCGTGTCGCTAGAATCGTCCGCAGGCTGCTGGTCGCAACCACCCTCTCAGTTATTTAATAACTAACACAACGCCGGAGGCGAGTCGGCAGCGGCCATAACTGTTAAAACTAAAGGTGACGGTATGATCCAGGGTATTGTCCATCTCCGCCCGTACCGGCATAATCACCGAAAGGCCCGTCCGGACATCGACCCGCGCCTTGAGCCCTTCCTTCAGGCGCTGGCCGAGCTCATCGCCCGGCAGGTCCTGCGCGAGATCGAGGAGCACAACACGAACGAAAGGAGCCAGAGTGAAGGCCGCGATCTACGCCCGC
>FXBF010000026.1_pt1 | contig 37251 bp, 38 predicted proteins | sample 5335321 | NCBI WGS metagenome assembly FXBF01 (sample SAMEA103928391, study PRJEB20085) | sediment metagenome | isolation source: sediment
ATCATATAAGTTACCTGGGTTAATCAACGGATTGATTACTACATGTAAATAATTATAGCCGTGATTGAAATATCTCCAGGTTCAATCCTGCAGATTGACCCTATTTCATATGTTTCTCAATGGCCTGCTTGACTTCAGCCAAGTTGGCATTGACGGTCAACACCCCCTTCCCGCTCTGTTTAATCGCCGTATCGGGGTCTTTCAGGCCGTGTCCGGTCAAGGTACATACAATCTGACTACCCTTGGAAATCTTTCCATCCTTGATATCCTGCAAGGCACCCGCCACCGAGGCAGCCGACGCCGGTTCACAGAATATACCTTCCTGCCGGGCGAGCAGGCCTTGTGTCGCCAGGATATCTTCATCACTACATTTATCAAACCAGCCTTTGGATTCTTTCTGTACTTCCCAGGCCTTATCCCATGACTGGGGATGACCGATCCGGATCGCGGTAGCGACGGTTTCCGGTTTATCGATCATCTTGCCGGCGATAAATGGGGCCGCACCAGCGGCCTGATAACCGACCATAACCGGTCGATTGTTGACAATCCCATGCTCCGCATACTCGCTATAACCCATCCAATGGGCAGTGATATTACCGGCATTGCCAACCGGCAGACAATGATAGTCCGGGGCCGTACCCAATTCTTCGATGATCTCAAAGGCCGCAGTCTTCTGCCCCAGGATCCGGAATGGGTTGATAGAGTTAACAATGGTAATCGGAGTCTGTTCACCCACTTCTTTGACCAGTTGCATACCCTCATCAAAATTACCTTTGATTTGAATCACCACCGCCCCATGCATCATTGCCTGCGCCAACTTGCCCAGTGCAATCTTGCCCTCAGGAATGAGGACAATTGCCATAATCCCGGCCCTGGCCGCATAGGCCGCGGCCGAAGCGGAGGTGTTACCGGTTGAGGCGCAAATAATCGCCCGCGAGCCTTCCTCGACTGCCTTGGTAACCGCCATTGTCATCCCGCGGTCCTTGAATGAACCTGTCGGGTTCAGCCCTTCATATTTAATATATAAAGCAACATCCACCCCCAACGTACGCGTCAAATTACTTAGCTTGATCAATGGCGTGTTGCCTTCACCCAGACTGACTATACGGGTCTCGTCGGATACCGGCAGGCGATCACGGTAATGTTCAATAAGACCTGTATATCGCTTTCTAAATGTCATCTTGCTGCATTCCAATCGGAATTTAAGGGTTCAACACGGATGCGCATGACCTGACCATGGACGGCATCCATCTGCTCTATACTGGTGATAGCGGCATTCATGGCCTGCTCGACCACACGATGGGTCAACAGTATTAATGGCACGAGGTTTCCGCCATGGGCCTGCTCTTTCTGAATCACTGCCTCGATGCTAATCCCACGGTCACCGAATATTCTGGCAATTTCCGCCAATACCCCCGGCCGATCTTCGACCTGAATCCGGAGATAATAAGCAGTGACGACATCATCCATCGGTAGTATGCCGAGATCAGACAGGGAGTCGGCCTGGAATGCCAGATGTGGTACACGATTATTGGGGTCAGTGGTCAGCGCCCGCACGACATCCACCAGATCGGCAACAACCGCCGACGCCGTTGGTTCGGAACCGGCACCGGCCCCATAATAGAGCGTCGGCCCGATAGCGTCGCCCTTGACCAGGACCGCATTCATTACACCATCGACATTGGCTATTAAACGCCGCTCCGGTATCAGTGTCGGGTGTACCCGCAGCTCTATACCGCCTTCGGTCGCCCTGGCGATACCCAGATGCTTGATCCGATAGCCCAACTCCTCGGCATAGGTAACATCGGTGCGGGTAACCTTGGTGATTCCCTCGACATAGGCGCGATCGAACTGCAATGGTATACCGAAGGCGATCGACGCCAGAATGGTCAGTTTATGGGCCGCATCGATTCCCTCGACATCAAAAGTCGGATCGGCCTCGGCATAACCAAGGCGTTGGGCCTCTTTGAGCACTTCGTCAAATTCGCGACCCTCGGCCGCACCCGGCTTCCTGCCTCCCGCGGCGCTCATACATCCCTGTATATCGTCTCTCATTTCAGTGAGAATATAATTTCCGGTACCGTTAATGATGCCCGCCAGCCATTCGATTCGGTTACCGGCCAGCCCTTCACGGATCGCCTTGATAATAGGTATGCCGCCGGCAACGGCGGCCTCAAAAGCAACCATCACCCCCTTGTTCTGGGCAGCAGCAAAAATTTCATTACCGTGGACTGCAATCAGCGCCTTATTGGCCGTGACGACATGCTTGCCCTGCTTGATTGCCTGCAGTACCAGATCACGCGCAGTAGTATCACCGCCAATCAGCTCGACGACGATATCGATCTCTGGATCTTTTACGATTTCGTATGGGTCAGCCGTCAGTTTTATTCCCTTAACCGAACAAGGTCGCTGTTTTTTCAGATCACGCGCCGATGCCTGGGCGACACTGATGGCCCGACCGGCACGACGGCTGATTTCCTCGGCATTGCGGTCAAGGACATTGATTGTCCCGCAGCCAACAGTACCTAGCCCCAATATTCCGATTTTAACCGGTTTCAAGCCTGTTCCCCCTGAAAGCTGACATTGTCTTTACGAAACATATGCCGGATACCCCGGATCGCCTGGCGGGTACGGTGTTCGTTTTCGATCAGGCTGAAACGGACATACTCGTTACCGTATTCACCAAACCCGATCCCGGGTGATACCGCCACCTTGGCTTCCTGTAGAAGTTTCTTTGAAAATTCGAGTGAACCCATTTCCCGATAAGGCTCCGGGATCCTGGCCCAGACAAACATGGTTGCCTTGGGTTTTGTCAGTAGCCAACCAGCCGAATAGAGGCCGTTGCACAGGACATCCCGGCGATTCTGATAAACCATGCGTATTTCCTCGACACAATCCTGTGGACCTTCTAGCGCAGTTATGGCGGCAACCTGGATGGGAGTAAACATGCCGTAGTCGAGATAAGACTTGAGCCGCGCCAACGCCGCAACCAGACGCTGGTTGCCACACATAAAACCGACTCGCCAGCCGGGCATATTATAACTCTTCGATAATGAATAGAACTCAACGGCTAGTTCCTTGGCACCTGCTACCTGCAGAATGGAAGGTGCCCGATAACCATCGTAGACGATATCGGCATAAGCCAGGTCATGAATGACCAATAGTTCGTGTTCCCGGGCAATGGCTATTACCCGCTGAAAAAATTCGAGATCAACACATTGAGTGGTCGGATTGGCCGGAAAATTCAGGACCAACATCATCGGCACCGGCCAGGAATTCTTAATGGCCTTCTCGAGCTCGGCAAAGAAATCGCCGCCGGGCACCAACGGCACATGTCGGATATCGGCACCGGCGATGACAAAGCCCCAGGGGTGAATCGGATAGGCCGGATTGGGCACCAGGATCGCATCCCCGGGTTCCACGGTTGCCAGTGCCAAGTGTGCCAGGCCCTCTTTCGAACCGATAGTGACGATGGCCTCTGTTTCCGGATCGAGTTCAACCGCATAGCGTTGCCGGTACCAGTTACAGATGGCCCGACGCAAACGCGGGATGCCCCGTGACATGGAATAACGGTGGGTATTATCCCGCTGGGCGACCTCGCACAGCTTGTCGATAATGTGCGGCGGCGTCGGCTGGTCCGGATTACCCATACCGAAATCAATGATATCCTCGCCCCGGCGCCGGGCCTGGGCCTTGAGATCATTGACGATATTAAATACGTAAGGCGGGAGCCGTTTTATACGGGGAAATTCTTTCATCAAAAATCAATTTTAGGCAGATACCAATAGTATTATTGCCATATATTATATGGCCTTTCAGCCGCCGATGAAACACACCACCCAACAAGCACGTATAATATCGGCACAATCATTAAATTATTTAAGGGAGCGGTTGCTGGTTAATGAAACTCCATCTGGATTCACGCCGGGCGAGTCAGAACATCATTCGATTATACTCATCCGGTGAGATTGTCATTAATGACACCTGCTTTACCCGCAGCCTGATCGTGACCCCGGAGAAGGTGATCGACGATTGGGCGCCCCAGTCTTTTGCCGAATTGGCACCACAACACCTCGCACTGCTGGCCCAACCCGACGCGGAAATCATTATTCTCGGTACTGGCGCAAGCCTGCAGTTCCCCCAACCGGTATTGTTGCAAGGACTTGCCGACGCCGGGATTGGTCACGAGATAATGGACACGGCAGCGGCCTGCCGGACATACAATATATTAATGGGTGAGGGCCGCCGGGTCGTCGCCGGCCTGTTGATGATCGATTAGGGCACGATCTGATCGAAATATATCTAGAACCTGTCTCAAAATCGAAAATTGGTCAGCAGGCCTTCACGCCCTGGAAGTAACGCCAAGAACGCCAAGGCGCAGAGAATACTTGAAAATAAAGTGATTTTTTGCTTTCTCCGCGACCTTTGCGTCTCTGCGACCTCTGCGTTTGTTCCAGAGCGCCATGGGCTGGAGGGCTTTTGAGATAAGTTCTAAAACAGGGAATCCATAGAATAGCCGGCCTTATCGAGCAACAGCCTTAACTTTCGAAGCGCCTCAACCTGTATTTGCCGCACCCGTTCACGGGTAACCCCGATATCGGCACCGACCTCTTCCAGGGTTGAGATCTCCCGGCTATTCAGGCCAAAACGCCGTTCAACCACCTCACGTTGCTTATCGCTGAGTTCATCCAACCACGCCTGTATCTGCGTCTGTAAATCATCGCGCTGCATGATCTTTTCGGGGCCGGGTGTGACCTCATCGGCTATGGCATCAAGCAGGGAACGGTCCGGGTCATCATCCAGGGGGGCATCAACCGAGGCAACACGTTCCGTCAGGCCAAGCATACGTTTAACATCCTCAATCGGTTTGTCGAGCAGGCTGGCGACCTCCTCCGCCGAGGGTTCGTGATCCAGCTTTTGTGAGAGATGACGGGCGGCACGCTGATAGATATTAATTTCTTTGACCACATGCACCGGTAAGCGGATGGTCCTGGTCTGATTCATGATGCCACGCTCGATAGTCTGGCGTATCCACCAGGTCGCGTAGGTAGAGAAACGGAATCCGCGTTCGGGATCAAACTTTTCCACCGCTCGAATCAGGCCCAGATTGCCTTCCTCGATTAAATCCAGCAAGGCCAGGCCGCGGTTCATGTAACGTCGGGCGATTTTGACAACGAGGCGCAGATTGCTCTCGATCATGCGCTTACGCGCCTTCTCGATACCTTTTTGCGCCCGACGGGCATAATACACTTCTTCTTCCGCCGTCAACAACGGTGAAAAGCCGATTTCCTTAAGATAAAGGCGAGTGGCATCGACCTGCTCATCAGAGCGACCGGTAGTTTTTTTGGTGGTCTCCTTAGCAGCCGATGCCTTATCGGTATCAGCTGCCTTGGCGGCGTCCTTATCAATCTTGTCGGTACTACCGCCCTGCTTCTTTGTGCTTTTTCGCGCTTTCTTTTTGACCACCATGCTGCTGTGTTATTTGGGAAGTAACCTTAGTGGATTGATCGGTATCCCGTTGTAGCGGATCTCAAGGTGCAGTTTAACACTATCCGTACCACTGCTACCCATAGCCGCTATTTTTCTTCCTTTTCTTATCACATCACCCTCACGAACGTAAGTGCCGTTAATATGTGCATAGGCGCTAAGATAATCGGCATTATGTTTGATGATTATAAGATTGCCATATTCGGGCAGACTTTTCCCCGAGTAAACCACTTTTCCTGCAGCAACAGCATAAATTGCCTGGCCTCGACGACCGGCAATATCGATACCCTTGTTTCGTCGTACCCCGAATTGCCGGATTACCCGGCCCTTTGTTGGCCAAATCCAGCCACGGATACGTGTTTTAGTAGATAAGCTTACCGGTTTCTTGCGAGTCCGACTGTCTCGTCGCGAATACCTGGGGGTCCTGACGGCACTCGATCGCCTTGATTTAGAAAGTCGCAGCTTTTGTCCCGGCGTAATGACATAGGGCGTGCGAATACGATTAATAGCCGCCAATCTCGATGACGAAAGACCGTGCTTTCTGGCGATACTATAGAGGGTGTCCCCCCGTTTTACTTTGTAGATGCGCCATCGATATTTGGCCGATCGCCGGCGTTTATAGCCCCGCGTTGACAACAGAATTCGTTGCCCGGGTTTAATGATATAGGGCGGTCTGATCCGATTCCACCGTGCGAGAATACGGTGATCAACACCGATAGCCCAGGCGATGCTGTATAGGGTATCCCCTCTCTTTACGACCCGGTAACGTTGTTTTTGTACCCGAGGTTCGCCTCTATCAACCACTGGAGGAGAAGACTTTATCCCACCGCAACTAACCAGGAGCAAGAGAATAAATACAGCAATTAGACTTCTTAGAAAAACCTGCATCTACTCCCCGATCGGTTCAGGATGCGACATTGGATCTCGCTGTTATGGTCCATCCTTTATAAGTGGGACAAAGTTGACCAGTTCAAGTTGCTGCTCGTGAAAGCCTTCATTATTCCGTGTTACCAGTAATAGCGCCTGCGACGAGCGCCCGCCGACTGGAATTACCAATTGTCCGTTCACAGCTAACTGATCCAATAGTGCCGATGGTACTGATGCCGGCGCAGCAGTAACGATAATTCCATCATAGGGGGCATACTCAGTCCAGCCCCAGCTACCGTCAGAGAGTTTGTAATGAATATTACGGTAACCTAGCTTCATCAACAGCCGTCGGGCCTGTTTAAATAAAGGCTCGATACGCTCAACGGTATAAACGGCATCGATCAACTCGGCAAGGATCGCTGTCTGATAACCAGACCCGGTACCGACCTCGAGGACCTTTTTCGGCTTGCCTTTCGCTAACAGCGCCTGTGTCATCAGGGCGACGATATAGGGCTGCGAGATTGTCTGATTATGGCCGATCGGTAAAGCGGTATCTTCATAGGCACGGCTGGCCAGGGCCTCATCGACGAATACATGGCGCGGAACGACCCTGATCGCTTCAAGGACCTCGGTATCATGAATACCTTCATCTGCCAAACGGTTGGTCAAGCGGTCACGTGTCCGCTGCGAAGTCATGCCAATTCCTTGAAGTTGCTTGGTCACAGCTTGGTCACCCAATTGGAGATGGTGTCCATGGCGCTGTATCGAGTAAGATCGATGTGCAGGGGCGTCACTGACACACAGTGTTCGGCAATGGCATGAAAATCCGTACCTGGACCGGCATCTTCGCCGGCACCAGGGGGGCCCACCCAATAGATTGGTTCGTCATGGGGATCGGTAGCCTGAATAACAGGCTCAGACTTATGCCGGTGACCGAGACGGGTGGCGGCAAATCCCGCTAAGTCATCATATGGGATATCCGGGACATTGACATTGAGGATGGTGTCGGTCGGTAAGGAATGATCTCGTAATGTTGCCAATAACTGCAGGACCACCCTGGCCGCGGTGTCATAGTGAGCCCCCTGCTGGCCTTCCAGAGAAACAGCAATCGCTGGCAGTCCTAGAAACCGGCCCTCCATGGCAGCGGCAACTGTACCGGAATAGATGACATCGTCTCCCAGATTGCTGCCGCGGTTGATGCCGGCGATTACCATGTCGGGCTCAGACGCCAACAACCCGGTTATCGCCAGGTGCACACAATCTGTAGGGGTGCCATCGACATAGTTATACCCATTTTCGCCTGTTTTGACCCGTAATGGTCGATTTAATGTCAGGGAGTTGCTGGCACCGCTTCGATCCCGATCGGGGGCGACCACACTGATTGTTGCGAGGGATTGTAATGCCTTTGCCAGGTATTTCAGGCCAGGTGCCAGATAACCGTCGTCGTTACTCAGCAGGATGTGTTGCATGGATGATGGCTAGCATGATTCTTTCCTGATTATCTTGTCAACTACCGGATTGGGGTTTCAATTAACACGATTGCTGATAACGATGGCTACCGGCTGTCGCCGATCTACACGGACAGGATTGCTGCGGCCATAGAGATCGCCCTTCTGGCGAATGGCATTACCGGTTCTGGAAATCCTGGCCTCAATCGTAACCCGGCGGAAATTAGACAGGCCCATCCCCGGACGCATCGCCAGGCTGTCATTCAACGTCACTGTAAGCGGCAAATCGCTCACCTGTTTACGGACAATGGCGAGCGGTATTCGTGGTCCCTTGACAGCCCGGGCATAGATGAAGACAGTATCCGTACCCCGGGCCTGTCGACGCAATGCAGATAATAACGACACCCTGACAGTCAGTGCCGATCCTGGACTCAGGGTCAGGGACTCACCGGTAAGCTTCAAGACCTGGCCCAGATAGTTTTGCAACGCCGGGTCGATGCGACCGCTCTGTTGCTGTATACGATATAGTTTGCGCCAATAAACGAGAACCTGCCGGTACTGTTTCTGCTGATAGGCGGCAAAGCCCAGGAGCCACAGCGCCGACTGGTTTTTTCCATCCATGCTGAGGGCGCGCTTCGCCAGTTTGGTCGGCCGGCCACTGAGGGTGTCGCCGTTCGCCCTAGCCAGGGCTTCGGCATAATCCACCAATAATTGTGGATGCCGGCCACCAGTCAGTTGGTAGGCCTGTTCATAACTGGATACGGACTGCTTGTATTGGCCGAGCAGCAAGTATGTACGACCCAGCATCGCCCAGGTCTGGGCATCACGCGGATTCGTTTTCAAGTATGCCTGCATCTTGTCTATGCCGCCAATGAGCATGGTACGTTGCTGTCGCTGCAGCTGTTCGGCCTTACTCGTCGGCGACTGGTAATACACATCCCCGAGTAATGCATACAGGCCTGTGGCCACCAACAGGAACCCAAGCCCTGCGGCGACAATAACGGTCTTATTCGGCTTTGTATCTGTCGCGGTCCTGGGTTTACTGGATTTTACTGGCACGTCCTCGAGCAGACTCCGTTCCAGTTCATGGACCGCCTGCTGATATTGATCTTCGCCGATAGTCCCGTTTTTCTGCTCGAGCTCCAGTTCCTCAAGACGCTGCCGATATAAGGCGGCATTAAGCTCATCACTGCTGATGGCAGCAACAGACGGTTTACGAAACATGGGTAGTAACAAGACAGCAAGTGCGGTCCCAACCATAATTACTGCCAGTAACCAAAACACCATCATTCTTTAACCCCGTCCCTGCCGTTTTCTTTAAGCAAGGATTTAATCCGCTTTGATTCTGCTGCCGAAAAGTCGGAATCTGTAACTGCTCTGCGCTTACGGACAAATACGGTGACACCGATCACAGCGATAATCAGCAGCAGGAATGGACCGGTCCATAACAGAAAAGTATTTAGCCTCAGAGGTGGGCGGTAGAGCACAAAATCGCCATAACGCGCCACCAGATAATTGATGATCTCCTGATCGGTCCTGCCCTGTTGCATCATTGTATAAATCTGATGCTTCAGGTCCTTGGCCAGATCAGCATTGGACTCGAGGATTGACTGGTTTTGGCATACCAGGCAACGGAACTCACCAGCCAGATTACGAAAGCGTTTTTCATAGCGGCTGTCGATCTGCTCGAACCTGCTGGGCCCCTTGGCTGATGCCGGCGTAAACACGAAGAAAATTAAAACCAGCGGGAGAACATAAAGCATTAGGCTGCCCCTGCGACGCAATAACTGGGTAAACGATATGATCATGAATAATCAGTCGGGTTTTTCAGGAGAGAACGAATCATGCATTCCGGCTTGCTGTTGCCTGGCCTGGCTCTGGCGAAACTGACGTTGACCGCCGGCGACGGGTAACACGATATCGGCGGTCACTGGCGGCACAAAAACCACCGATGGCCATGACAATGGTCCCGAACCAGATCCAACGGATAAATGGTCTGTAATAGAGGCTGATACTCCAGGCGCCGTTCTGGAGCGGCTCACCCAGGGTGACATAGATGTCCCGGAAAATGCCGGGGTCGATGGCCGCCTCCGTTATCGTTGTGTCGCGCCTGGCTTTATACTTGCGTTTTTCAGGATAGAGATCGGCGACTTTCTTGTCGCCCTTGTAGACATGTACCACTCCCCGACTGGCACTGTAGTTCGGTCCCTGTACCGGTATGACCCGGCCAAAGTGGAAACGGTAACCGGCAAGCACGTAGCTGTCCCCCGGCTGCATGCGCAGGTTCTTCTCATCTCCCAGCGCCCCAACCAGGGAGACGCCAACAATCAAGATGGCGACACCAATATGCGCCAGTGTCATCCCATAATAAGACAAAGAGATACCACTAAACCCCCGACCGAGGCGCCGTTGGTTCATGTAGCGGTTACGGAAAGTAATCAGGCTGTTGACGACTACCCAAACCGCCAGCGACAGCCCCACAACAGACATCAAACCCGCTGAACGAATCAGGGTAATCGTCAGCAGCAATGTAGTGACAGCCGTAATGATCAGCGCGAAGCGCAAGCGTAGCAACCAGTCCTTGGGATGATCCTGTCGCCATCGGGTGATCGGACCGAGCCCAATCATCACCACCAGCGGCAGCATCAGAGGAATAAAAATCAGGTTGAAATAGGGGGGGCCAACGGAGATCTTGCCGGCACTGAGGGCATCCAGGATCAGGGGGTAGAGGGTACCCAGCAGCACGCCGGCCAAGGCCACAAGCAGCAGGATGTTATTCCCAAGAAACAGGGTCTCCCGCGAAAAGGCGCCGAAACCCACCTTGCCACGTACCTGAGGGGCGCGCCAAGCATAGAGGATCAGCGAGCCGCCAACGACCACCAGCAGGTACGCCAGGATAAAGATACCGCGCTTAGGGTCGGTGGCAAAAGCATGGACCGATGTCAGGACACCCGAACGCACCAGGAAGGTCCCGAGCAGGCTGAGCGAGAAAGCCAGTATCGCCAGCAATACCGTCCAGGTCTTGAAGGTCCCCCGCTTTTCCGTCACCGCCAGGGAATGGATCAGTGCCGTCCCCACCAGCCAAGGCATGAAGGAGGCGTTCTCAACTGGATCCCAGCCCCACCAGCCGCCCCATCCCAACTCGTAATAGGCCCACCAGCTGCCGAGGGAGATCCCCAGCATCAGGAATACCCAGGCCGTGGTCGTCCATGGGCGTGACCAGCGCGCCCAGGCCGCATCCAGATGCCCCCCGATCAAGGCCGCCAGGGCAAAGGCAAAGGCGACTGAAAATCCAACATAACCCATATACAGCAGAGGCGGGTGGAGGATAAGACCAATGTCTTGCAACAAGGGATTCAGATCATTGCCTTCAATAACAGGCGGGAATACACGCTCAAACGGATTCGAGGTCAGCAGCATGAAGAGCAGAAAACCGACACCGATCATGCCCATCACCCCCAATACCCGCGCCAACATCGCCTGTGGCAGCCTGCGACTGAAAATAGTGACGGCGAAACCCCACAATGCCAGGATCAATGCCCATAACAGCAACGACCCTTCATGCCCCCCCCAGACGCCGGAGATGCGATAGCCCAAAGGTAGCAGCGTATTCGAGTTCATGGCGACATAGCTGACGGAAAAATCATTGATGATAAAGCTGTAAGTGAGGCTGGCATAAGCCAAAAATAAGAAGAGCAGTTGTCCCCGCGCCGTCGGCTTGGCGACCGCCATCCAACGGGCATTCCCCTTGGCGGCACCGACGATAGGTATGATCGCCTGGGCCAGGGCCAGACAAAAGGCAATAATCAGCGCGAGTAATCCGAGTTCAGGTATCATACCGATATCATTGTTTCGATTGTGTCATAGACGCTACTACCATAGCCGAACGGCTATAAAAATATCTATCATATCGGGTGAATTCACTACTACTTTAATCGGGAGGGTCAGATAGTTGCTCATTCACATGCTGTTGGACATTGGTCGGGGCGAGAGGATTTGAACCTCCGACCACCGCAACCCCATTGCGGTGCGCTACCAGGCTGCGCTACGCCCCGGACTGACTACACGCCTCTCGTATCATTATCCAGAGGCGCGCATGATACCGCAAAATATTGGCCGGTTATAGTGGAAGACCGGACGCGGGCCGGTTCAGTGGTCGTCAAGAATGGTGAGGATTTCCTCGAGTTCCCGGATCAAATCCTTGATAACCGCAACCCGATCCGGATTCTGACTGCTGGCGGGATTGTCGAGATTGAGCTTGTTACGGGCGCCGCTGATGGTAAAACCGTCATGGTAGAGCAGTGTGCGAATCTTCCGGATCAGGATGACATCATGGCGCTGATAGTAGCGCCTATTTCCCCTTCTTTTAACGGGTTTTAATTGGGGGAATTCCTGCTCCCAGTAGCGCAGCACATGGGGCTTGACTACACAGAGCTCGCTGACTTCACCGATTGTAAAATAACGTTTACCGGGAATTGTGGGTAATTCTAGATTATCCGCAGGATCCAGCATTCATTCAGGCTCTTTCTTTTATTTTTTCTGACTGTAACTGTTGCATTCTTGTTAGCGCATTCCGTTCAACACGCTCTTTGAGCTTGTGGCTGGCACGGAATACGACCACCCGTCGCGCAGAAATCGGAATTTCCTCACCGGTCTTCGGATTCCGGCCCGGTCGAGAATTTTTATCGCGCAATCCGAAATTACCAAAACCGGAGAGTTTTACTTGCTCGCCATTGGATAAGGCATTGCGGATTTTTTCAAAGAAGAGCTCAACCAGTTCCTTGGCTTCGCGTTTGTTAAGACCCAGCTCTTGAAACAAGCTCTCTGCAAGATCTGCCTTTGTTAATGCCATTTTTTTCCTTACCTCGTGCAGAATCCCGGCCTATCGGGGTACGCCTTGACTGCGTAATTGGCCTATTCTCTGAGAGTAACCCCCAGTTCAGACTTCAGATAACCCAGGACCCGGTCGACCAAGGCATCAATTTGTTCTTCTTTAAGAGTGCGCGAAGAGTCCTGGAACGTCAAGCTTAAAGCCAAACTTTTTCTTCCGGAATCAATACCTTCGCCGCGATATTCATCAAACAGCTCAAGGTTGCATAGCAATTTACCTGCCACCTTTCTGACACAGTCTAGTACATTTTGTGAGGATATTTGTGCATCGGTCACAATTGCCAGGTCTCGCCGAATGCTTGGGTAGCGTGATATCGGCTGAAATAGCGGTATTTTTGCCATTTTTAGCGGGGAAAATCGGAGTTCAAACAGAAAAACCGCTGTTGCCAGTCCCAGTTCGGCCTGAATATCCGGGTTTAACCGGCCAATCCAGCCTAATTCCCGTTTATTTAGCGTAATTCTGGCGGTTTGACGGGGATGTAGGGCTGGATGTGCCGCCGCAGCCACGCCCACCTCTGATTTCAGGCCAGACAGCGCCAATAGGGCCTCAACATCCCCCTTGATATCGAAAAAATCCCCTTCCCTGGCCGATATTCCCCATTGCGCCGGCAGCGCGGTGCCGGTAATCACCCCGGCGATGCGCGTCTCTTCGACAATAGCCTTGCCCTGCTTCCAAAATACCCCCCCGACCTCAAATAACCGCGCCCGCTCCTGTTGCCGATTGAGGTTGTAACGCAGGACCTGCAACAGTCCCGGCCAGAGCGAGGTCCGCATCACTGCCAACTCTGCTGACAGTGGATTCGCCAATGATACCGTCTTGGTTGACAGCCCAAGCTGGGATTGCAAGGCGTCATCGACGAAACTATAAGTAATGACCTCCTGATAATCACGCTGGATCAGGCATTCATAGAATCGCTGTGGCGGTGTCTCGGCCTCAGGCATGGCTGGCATCGCCATCGACACTACCGGCGCCTTGTTGGCTATGTGGTCATAACCAAGGACACGCATGACCTCCTCGATAACATCTACCTCACGCTCAATATCAAAACGGTAAGTGGGTGGTTTGACTTGCCAACCCTGCGTAACCTGGCGCACCGACATCCCCAGGCGTGTAAGTATGGTGCTCACCCGCCGGGCCGGTAGGGTCGAACCCAGATAAGTGCTTAACCGCTGCGTCCGAAGCAGAATCCAATTGCGTTTGGGCAGCCGGGTCTTGTCCTCCTGGACCACAACCGGGCCTGGCCGCCCACCGACAATTTGCATTAACAACTCGGTTGCACGTTGGATTGCCTGTTCCTGTAATCCTGGATCAACACCGCGCTCAAACCGGTAGGCGGAATCGGTCTGCAGGCCCAGGCGGCGGGCGCGACCGACGATTGCCGTTGGGGCAAAATAGGCACTCTCGAGAAAGATGTGGCGGCTACGGTCACTGACTGCACTCGCCGACCCACCCATGATCCCGGCCAGTGCCAGGGGGCCGGACTCGTCCGCAATCAACAAGGTACCGGTCTCGGGTTTAATCAATTTGCCGTCCAATAATGTCAGGCGTTCATTCGCCTTGGCCTGTCGCACCGTAATGCCACCCTGGATTCGTTCAAGGTCAAAGGCGTGCATGGGTTGTCCCAGCTCCAGCATGACATAGTTGGTAACATCGACTACCGGTGAGACCCTGCGGATGCCGCTGCGGCGCAACCGCTCCTGCAACCACCGTGGCGTGACCGCATCAGACCTGATGTCCTCCAGTACCCGGCCGGCATATCGCGGGCAATCGTGTTTTGCCGCCAATCTGACACGCAACCGTTTCCGGCTGGCTGCGGGTACGCGCTTGGTTTTGAGATTTCTAAGACGCGCGCCGGTCAACGCTGCGATCTCTCGGGCCACCCCGGCGATACTCAGGCAATCACCCCGGTTCGGAGTCAGATCCAATTCAATCAGATGGTCATCCAATTGAAGGTTCTCATTCAGTGACTCCCCTGGCTTTGCCTTGGGGTCCAATACCAGCAAACCATCGACGCTATCTTCGACCCCAAGATCGGCACCGCTACACAACATCCCCGAGGAACTGACCCCGCGGATCTCCGTTTTACGGATCTCGGTACCATCCGGCAATTTTGCACCCACCAGTGCCAGGGGTGCTTTCATGCCGATTGCTGCATTAGCGGCACCGCAAACAACCGGCAGCGGCCGTTGCCGGCCGGCATCGACCTGACAGAGTCGGAGACGATCGGCATTGGGGTGCGGCGCCAAAGCGACGATCTTGCCGACGACAACCTTTGGATGCAGCAGCCCTAGTGGTTCAATTGCATCTACCTCGAGGCCGGCCATGGTCAAACAATCAGCGAGTTTTGTCACCGAGAGTTTGCTTTTTACCCATTCACGCAACCATCGTTCGCTAATCTTCATATTCTTTTAACCGATATCTTTGCCGCAGAGACACAGAGAACGCAGAGAAAATACAAATTAAATATTTAATCTATCTTGTGATTATCTCCAACCTCTCCGCGTTTCTGTGCCTTTGTGGCAAGCATTTAATTAAATTGGCGCAACAATCTTAAATCATTTTCAAAAAATGAACGCAGGTCATTGACCCTATAACGCATCATCGTCAGGCGTTCGACACCGAGCCCAAAGGCAAAGCCGGTGTAACGCTCGGGATCGATACCGACGTGTTGAAAAACTGCAGGGTGTACCATGCCGCAACCGAGCACTTCCAGCCAACCGGTCTGTTTGCAGACCCGGCAACCATCACCGCCACAGATGACACAATTGATATCTACCTCAGCTGATGGCTCGGTAAACGGGAAAAATGAGGGCCGTAATCGAACAGCCAGGTCTTTCTCGAAAAAACGTTGCAGGAATTCGGTCAGTACCCCTTTGAGATCGGCAAAACTGACACCTTCATCAACCAATAAGCCCTCGATTTGAGTGAACATGGGGGTATGGGTAACATCCGAATCACAGCGGTACACCCTGCCTGGGGCAATGATACGCAGCGGCGGTTGGTGCGACTCCATGTAGCGGATCTGCACCGGTGAGGTATGGGTCCGCAACAGGTGATTCCGGTCGATATAGAATGTGTCATGCATGGCCCGCGCCGGGTGGTCTGGCGGGATATTCAGGGCCTCAAAATTATGGAAATCGTCCTCGATCTCCGGGCCCTCGGCAATGGCAAAGCCCATGGCTACAAACAGCGCCTCCAGCCGATGCAGGGTGCGCGTGACCGGATGATAGCCGCCGGTGTGCTGGCCACGCCCAGGCAGCGTGACATCGACCCCCTCCGTTGCCAGACGCGCCTGCTTAGCCGAACTTTCCAGTTCAATTTTTCTTTTACTGATCTTGCTCTGTAGTGCCTGCTTGGCCTGATTGACCCATTGCCCGTACTGGGGGCGTTCTGCCAGTAGCAAATTTCCCAAACTTTTAAGCTGTTCGGTCAGCTTACCCTTCTTACCCAGAAACCTGACACGCACAGCATCGAGCTGAATCAAAGTGGAGGCGCTTGCAATCTCTTCCTCAGCCTCTTTGACAAGGGCGCGTATTAGGTCTTCTGATGGTTTAGTGGGGTCAGTCATTCCCGGACATTATCATTCTTGGTCTTGGAAACGAAAAGAGGGAAAGATTACGCTTTCCCTCTTGAACATTACAACGGTCAGTCACGCCTACCACGTGTTGCCGTCAGATTACGATAAGCTGGATTTGGCCTGTTCGGCGAGTACTGAAAACGCTGCTTTGTCCGTGACGGCGAGATCGGCCAGGATCTTGCGATCGATATCGATATCGGCTTTTTTGAGGCCATTCATCAGCCGGCTATAACTCAGGCCATTTTCGCGGGCAGCGGCATTGATGCGCACGATCCACAAGGCGCGGAATTGCCGCTTACGCTGACGGCGATCACGATAGGCGTACTGGTCTGCCTTCATTACCGCCTGCTTGGCGACCCGAAAAACATTCTTCCGGCGACCGCGGTAACCTTTGGCGCGGTCAATCACTTTTTTGTGTCTGGCGTGGGCGGTAACGCCTCGCTTTACCCTGGGCATATCTAACTCTCCTTACGCATACGGCAACATGCGTCTGACCAAAGCGGCATCCGCACTGTGAATTTCATCGGTCTGCCGCAATCCGCGTTTCCGCTTACGGCTCTTCTTCGTCAAAATGTGGCGCATATGCGAGTGTCCACGCTTGAAACCACCACCACCGGTTTTCTTAAACCGCTTGGCTGCACCACGATTGGTTTTCATCTTTGGCATTTGTACATCCTGACTTTTATCTAAACAACACAATTTAACGTTTCGGGTTTATCACCATGACCATCTGCCGCCCTTCGAGACGGGGTTGTTGTTCCACCACCCCATATTCGGCAAGGTCTGCCTCTACTCTCTTCAGCAATTTCAGACCCAGTTCCTTGTGCGCCATCTCCCGGCCACGGAACCGCAGTGTGACCTTGGTCTTATCCCCATTCTGGAGGAATCGTATCAGATTCCTTAACTTGATCTGATAGTCACCAATGTCGGTCCCCGGTCTGAACTTAATCTCTTTAACATGGATCTGCTTCTGCTTCTTTTTAGCCGCCTGACGTTGCTTACTGGCTTCATACTGGTATTTACCGAAATCCATGATTCGACAAACCGGCGGCGCAGCATTGGGAGAAATCTCAACCAGATCCAGGCCGGCGACATCCGCCTGTTGCAAGGCCTCATCAACTGCCATAACACCGACCTGTTCGCCATCGGCGCCGATCACTCTGATCTCGGTGGCAGTGATTTTCCCGTTAATGCGTATCTCTTTTTTTGTTCCTATTGTCTCCTACCTCCAGAAAGTTAAACGCTCAAAAAACTAAACGCCGCGGCCCGCGATTCCCTGGTTGAGCATCCCGGCAAACGCCTCGAGCTGAAGCGCTCCCAGATCCTCACCCTGTCGCGTGCGCACGGCGACACATTGGTCTTGCGCCTCCCGTTGGCCGATTATCAGCAGATACGGGATACGCTGTAATGTCTGCTCGCGGATTTTATAGCCGATTTTCTCGTTTCTCAAGTCGGATTCGACCCTGAAGCCTTGTTTTTTCAAGCTTATCTCGACCTCACGGGCATAGGCCCGCTGTTTGTCGGTAATCGTCAGCACCATGGCCTGTACCGGCGCCAGCCAGACCGGCAGGGCGCCGGCATGTTCCTCGATCAGAATGCCGATAAAACGCTCAATCGAGCCCAATATTGCCCGATGGAGCATTACCGGCGCCTGCCGGCTGCCGTCCTCGGCCACATAATGGGCCCCCAGCAACGACGGCATCGAGAAATCGACCTGGATCGTCCCGCACTGCCAGATACGTTTCAGGCTGTCTCTCAGGGAAAAATCGATTTTTGGACCATAAAATGCACCTTCCCCCGGCTGCCGGGACCAATCAAGCGCCAGGCGGTTCAAGGCCTCTTCCAGCGCCTGCTCTGCCTTATCCCAGACGGCGTCACTACCGACCCGCTTCTCCGGGCGGGTGGACAGGATGACCTGGATCTCGCTGAAACCAAAATCAGCATAGACCTTGAAAAGCAGTTCAATAAATTGGGACACCTCGGCCTGCAATTGATCCTCGGTACAAAAGATATGGGCGTCGTCCTGGACGAATTGCCGCACGCGCATCAGCCCATGCAGGGTGCCAGAGGGCTCGTTACGGTGACAGGAGCCGAACTCGGCCATCCGCAAGGGCAAATCCCGGTAGCTCTTCAGACCCTGATTGAAGATCTGCACATGGCAGGGGCAATTCATCGGCTTGATGGCATATTCGTGGTGCTCCGAGTGGGTGGTAAACATATCATCGCCGAATTTGTCCCAATGACCGGACTTTTCCCAGAGGCTGCGATCGACCACCTCCGGGGTATGGACCTCCTGGTAGCCCTCCTGTTGCAACAGCCGCCGGATATAACCGACGATCACCTGGTAGATGCGCCAACCCCGGTCATGCCAGAAGATCATACCCGGGGCCTCTTCCTGGGTATGGTAGAGGTCGAGCTGCCGGCCTAAACGACGGTGGTCACGTTTCTCCGCCTCTTCAAGCCGGTATAGATAATCCTTGAGTGCCTGCTTGTTGGTCCAGGCAGTACCATAGATCCGTTGCAACATCTCATTGTTGCTGTCCCCCCGCCAGTAGGCACCGGCAACCTTGAGGAGTTTAAAGGCCTTGAGCTTGCCGACATTGGGAATATGAGGGCCACGACAGAGGTCAATAAACTCGCCCTGGCGATAGAGCGAGATGTCTTCCTCGCCGGGGATACCGGCGATGATCTCGGCCTTATAAGTTTCGCCCATGTCCGAGAAGAATTTTACCGCCTCATCGCGTGGCATCAGTGTGCGCTCGACCTTGTCGTTCTGCTTCATCAATGCCTGCATCTTTTTTTCAATCGCCGCCAGGTCTTCCTCAGTGAAACCGCGTTTATAGGAAAAATCATAATAAAACCCGTCTTCGATAACGGGGCCGATGGTGACCTGGGCATCAGGATAGAGTTCCTTGACCGCCTGGGCCAGGAGATGGGCGGTGGAATGGCGAATCAGCGCCAGGGCCTCATCATCCTTGTCGGTGATGATCTGTAGAACCGTGTCTTGCTGAATCTCGTAGCTGGTATCCACCAGATGGTCATCAACCCTGCCGGCCAGGGCGGCCTTGGCCAGTCCGGGTCCGATGTCGTGGGCTACCTGAGAAACAGTAACGGGGTGATCGTATTCACGGCGACTGCCATCGGGCAGTGTAATTACGGGCATTAATGTTCCCTTAGTCAGTGGCGACCGCTACGAGAGGCCGCATAGGGATTCAGCACAGGTGATTCATCCTAGCAAAATATCAATCGGTTCGAAACTGGTAGGCGCGAGTGGGATCGAACCACCGACCACTACCATGTCAAGATAGTGCTCTACCACTGAGCTACGCGCCTGGCGTCAAGGGCGCGCAAAATAGCACACCTGCCAGGCGCTCACAAGTTGGTAAAAAGGGGTGTTAGCGTCCCAGGCCCCTGTCCAGAGCCGTCTGTATCTGACCCAGATATTTTGTCCACAACTGGATGCCATCGGTATAGGGGACGGTACCGACCTTGCGCAAGATTTCTGCTGCCTCTTCGCTCTGGGCAAAGGTAACAAAGCGCCGTACGTCCGGGTCTTCGTTTTGCAGATGCGTAACCAGATACAGCGGCCGGTACAGGAGATAGGCGCCACTCTTAATATTTTCGTAGCTCGGCTCCTTACCCTCGAGTTTCAGGATCTTGATCTTGCCGACGCGCTTGCGGGCGCTGCTGATACCGGTAATGCCGATGCCGTTGACGGCATCGCCCTGGATGGCCCGCTCCAGCGGCCCCGAGGATTTGACCACATGGGTGCCGACGAACTCCTGATCGTAATTGGCGAAAATCAATTCACGGATAGTGCGACCGACACCGGAGAATTTCCCTTTGCGCACATAGAGCTCGATGGGCGCATTCTTGCCACCCAATTGCTTCCAGTTCTTGATTTTACCGGTATAGATTTTCCTGATCTGCTCACGGGTGATGTTGTTGATCGGATTGGTCTTGTGCACGATCACCACCAACGCATCCCAGGCCACCGGCAGCATACTTACCCGCCGCTCTAGTGGATGGGAACTGAAATTTCGTGGATTCTCAATTGTGGCCCGGCAAGAGCCGCCAAGATCGATTTTTCTCGCCGCGACCTGGCGGATACCCTTGGTGGCCCCACCACCGAACAGTTTGATTTTTACCCCGGTTTTTTTCTCAAAAGCGGCCGCCAACTCCTTCATAAAGGCCTTTTTCGAGATACCGCAGCCCGCCCAAGTCAGTGTCTTGGCCTGTGCCGGGACAGCGAGGACAATGGCGGCAATCATGGCTACCGTGACTAGGGTGTTGCTCAGGCAACGATGTGAATATCGGTTCATACCAACTCTCCTGCTCAGTGCTGATTAAAGCGCAGTCCGTCCTGCGCTTGCTACTTTTCTGAAGCGAATATGCATAGAGCATGCCATAAAATCTACATGCCACTACCGATATGGTGATTTGGCGTCCCTGGCCGATTTCAGGTCGAGGCCTGCTTATGTCGGGGATCCCCCTCCCCTTTTCTTAACTTACACCGTAGCAGATTATGCAAATTTTTCCTGTGGCGGAAAGTGTGGTGGCTCAACCGGCTTGAACCAGGCCAAAACCCCGCGCCTTGATGACGCGTATTTTGTCCCGAATTGCCGCTGCCTGCTCAAATTCCAGGTCGCGAGCATGCTGAAACATCTGTTTTTCGAGTCGCTTGATGAGCCCCGCGAGCTGGTCGGCGGGTAATGCATCATAGTGGGCAGCGTCTTCGGCGATCGCCAGGCTACCCGGTGCAGATCTGCTGGCGCGTCGACCACCGCCCTGGCGCCCCGGGTGAACACCATCGATAATCTCCTTCACTGCCTTGATTATCCCCCTGGGGGTAATGTCGTGCATCTGGTTATAGTTTTGCTGTTTCCCCCGGCGGCGTTCGGTTTCCCCCAGCGCCTGCTGGATCGATGTCGTCATAGTATCGGCATAAAGGATCGCTTTACCGTGGATATTACGCGCCGCCCGACCAATCGTTTGAATCAGGGATCGGGTGGAACGCAAAAAACCCGCCTTATCGGCATCGAGAATAGCCACCAACGATACCTCCGGTATATCTAGTCCTTCTCGTAATAGATTTATTCCCACTATGACATCGAATTTCCCCGCCCGCAGATCACGGATGATCTCGACCCGTTCAACGGTGTCGATATCAGAATGGAGGTAACGGACCCTGACACCGTGTTCCTGCAGGTATTCGGTCAGATCCTCGGCCATGCGCTTGGTCAGGGTAGTCACCAGCACCCGTTCCTGCTTTTCGGCGCGTTGCCTGATCTCCGATAACAGGTCATCCACCTGGCTGGCCACCGGTCGGACATCGACGACGGGGTCGACCAGGCCTGTCGGCCGGACAACCTGATCAATGATACGTTGACAATGGTCATTCTCGTAGGGACCGGGTGTCGCCGAGACAAAGATTGTCTGTAGCGCCAACCGTTCAAATTCATCGAATCTTAACGGCCGGTTATCGAGCGCAGAGGGTAAGCGGAAACCGTAGGCAACCAGTGTTTCTTTGCGTGATCTATCCCCCTTGTACATACCGCCGAGCTGGGGCACGGTGACGTGGCTTTCGTCAATGACCAGCAACGCATTCTCAGGCAGGTAATCCATCAACGTCGGTGGCGGTTCACCGGCCTGGCGCCCGGAGAGGTAACGTGAATAATTCTCGATACCCGGGCAATAACCCATCTCCTGCATCATTTCCAGATCAAACAGGGTCCGCTGCTCCAGTCTCTGGGCCTCGACCAGTTTATCGGCTGTCCGCAGTTCGGCCAGGCGTTGCTGTAGCTCTTCTCTGACCAGATCAATCATCGCGATGATGGTCGCCCGTGGCGTAACATAATGGGATTTTGGATAAATGGTCGTACGCGTCAGTCGACTGACGACTTCCCCGATTAAAGGATCGAATTCAGACAGGCTGTCGATATCGTCACCAAAAAGCTCCAGGCGAATGGCATTGCGGTCCGACTCGGCCGGGAAGATATCGATAACATCACCACGGACACGGAAGGTGCCGCGTCGCAATTCCATATCATTGCGTGTGTACTGGAGTTCCGCCAATCTCTTCACGATCGCCCGCTGGTCCATGGTCGTCCCCTGACGCAGATGTAGAATCATGCCATGATAGGCGACGGGGTCACCCAGACCGTATATGGCGGAGACTGTGGCGACGATGATGGTGTCATCACGTTCGAGGATGGCCTTGGTCGCTGACAGCCGCATCTGTTCAATGTGTTCATTGATCGATGCGTCCTTCTCAATATAGGTATCGGTCGACGGGACATAGGCCTCCGGTTGGTAGTAGTCATAATAAGAAACAAAATACTCGACAGCATTGTGGGGGAAGAAATCGCGCATCTCGGCATAGAGCTGTGCCGCCAGCGTCTTGTTGGGCGCCAGCACCAGGGCCGGTCGTTGGACCTGGTCGATGACATTGGCGATGGAGAAAGTCTTGCCCGAGCCCGTCACCCCGAGCAGGGTCTGATAGGCCTCGCCGGTTTGCAGACCATCCACCATGGCCGCAATCGCCTGGGGCTGGTCGCCAGCGGGATGAAACGGGCTTTCAAGATTAAATCGTTGATCCATGACTGTTCGTTGAATAGTCTCTAGAGGTATATTACCGTAGTTTCAAAATCCTTGATAAACAGGAAGACAAGATTGAACGAGATTGAACTCGCCAGGCGGGTAACACGGATCAAACCTTCCCCCACGCTCGCTGTCACCACCCGTGCCCGGGAACTGCGGGCACAGGGCCGGGATGTCATTGGTCTCGGCGCCGGCGAACCGGACTTCGACACCCCGGACCACATCAAACAAGCGGCCATCGAGGCGATCCGCCAAGGTGATACCAAATATACGGCAGTTGATGGTACCCCTGTCTTGAAACAGGCCATTATCGAAAAATTCGCGAGAGATAACCAGCTCAGCTTTACGCCCTCACAGGTATTGGTATCGGTCGGCGGCAAGCACAGTTTCTTTAATCTGGCGCAGGCCTTGTTGAATCCGGGTGACGAAGTGATCATTCCGGCACCCTACTGGGTATCCTATCCGGACATGGTCTTGCTTGCTGAGGGGAAACCGGTCATTGTCAATGCCAGCATCGACCAGGCATTCAAAATTACCCCGGCCCAACTGGAACAGGCGATCACTGCCAAGACGCGCCTGCTAGTGATCAACAGCCCTTCGAATCCTACCGGCAGCATGTATCAGCAGCAGGAACTGGCGGCGCTGGGCGAGGTCCTACGGCAAACCCCACGGGTGCTGATCGCAACCGATGACATGTATGAATATATACAGTGGAGTGGATCGCCATTTAGCAATATCGTCAATGCCTGCCCAGACCTGCTCGATCGAACCATCGTCCTCAACGGGGTGTCCAAAGCCTATGCCATGACCGGTTGGCGGATCGGTTATGCCGGCGGCCCGGAGAAACTGATCGCGGCGATGAAAAAGATCCAATCACAAAGCACTTCCAATCCAACCTCGATCGCCCAGGCCGCAGCAGTGGCCGCGCTCCAGGGCGATCAGACCTGCATCCAATCGATGGTCAAGGCATTTAAGGAACGTCACGATCATGTCATTGATCGACTGAAGCGGATTCGCGGGGTCCATTGCATCCCGTCTATGGGGACCTTTTATACATTTCCGGATATGCGTGCGGCTATCAAGGAACTTGACGGGATCGATAACGATATCGATCTGGCTGAGGCCCTGCTCGAGCAGGCCAATGTCGCCTTGGTGCCCGGTTCTGCCTTTGGTGCCGAGGGATTTATGCGTTTGTCATTCGCTACCAGCCTGGATGCCCTTGATACGGCCCTGGACCGCCTGCAGGCCTTTCTGGGTGTGCGTTGAATATTCTGTTTCACAATAAATTCAGGTTGTTCATCGCCTTTGCTGTCTGGATTACCATCTTCAGCGTCAAGGCTGAAGATCATAAGACCATTGGCGATGAAGACCTGCAGTTCATTATCAAACCACCGGCAAAGCCGTTATACAAACACACCACCCATATCACCATCAGTCAGGCGACATTAAACACGGGTTGGGTGATAAACAAACAATGTCACTACAACCTGGATCAGGTCAGCGCCCTGGAAGTGGTCTTCCGCAAAGGCGGTGTCCGGAAGCTGAAAATCCAGCGGGCAGATAATATCAAACGGGCCTGGGTGGAAGGGAGCAGCGTCCAGTTGGAAGACATCGGCGCCAATGCCGTGCTCTGTATCCGCAGTGAAACCCAGTCATTTCGCCGCCAACCCCTCGACAACAGTTATATCTGGCGTGGCGGCCCTTATATGAAGCGCTTCTTTGACGGTTACTTCCCGATGCATGTGAATGTGGCCATTGATTACCCCTCGCAACAGCTCAAACTCACGACAATCGAGCCCAAGGTCCTGAAGGCGCGCGCTGTCAGTGTCCCTGGACATATCCGCATTGACACCATGTTTGAGGGTAAACTCATTATTCAACTCAGGTTCATTGCTGCAGAGAAGAAAAACGGCATCGGCTGGAACTAAATTCTAGTTGCTTTCCCCGGCGAAGTGCGGATAATTATCGGCTTCACGGCACAGGGGGTGCCACCGACATCACCAGTCGGCGATCGCACAACAATACAGACATAAACAAGGATGGTGCGGGTGACTGGCCAGAGCCAGGGAAGCTTGGGGGGTCCATATCAGCATGGAGGCAATCGGCCGCGGCGGCATGCCGCCTTCACCCTGTATGAACTCCTGATCACAGTCAGCATCGTCTCGATCCTGGCGACGCTTTCAGTACCGAGCTTCCGTCTGGTACGTGATCAGAATATGGTCACTCAGATCAACGAGTTGCTGGCAGACATCTATCTGGCCCGAAGCGAGGCCATCAAGACCGGCATTCAGACCCTTGTGTGTAAAAGCGCCAACGGCCAGTCATGCAGCATGGATACCAACTGGCATGAAGGCTGGCTGGTATTTATTGACAGTAATGGGAACCATCGACGTGATCCGGGCGAACGCATACTCCGTGTCCGTCAGTCACTGGCTAGCTACAATCGCTTGCGTTTCAGTGCCTTTGGTCCTGGCATCGGACGCTATTTATCCTATAAACCCAGTGGTTCTACTAAACAAAACGGGACATTCACTCTTTGTGACCGAAGCCAGTTGACCCCGGCACGGGCAGTTATCATCATTCAAACCGGCCGGGCAAGGGTTTCACGAACCAAATCGGACGGTAGTGCCCTCAACTGTTCTTGACCCTAGCAGAAGCCAAAAGTAACATACGCGACCTTCTTCCCCGGTAGCTCAGTTGGTAGAGCAGGTGGCTGTTAACCACCCTGTCGGCGGTTCGAGTCCGTCCCGGGGAGCCAATTTCCTTTCCTGTCTCCTTATGGTTAATCCCTACTGATCACGCGTCTATTCGCTTTTAGTTGAATAACATACTATGGCGTCATCCTGCCTGTATGGAGACAAGCCATGATCGGAAAAAAGAATATTGTATTTGGTTTTCTCTACCTGGTCCTGACAGCGGCACTGGGGCCGTTCATGATCATCAACTACATACCGGTTGATGCGGCGGCGAATGATGTCAAGAAGCAGAAAATCAGTTTCCTGAAGCAGGCCGCTGGTGATGATTTTATGAATCCGGATACCCTCGAGAACATGACGCCAAAGCAGATCGGTGAGGCCAATGCCAAAGCCATTATAACTTTATCTGACTACATTACTGGCTCGGCCCGGACACGGATTAACGACATTAAGGGCGGGCCGCACAGTCACGGTAATCTCGAGGCCGTGCTCAATATCCTTGTCGGATTCCTGCTCTGTTTCCTGACTGTTCATAAAAACTTCAAGCAAGCGATCAGCTGGATTTTTATAGCCGGCGCCCTGTTGCATTCAGGATTGTTATATCTGGCTGTCGGCCTGGAGCTCGAGTTCGCTGTCGGCTTGTTAGGGGGCTGGGTTTCATATATCGGCCCGAGCCTGATCCTGCTCGGACTAGCGCTCGCCGGTGTAGCGGCGTTGATGGGATTCAGACCTCAGCCTGTTTATGATTAGTATCAACTGCTCTGGATAACCAGGGTGACAAAGGCCACGGCGTGGTCACGTTCATCGGCAAGGCTGATGTGGGTCTCTTTGATCTCGTGTTTTTCTAAGAACTCGCTGGCATAGCCGCTAAATTCCAGCACCGGCTTACCGTTTTTGTTATGACCAACACCGATATGTGTCAGCTGCAGACCGTTAGTAAAGCCTATACCCATGGCCTTGGCGGTTGCTTCCTTGGCGGCGAAGCGCCGCGCCAGGAAATGGGATTTGTCGTTGGTGTTACGGTAATCGGCCAGTTCATTTTCGGTAAGGATACGCTGCGGGAAGCGATCACCAAAGCGGTCGATATTTTCTTGCATACGGTCGACGCGAACAATATCGGTACCTATGCCGAAAATCATGGCGCCACCGCGTCAACAATGAGTTGTTTCATTTCACGGACGGCATTACCGAACCCAACAAACATGGCCTGAGCAACGATGGCATGGCCGATATTCAATTCGGTAATCCCGGGAATGGCGGCGATATCCTGAACATTGTGGTAATGCAGGCCATGCCCGGCATTGACCTGGAGGCCTTGGTCCAGGCCGGTCTGAACGGCATCGACGATACGCATCAACTCGATCCGGCGTTCCTCTTCCGTTCCGGCGTCGGCAAAATGGCCGGTATGGATCTCGATCACAGGTACCATGGTCTCGGCCGCGGCCTGAATCTGGTCACTATCGGCATCAATGAATAATGATACCCGAATACCGGTATCGTTAAATTGTTTACATGCCTGTTTAATCTGTTTTTGATGACCGATCACATCCAGGCCGCCTTCGGTCGTCAATTCTTCGCGTCGTTCCGGTACCAGACAGCAATCTGCCGGTTTTATCTTTATTGCATAGTCGATCATCTCTTTGGTCGCAGCCATTTCCAGATTCATCTTGGTCTGAATGGTCTGTTGCAGAATTTCGACATCCCGCTCCTGGATATGGCGACGATCTTCCCGCAAATGAAGCGTAATTGAATCGGCGCCGGAACGTTCGGCTTCCATGGCCGCCTGCACCGGATCCGGGTATCGTGTCTTGCGACTTTGCCGGATAGTCGCCACATGATCAATATTGACGCCAAGCTTAATCATCAAGGTGCGTCCGCTGTTATGTTATGGTTTCATTTTGCCGGCTGAAACAGTTTTCTACAGGCCAGTTGTTTCCCATCTAATTGTACAGCCAGGGCGGCGCGCATTAACTGCTTGGCTTCATGCAGGCATTGCGGGTCATCGAGTTTGTTCGCATGAAGCGCCAAAAGACTGGCGCCATCGATTTTTATTGATTGCTGTAAACAATCATCATTTGTTGTTTCATGTCTTATCGGCCCCTTATCGAACACATAGCGATAACAGACATCGCTACGGATCGGGGAATTGTCGGAGATATCCCGATCCAATACGAGCCCATAACCCAATTCTACCAACAGTACCTTTTCAAATATCCGTAATTCGGCCTCGAAATTATCTGTCTGCTGCAAGGTTCTGATTGTCTCTGCATAAACATCATACAGTCGCTCATGGGGATCGTGCCGTTGTAATAGTTTGATCACCAATTCATTGATGTAAAGTCCGCAATAAAGCAATCTGCCATGCAGGCTGGTATACGGCTGCACCTGGTCGGCGGCATACAAAATGCCGACTTCGCCCTTGCCGCCCCAATCAAGCAGAAGCGGCTGAAACGCGGTGATATGCGCCGATAAATTACGTTTTTGCCGTTTTGCTCCCTTTGCGATCAACGATACGCGGCCATAATCACGGGAAAAGACCTCGAGCAACAGGCTGGTCTCGCGATAATCATACCTGTGGAGGATATAGGCTGGTTGTTGGTTGACGCGCATTAATCCTCAGCATCATAGCCAAACTGTTGCAATGCCTGTTCACTGTCTGACCAGTCCTTTTGTACTTTTACCCATAGCTGTAAAAATACTTTTCGATGAAATAGTTTTTCCATCTCCTGTCTGGCCTGACTGCCGATAGTCTTCAATTGTCGGCCATGCTTGCCGATTATAATCGCTTTCTGCCCTGCTTTTTCCACCCAGATTATGGCATCAATATGCAAGACCCCGTTATCATCAACTTTAAATTGATCGATAACGGCTGTGGCTGCATAAGGGACCTCCTGGCCAATATTACGAAATACTTTCTCCCTTAATAGTTCAGCCGCAAGAAACCGATCGTTTCTATCAGTTAGCTGTTCACCTGGGTAGAGCGCCTGCTGCTCAGGTATATAACGTGCAAGAATTATTTCCAATTTATCAACATTTTTACCAGTCCTTGCTGATAAGGGGACAATCTCGGCAAAGTCCATTTTTTTTGTTGATTCTTCGATTAATGGCAATAATACCTTTGGGTCCTTGAGACGATCAATCTTGTTGATTGCCAATATAACAGGAACTTTTACTTCCTGTAACGCATTAAGGACCACTGCATCCTCTTCACGCCAACCATTAGCGGTGACTACAAAAATAACGCAATCAATACCTATAAGACTGCCACGAGCTGTTTTGTTCATCAACCGATTCATGGCCTTCCCGGCTTTCTTGTGCAGGCCCGGTGTATCGACAAAAATTAATTGTGCCTCCTTGCCAGACTTGATGCCGACAATACGATGGCGGGTTGTTTGGGGGCGTTCCGAGGTGATACTGATTTTCTGTCCAACCAGCTTGTTCATTAATGTCGACTTACCGACATTCGGCCGCCCAAGCAGGGTGATCAACCCACAATGGTAACTGCTGGCCATTATTCAGGTAGGATGGATAATGCCTTAGCGGCCGCCTCTTGTTCGGCATTTCGGCGGCTGGGCCCCTCGCCCCGAACAGGTTTATCCAGGCATTGGACCTCACATTCGACAATAAAACGCTGCTTGTGCTGATCTCCGAGAACCTCAACAATTTGGTAGACGGGTGTGGGAATTGATTGTTTCTGTAAATATTCCTGGAGTCTTGTCTTTGGGTCTTTCAGTTCTGCGCATGGGTCGATCTCTGCCAGACCCTCACTATATATATTCAGGACCACTTCTGTGGCCTGATCAATTCCGCTATCGATATAAATCGCCCCCAGCAGGGCCTCAAAGGCATCGGCCAATATTGAATCGCGATTATACCCGCCAGACTTGAGCTCTCCACTTCCCAGCCTCAGATAAGAGCCCAGTTTCAATTTTCGTGCGCGATTACTCAACGACTCTTTTTTTACCAGATTGGCACGGGCACGGGTAAGGTCGCCCTCGCTGATCTTAGGGAATCGTTTGAATAGCTCGGCCGAAATAATATAGTTGAGAATACTGTCGCCCAGAAATTCAAGGCGCTCATTATTTTTTGTACTTTTGCTGCGGTGGGTCAGCGCCAGTTCGAGCAGGTCGGGGTCACTAAATTCGTAATTGAGTTCTGTCGTTAGCGGTATGAGGGATTTACCCACCCAATGGAACCTCGACGCTGTGCTTAAATTGCATTAAGGCATATAAATTGCCCACCATCGGGGTGACATACTCGTATTCAATGGTGATCACCCGCATCCTGCCGCGAACTTCGATTTTCACATCCTGCTTCAGATCGACTGAGCGGACATCATCAATCTCGAAATATTTATCAATCGCATCGATTATTTCCTGACGACTCTTTCGTCCGACTCCTGGATCGTTGCCTACTTTTGTCAAGGCGGTCCTTACCTTATAAAAATCAACATAACCCGGAATTAATTTCATTCCCATTAAAACAAAAAAAACAATCAAGGCTGCTATCATCAGCATGCCCCAAATGGTTATTCCCGACTGTCTTTGTTTTAGATTCATGTTCGTTTCCCTGTAGATGGTTCTCAATCATTAGTAAATGATATTACTTTATTATAGTGCCTATCCGGTCCCACTCAATGGGGCCAGATGGAAATACACCATTGAACCAAACCAGAACGGCCTTACCGACGATATAACTCTCCGACACTGTTCCCCAGGCACGGCTGTCATTGCTATTATCGCGATTATCGCCCATAACAAAATAATGCCCTTGAGGAACGCGGAATACCTTGTCGCCCAGGGTTAGTCCGGCGAAACGACTGTCCGGTCTTAATATAATGGAATGAGATTCCTGCCCAAGCTTCTCTTCAACTAACCACATAGTCTCCTGTGCCTCGCCTGGCTCCTTTAATAAATAGTCCCTGGGTTGTCCCTGTTCAACTTCTTTGCCATTTATAATGATTTTCCTGTCTTTATATTCAATCTGGTCCCCCGGTAAACCGACAATACGCTTAATGTAATTCTTCGTCGTATCCTGTGGATAACGAAAAACCATTACTTCACCCCGCCTGGGATCTCTGATCGGTATAATTTTCTTATTGATAATCGGTAACCGGATTCCATAAATATATTTATTGACCAGGATAAAGTCGCCGACAACAAGGTTTGGGTACATTGAACCAGATGGAATTCTGAAGGGCTCAAACAGGAAAGATCGCAGGATAAAGACGATCAAGATGACCGGAAAGAATGCACGCGAGTATTCGACCAGTAATGGTTCCTTATATACTGCCTTGAGCTCCTCTTCCGGGACACCGGATTCCTTTAGCTTCTCCCCTCGATCTAGTCTTTTAGGGAGCACATACTGTCTGTCAAACCACCAGATTAGGCCGGTAATAACAAGGGCGATGAAAAGATAAACTGAGAAATCCATGGACTATTTCTCACCAATTTTTAATACTGACAAAAATGCCTCTTGTGGGATCTCCACAGAACCAACTTGTTTCATTCGCTTCTTTCCTGCCTTCTGTTTTTCAAGTAGTTTGCGCTTACGTGTCACATCTCCGCCGTAACACTTTGCCGTAACATTCTTGCGTAGAGCCTTGACGGTTTCTCGTGCAATAATCTTTGACCCTATCGCAGCCTGGATTGCCACATCGAATAATTGCCGGGGTATTATTTCCCTCAGCTTTTTGACAAGTTCTCTACCACGAAACATTACCTGGTCATGATGCACGATAAGAGACAGTGCATCCACTTTATCACCGTTAATCAGTACATCGAGTTTATCCAGTTTAGAACTTCTAAATTCCAGGAATTCATAATCTAGTGTGGCATAGCCTCGGCTTACTGATTTCAGCCGGTCAAAAAAATCCAGGACTACTTCATTAAGTGGTAATTCATACGTCAACATAACCTGTCTGCCGGTATAGCGCATATTTTTCTGGACACCTCTTTTCTCCACACACAATTCCATGACCGGGCCGATATATTCCTGGGGTACTAACATATGCGCCAGGATTATCGGTTCTCTGATTTCTTTAATCCTCTGTGGTTCTGGCAGTTTGGCCGGATTATCCACCTGGATATTCCCGTTAGTGGTCGTGATTGCTTCATAGACAACAGTCGGTGCGGTGGTGATTAAATTAAGATCATATTCGCGTTCCAATCTTTCCTGGATGATCTCCATATGCAGCACCCCAAGAAAGCCACAGCGAAAACCAAAACCTAGTGCCTGCGAGGTTTCCGGTTCATAATATAAAGATGCATCATTTAAACATAGTTTGCCCAAGGCATCACGGAAAGCGTCATACTCAGCCGAATCTACAGGAAATAATCCGGCAAACACACGTGGCTTAATCTCTTTAAAGCCCGGTAAAGCCATATCCGTCGGTTGCTTAACGAGTGTTATCGTATCCCCCACACGGGCACTTCTTACATTCTTGATGCCAGCGATCACATAGCCTACCTCACCGGCAGATAGTACATCGGTCTTGCAACGCTTTGGAGTAAACACGCCGACTTCATCTACAGCATATTCCTGTTTGGTTGCCATCAAACGAATTTTATCCTTCGCTTTGAGATTCCCATCCATGACACGTATCAGCGAAACTGTACCTAAATAATTATCAAACCAGGAGTCTACGATCAAGGCCTTCAGTGGTCCCTCTGGGCTAGAAGTGGGTGCTGGAAATTTCTTAATGATCGCCTCCAGAACGTCTCGTACCCCCTCACCGGTTTTTGCGCTTGCGCATATAGCACTTGACGCATCAATACCAATAATATCTTCGATTTCTTTGGCGACCCGATCTGGTTCAGCTGAAGGCTGATCAATTTTATTAAGTACAGGCAGTATCTCCAGATTCATTTCTGAAGCAGTGTTGCAATTGGCCACGGTCTGTGCCTGTACACCCTGTGAGGCATCAACGATAAGCAGTGCGCCTTCACAAGCTGTAAGCGAGCGTGAAACCTCATAGGAAAAATCAACATGCCCCGGCGTATCGATCATATTCAATCGATAAGTTTTCCCATCCAATGCCTCATAGTTGAGGGCAACACTCTGGGCCTTGATAGTGATACCGCGTTCCTTCTCCAGCTCCATGGTATCCAGCACCTGGTCTGACATCTCACGTTCATCAAGGGCGTTACAGATCTGGATAAAACGATCAGCCAAAGTTGATTTACCATGATCGATATGTGCGATTATCGAGAAATTCCGGATCAGATTTATGTCGTATTGCTGCATTGGGATAAAAAGCTAATGAAATATTCGAACCAGGATCTATGCCACAAAGCGACCTGACTACGCCTGAATCTTGATAACTCCATGATTGGTTGTCTAATGCCCTAATACTGTGGCGGGGCCGATTTTATATCAGAACCAGGGAAAATACCCAAAGATAAATGGCCGCCAAGGCACGGCGGTGGACGGGACCTATTTGAAGCTGATCGATTGGCTGATATTGCGGACAGTCACGGCGGGCACCTGCCCCACGATTGTCACCTGATAGTTGTTGATTACCCTGCTATATGCGTGAAATGTACCCATATGATTGGGGCCGGTCATATGCTCGTGGTTCCCAATGATCTCTTCAATAAAAACTGATACCGCCGCCAGCCCGTCACTGTAGACACGCTGTTCAACCGGGGCCTGGTGTTTCTGACAATAGCGCTTTTTTCGCTTCGCCAAGGCAAAGCCCTTGGGTAAATAGCCAACAATGACAGTATCACGTATACCCTGCTTATAAGACTTTTCTCGATGCAAACGTATACCCCGTTGTGATGTGCGAGGTCTTACCAGGGCGTCTGGAACTTGCCGGCCAATCGTTATCTGGGTAAACATATATTGCTCCAAGCTTTTACCCTTGGCATTGACTAGATCAGCCTTGAGCAACAGACCCGTCTTGCTATCTGCCCATAAGTGATAACCGTAACGATACTGATCTTTTGGCATAACATTGATGAGCCGGGCATTTCGGTCAGCGATACGACTCAGTCGGCCTAGTTGTACGGAGTAATTAACCGTCAGTTCGTCGATAGTCGCTGGCAATAAAGCCGGAAATGATTTTTTGTCGAACTTCTTCTCGCTCAAGATAATGGTTTTTTTGTCAGGTAAATAACGCCAGACAACATTATCAGCTCGGATGATTTCACGTGGGACGCCGTTCAATGAAATAATTCGTTCGCGGATCTTACCATTTTTAACCTGATGGATAATCCGCATACTCTCCATCTGGTTGCTGTGACGATAGACAAAAACACCGACATAATTCTGCTTGCCGGCGGCATATTGAATTTTCATCAACCAATCTTGCGCTGTCTCGCCACTAACAACTTTCGGCAACAGCAAGATGATGGTAACAGGAATAAAAATCAGCGGTCTTATTGCGGGTATCATTGATTAGTATCGTAAGCCACTACATGCACGTATGATATTAGCCCTTGCATACTTGCCGCGGGGGTATATTCTGTATGTCCGACAAGGTACATGTTTAGTTCGTGTTCAGTAGAAACCTTATTGGTATCCCAGCGGGTACCGACAACACGAACAACTGCCGGCTGATGGTCGTTCTCTGCATTCAGGCCTGTCTCATTTTCAGAGGAGGTAATAAAGCTACGTAAACCAATGATCGCAATTGCGGCAATAGAGGCGGCAATGGCAAGATTGCCAACGATCCGTGTGGCCCGATTAAGTTGCCGGCCATGCTTGATCCGGATTGGCGCCAGCACAGTTGGCGTATCGGCGACTTTTTCTGCGACCTTGCTAGCGAAGTCATTTGCCGGCGCCTGTGAGATTTCGCCCTGCAGCACGGCCCGGGCGAGATGGTACCGTTCCCAAATTGCCATTAGTTTGGGATCGTCCTGAATGGCCTGGATCAGTTTACTACTCTCTGTCTCGTCCAGTTCACCATCAATTAGCGCCGATAATTTCTCTTTCATCGTTACATCTTCCTGTTAAATACTGTTATTGCTCAAGTAGTGGCCGCAGCTTTTCGTCAATTGCCTCACGGGCACGAAATATCCGGGAACGAACAGTACCGATCGGACAATCCATAACCTGGGCAATTTCGTCATAACTCAAACCATCAAATTCCCGGAGGCTGATCGCTGTCCGCAAATCTTTAGGTAAATCGGTAATCGATTGTCTGACTGTGGCGGCAATTTCGTCAGTTAATAGCGAGTGTTCAGGTGTCGCGATATCACGCAAATTGCCACCTTCATCCATCGATTCGATACCGTCTAAATCGGCATTTGTTGTTGCCGGCGCCCGCCCCTGAGAGACCAGGTGGTTCTTCGCAGTATTGATGGCGATCCGGTATAACCAGGTATAAAACGCACTATCGCCCCGAAAACCACCGATGGCGCGGTAGGCCTTGATGAATGCCTCCTGGGCCACATCCTCGACCTCGACACGACCATATACATAGCGAGTTAGCAGCTTGTGGACCTTAAACTGGTATTTCCTTACCAACAGGTCGAATGCCGCCTTGTCCCCCGCCTGGACCCGCTTCACGAGGCGTAAGTCGATTTCTCGCTCGCTCACGGGCACCTACTCTCAAAGGTACGCAATCCTAGGTTTCCTTATGGGTTATGGACATTGTTTGCTGTTATTAGTTCTCGCCCGGAGACAAAAAACCCCTCGACAGGGCCTCCCAACGGAGGTCACCTTTTTGGCTATCGGTGCACAAATAGCGTTAGAATAACGTAAAAATAGCAAAGATTCCCGAATCGTTCCTATCGTTATGACGACAAAACTCGAAACAGATGTAGCCATTGTCGGTGGCGGGGCCGCGGGTCTATCCATTGCCCTGGCACTGGCAAAGACCCATCAAGTCACCATTATCGCCAAGGGCGCCCTGACCGAGGGCTCCAGCCTCTATGCCCAGGGGGGTATCGCTGCCGTCAGTGGCGGCAATCGTGACTCGATGGCATCCCACATCGAAGACACCATGAACGCCGGCGCCGGCCTCTGCCACCGGGATACCGTGGAATATGTCGTCCGGCACGGTGCCGAGGCGATTCAATGGCTGATCGAACAAGGGGTCGCCTTCAGCATGGAAAATAATAACCAATACCACTTGACCCGTGAAGGCGGCCATCAGCACCGACGCGTTTTTCATGCCACCGACGCCACCGGCCGGGCGATCAGTACCACCCTGGCGGGTCAGGTCCGGGGGCATCCCAATATCCGCATCCTCGAGCAGCACATTTCTGTCGATTTGATTACGCACAAAAAGCTGGGCCAATCCGGGAAGAATCACTGCCTCGGCATGTATATCTTCGACAAAAAACATGAGAAAGTCAGTGTTGTCTCGAGTCGTTTTACCGTTTTGGCGACCGGGGGTGCCGCCAAAGCTTATCTTTACACCAGCAATCCGGACACCTCCACGGGCGACGGTATTGCCATGGCCTGGCGTGTCGGCTGCCGAGTGGCGAATATGGAATTCGTTCAATTCCACCCGACCTGTCTGTATCACCCGCAGGCCAAGTCCTTCCTGATCAGCGAGGCCGTCCGTGGTGAAGGGGGGCGCCTGTTATTGCCTGATGGCAGCCCCTTCATGGATCGCCATGACCCGCGGGAGGAATTGGCACCCAGAGATATTGTCGCCCGCGCCATCGATTATGAAATCAAGCGTGCGGGTATTGACTGTGTCTATCTGGATATCAGCCATAAATCGGCAGAATTTATCAAAACCCATTTTCCGACCATTTTTGAGCGTTGTCTGCACTTCGGGATCGATATCAGCCAGGAGCCGATCCCGGTAGTACCGGCGGCGCACTATACCTGTGGCGGCATCGTCACCGACACGGATGGACAGACAGATCTGTCCGGTTTATTTGCCATCGGTGAATGCGCCTTTACCGGTTTGCATGGTGCCAACCGTTTGGCCAGCAACTCCCTGCTCGAGTGCGTGGTCTATGCCCGGGCGGCGGCGAAACGGATTAATAAACTCCTTAAAACGACGAAAAATAAACATCGCCCACTGCCGAAATGGGATGAAAGCCGGGTAACAGATGCCGATGAACAGGTGGTTGTATCCCATAACTGGGATGAGTTACGCCGGTTCATGTGGGACTATGTCGGTATTGTCCGGACAAACAAACGCTTGCAGCGGGCCCAGCACCGGGTCGATCTGCTCAGTGAAGAGATTCGGGAATATTACCGACACTTCAAGGTCAGCAACGACCTGATCGAACTAAGAAACCTGGTCTTGGTCGCCAACCTGATCATCGCCTGTGCCAATACCCGCAAGGAAAGCCGCGGGCTGCATTTTATCCGTGATTACCCCCAAGCTGATACCCATCAACCACCCCATGATACGGTCCTCAGCCCCGATACAGAGCGGGATTTAACCTTGCTCGCAAACGCATGAATGACCGGCGATCGACGGCATCAGGCAGGATCAGCACCAGCTTTGATCTGCCTTGGCCGGCCAGCTTGACCACCACCAGGGTCATGAACGGCTGCACCCAACTGGATAACACACTGCTTTTCTGCCACTGCTTGTCACCAGTCAGCTTTACATAACAGCGATTTCTGGCGTCGAATTGCAGCGCCCGAATTGCGCCGGGGCTACTACGGCGGCCGTGCAAACACCAGGCATGAGTTGACCAGGCCAGCAAAGAACTGATGAGGGCGAATTTCAGTAGCGGGTGAATCGGCACAGTCAGGCCGATTATCACG
>FXBF010000027.1_pt1 | contig 36824 bp, 45 predicted proteins | sample 5335321 | NCBI WGS metagenome assembly FXBF01 (sample SAMEA103928391, study PRJEB20085) | sediment metagenome | isolation source: sediment
GAAGAGACTTCACAGCGGCGTCTGACAGGCGGACAGCTCGGGCATTTGAAGCGCACCAACGCGCCGCCCCTGCGACACCTGCGTGAGTTTCGAGTTCGCAATCTCGGCGATCTCGAAGAGGGCGAGCGGATCACCGTCCAGGTCTTTCACGTGGGCGATCGGGTGGATGTGGTTGGCACCAGCAAGGGTCGCGGTTTCGCAGGCGCCATCAAGCGCCATGGCTTTCATCGCGGACCCAAGACTCACGGACAGTCGGATCGCGAGCGAGCACCCGGATCGCATGGTGCCACCTCGACGCCCGGACGGGTATTCAAAGGCGCCAGAGGTCCGGGCCACATGGGATCGGTGCGCGTGAGTTCACAAAACCTGCGTGTCGACCTGGTAGATCCGGAGCGCAACTTGCTGGGTGTTCGGGGCAGCGTACCGGGCCCGAAAGGTGGGCTGGTGTTGGTGAAGGAGGGTCGCAAGCATTAGGGCTGCGTGTAGCCATGGCGAAGGGCATATAGACCGCCCAGAGCCTGCGACATTAGGCGAAATTAGGGATGAAGGCTGAAGTTCTGAATATTAAAGGTGAAAAAGTAAATACGGCTGAGCTGCCAAAGTCTATTTTTGAGGCAGAGATCAAGCCGGATCTTATGCATCAAGCTTATATTCGGCAGCTTGCAAATGCACGCCTAGGCACCCACAAGACCAAGACCCGCTCCGAGGTTGCTGGCGGGGGGCGCAAGCCCTGGCGTCAGAAAGGCACCGGCAGAGCGCGCCATGGCTCCATTCGATCGCCGATTTGGGTCGGCGGTGGCGCAAGGGATTATAGCCAGCGCATGCCTCGAAAGATGCGCCGGGCAGCGCTGCGATCGGCCCTTTCCGTCAAGGCCGTGGAAAAGCAAATCACGGTGCTAGACGAGTTAAGTATGACCGAACCGAAGACGCGCGAGTTATCTGAGATCCTGCAGACTCTCGCTGGCGATGAGAGCGCCCTCCTTCTGCTACCGGCAAGAAGCGAGAATGTGGAGAAGTCCGTTCGCAATCTGCCGAGGGCCAAGGTGCTGCACGCCAGCTATGTGAACGTCCGAGATTTGCTGCAATACGAGCGCCTGATCATGCCGATCGGCTCAATTGAGGTCTTGCAGAAGTATCTCGATCCGGAAGTAAGCGCATGACCTCCCTGTATGACATTCTCGTGCGACCGATCGTTACCGAAAAATCGGCCTATCAGAGCACCAGTCTTGGCCAATACGTTTTTGAAGTCGCGAAGACGGCCACCAAGGCGCAGATCAAAGAGGCGGTCGAAGTGCTTTTCGATGTGGCGGTACTGCGTGTGAACGTAGTGAATATTCCGCCAAAGCGCAGCCGCACGCTGCAAAATCGGCGCCTGCTGATTCGAAGGTCGGGCTACAAGAAAGCCATGGTCACCCTCGCGCCAGGCGAGACTATCGACATCTTTGAGGGGATTAGGTAATGGCTGTCCGGAAATACAAGCCCACCTCACCCGGACGTCGAGGAATGACGGGCGACCTGTTTGAAGATATTACCAAGAGCCGCCCAGAGCGCGCGCTGGTTAAGCCGCGCAAGCGCAGTGGGGGACGCAATGCCCAGGGCCGCATCACAGTGCGGCACCGAGGTGGCGGACACCGCAGACAGCTGCGCAAGGTGGACTTCAAACGCGAGAAGCACGGGATACCGGCCAGGGTGGCGGCAATTGAATACGATCCGAACCGGTCTGCGCGACTGGCTTTGCTTCACTACGCAGACGGAGAGAAGCGATATATCGTCGCCCCGCTGGAACTAAAGGTGGGGGATCGGGTGATGTCTGGTCCGGAGGCAGAGATCCGACCTGGAAATAGTCTTCCGCTCGAGCGGATTCCATTGGGGACGGTTGTCCATAACATTGAATTGAAGGAAGGCAAAGGCGGCCAATTGGCACGCTCGGCCGGGACGGGAGCCCAGCTTCTGGACAAGGAAGGCGCCTACGCTGCGCTGCGCCTCCCATCCGGCGAGGTGCGCAGGGTGCGCCAGGCCTGCTACGCAACGATCGGCGAGGTTGGCAATCCGGACCACAGCAACATCAAATTGGGCAAGGCTGGCCGCAAGCGGTACCTCGGAATCCGTCCCACCGTCCGCGGTTCTGCCATGTCACCCCGCGATCATCCGCACGGAGGTGGGGAGGGGCGACAAGGCATAGGACTGCCGGGCCCCAAGAGTCCCTGGGGAAAACCAACTCTAGGCAAGAAGACGCGTCGGAATAAGAGCACCAACAAGTACATAATCCGACGCCGTTCGAAGCGAAGGCGGTAAAGAGATGTCTCGATCCCTTAAGAAAGGTCCCTTCATCGAACCCAAGCTGCTCAAGCGTGTGGAGGAGATGAACCAGAGCGGCGACAAAAAGGTGATTCGAACCTGGAGTCGCGCAAGTTCCATTTTTCCACAGATGGTTGGCCACACCATTGCGGTTCACGATGGCCGGCGACATATTCCAATCTACATTACCGAAAACATGGTCGGCCACAAACTGGGAGAGTTTGCGCCCACGCGCACCTTCCGCGGGCACATCGGCCGGGATCGCACTACGCGGGCAAGGTAGCAATACATGGCAAATGGTATCGACGTACGGGCAACCCACCGCTATCTGCGCATTTCCCCGCAGAAAGTGCGGCTCGTGCTGGATCAGATACGGGGTGAGGATGTCCTGGAGGCGATGTACATCCTCAAATTCTTGAACAAAGCTGCCGCTCATCCGGTCCGGATGCTACTCCGGTCGGCGGTGGCGAACGCAGAGCAGAACTACGGATTAGATGGGGCTCACCTTTATGTCTATAGAGTCTACGCGGACGAGGGGCCGACTCGGCGTTGGCGGAGATTTGGAGCCAGGCTTCGCTTCAAGCCGATCCTGCGCCGGCAATCGCACGTGACCGTGATTCTGCGGGAACATGAAGGATCGCTAGAGACGGTGGAAGGGTAGGGAGTTTATGGGCCGCAAAGTCCATCCAGTGGGGTTCAGGCTCGGCATCAATAGAACCTGGGATTCGCGATGGTTCGCTAATCGCAAGGAGTACGCAGCACAGCTTCACGAGGATCGAATCATCCGGGACCTGGTGAACGGCAACACCCCGCGAGCCGGCATTTCCCTGGTAGAGATCGAACGCTTTCCAAACAGTATCAATGTCACAGTCCACACCTCCAAGCCCGGAATTGTGATCGGAAGAAAAGGGGCGAATGTCAAAGAGCTGCGCGCGAAGTTGCAGGGGCTGACGGGTATCAACATCAAATTGGATATTTCGGAAATCAAAGAGCCCGATCTCGACGCTCGGCTCGTTGCGGAGAACGTAGCAAATCAGCTCGAGCGTAGGATCACCCACCGCCGCGCTATGCAACGTGCCGTCGATAGCACGATGCGGGCTGGAGCCCAAGGAGTGAAGGTGATGTGCGCTGGCCGACTTGGGGGGCATGAGATGTCGAGGACGGACTGGGCCCGAGAGGGGCGAGTTCCGGCTCAAACGTTGAGGGCCAATATTGATTTTGCCAAGGTCGAGGCCCGCACGACCTCCGGGCGCATTGGAGTGAAGGTGTGGGTCTACAAAGGAGACATCCTGCCAGAGGCCGAGGGACAGGGCGAGGCCATGGATGTCTATGTGAGCGAATAAGGAATTCAGCATGTTGATGCCGAAGCGCACCAAGTGGCGCAAGCAAATGCGAGGCCGCCGAAGGGGCATTGCCAGCAGGGGCACCTCGATCGAGTTCGGAGATTACGGACTGCAGGCGCTAGAACCGGCCTGGGTAACTGCGCGCCAGATCGAAGCCGCGCGTCGAGCATTGGTGCGCTACATGCGGCGCCGTGGAAAGGTCTGGATTCGTATATTCCCAGACAAACCCGTGACCCAGCGCGCGGCGGAGACCCGCATGGGCAAAGGAAAGGGCGCCGTGGACCACTGGGTGGCAGTCGTCAAGCCCGGACGCATCATGTTTGAGATTTCTGGACTCGATCAGGAAGCTGCGCGCGAAGCGATGCGAAGAGCCTCGCACAAACTACCGATAAAAACGAAGTTCATTCAGAAACAAGAGTTCGGCGCATAGGATTTGGAGCGGGACTAGATCATGCGGGCAAGTGAAGTACGCGAGATGAGCCTGGAGAAGGCCGCTGAGGAGCTCGAAGATGCGCGGGAAGCGTACTTCAAGATGCGATTTCAGTTCGCGACCGGCCAGCTGCCGGATGCCTCAAAGCTTAAAGTGGCGCGCCGGGACATCGCACGCATTGCAACCGTTATAAGGGAAATGGAGCGAGCGCAGGAGATCAGTGAATGAGCAATAATCGCCGCCGGCTAACGGGCCGCGTCGTTCGGTCCAAGATGCAGAATACGGTCACGGTCAAGGTCGACCGAACCTTCCGACATCCCCTGTACCAGAAGGTACTGCGCGGGAGCAAGAAGTTTCTGGTCCACGACGAATTTGGCACACAGCCCGGGGATCGTGTTCGTATTGTCGAAAGCAGACCCATCTCCAAGCGAAAGCGCTGGGTCGTAGAGGAAGTCCTGAAGAGGGTGGAGTCGGCAGAGTGATTCAGCAGGAGAGCCATCTCAAGATCGCAGACAACACCGGAGGACGCGACATGCAAGTGATTCGCGTGCTGGGGGGATCGAGGCGCAGATACGGCCGCGTCGGGGACCTGGTGGTGGGCAGCATCAAGGCGGCTGTTCCGCATGGGACCGTTAGCAAGAGTGAGATCGTGCGGGCCGTGATTGTGCGTACCGTCAAGGAATACCGAAGAGAAGACGGATCCTACATTCGCTTTGACGACAATGCAGCAGTGGTTCTCGATGCGGACGGCAAAAACCCGCGCGGCACTCGAATCTTTGGCCCGGTTGCGCGAGAGCTGCGCGAGAAGGGATTCACTAAGATCGTATCGTTGGCTCCGGAAGTGATCTAAGAAAATGGCTAAGGTTAGGCGTGGAGATACCGTCGAGGTGATCGTCGGACGAGAAAAGGGAATTCGGGGAGATGTCCTGCGCGTGTATCCAAAGGCTGGTCGGATAGTGATTAAGGGAATCAACGTGCGAAAGAAGCACCAGCGGCAGGTCCAGGCCGGCGGTCAGACGATGTCACCGGGAATAATTCAGTTCGAGGCGCCTATCAACATCTCCAATGTGATGTTCGTGTGCCCGAGTTGCAACGAACGATCACGATTGTCCATCCGTCGAGAGGATGGCGAGGCTCGTCGATATTGCAAGAAGTGCGATTCGCACGTGGATGGCTGAGATGGCGGATCATTACCTGAGGAAGCGGTATTTCGAGGAAGTTGTCCCCACCCTTATGAGGGATTTTAACTTTGCCAATCGAATGCAGGTACCGAGAATCCAAAAGGTCGTGGTGAACGTGGGCGTAGGAGAGGCGCTGGAGAATGCAAAGGCCTTGGATGCCTCGATCGATGATTTGTCGATCATCACCGGCCAGCGTCCGGTCATCACGCGTGCGAAGAAGAGTATTGCCAATTTCAAGTTGCGTGAAGGCCGCTCCATAGGGGCCAAGGTCACTCTTCGCGGCCTGCGAATGTGGTCCTTTTTTGACCGGCTTGTCAACGTGGCCCTGCCGCGCACGCGCGATTTTCGCGGGCTCTCTCCTGACAGCTTTGATGGGAGGGGCAGCTACACCTTGGGAATCCGGGAGCAGTTGATCTTTCCGGAAATCGACTACGATAAGATTGACAAGATCCGGGGGTTTGAAGTCACGATCGTGACCTCTGCCCCAAACGACGAACAAGCGCGCCGCTTACTGGCGCTGTTAGGTATGCCGCTTAGAAAGAGCGAGGCCTATGTCTAAAACAGCCATGCCCTACCGAGAGATGCGGAGGAAGTATAAAGTACGCGTTCGAAACCGCTGCCGGATTTGCGGCAGGCCGCGCGGATACTACCGACGCTTCGAGTTGTGCCGCATCTGCTTCCGGGAACTGGCGCTGGATGGCAAAATCCCAGGCGTTGTGAAGTCCTCTTGGTAAGCACGAATTTGGAGACCGATCAATGACCAGCTCAGATCCGATTGCAGACATGCTGACACGCGTTCGAAACGCCATTATGGGCGGGCAGCAACTCGTGTCGATGCCCAGTTCGAAACTTAAGATCGAGATTGCGAGGATTCTGCATTCGGAGGGCTACATCGAGGAGTACGAAGAGTCCCAGGAGAACGACCGCAAGACGCTCCGACTGAAACTCAAATATGTGGGAGAGCGACGCTCGCGCAGGCCGGTGATCACGGGCCTGAAGCGAGTCAGCCGCCCTGGTCGTCGGGCCTACGTTGGCAAGCGTCAAATTCCTTGGGTGCAGTCCGGGATGGGAGTGGCCATCCTTACAACGCCCAAGGGCGTCATGACCGGTACGAGAGCTAAGCAGCTCGGTGTGGGCGGAGAGCTGCTCTGCGAAGTTTGGTGAGATCAGGAGTATAGACCGTGTCACGTATCGGCCTTATGCCCATTTCGATACCCGATGGCGTCGAAGTCGAGATCGAGGGCGCCCGAGTTCGCGTAAAAGGACCGAAGGGAGAGCTGGAGCAAGGATTCCGGTCTGAGATCGCAATTAAAGAAGAGGATGGCACCCTACGGCTCACGCGCGAGTCTGATGAGCCGCAAGTCAGAGCCCTGCATGGCCTTACGCGAGCGCTCTTGAATAATATGGTTGTTGGCACCAGCGAGGGATTTGACAAGACCCTGGAGGTACACGGAGTGGGGTATCGGGCGGAACTCAAGGGATCCACCCTTGTGCTGAACGTGGGGTTTTCCCATTTGGTGGAGATTGCACCGCCAAGCGGCATTCAATTCGATGTTGACACACGCGCGGGGATCATCAAGGTAGTAGGCATTGATAAGCAGTTGGTCGGGCAGGTGGCCTCCAACATTCGCAAAGTGCGCCCCCCCGAACCTTACAAGGGCAAGGGCATCCGATATAAGGGCGAATACGTGCGTCGCAAGGCCGGCAAGGCTGGCAGGGTGATTTAAGGATGGGAAAGCGAACACGCTCAGAAATGAGGAAGCGTCGGCATCGACGGGTACGATACAAGATCAGCGGAACTTCAGATCGCCCTCGCCTGAACGTCTTCCGCAGCATAAACCAGATCTACGCCCAATTGATCGATGACGGTAAGGGGCATACGGTCGTCTCCGCCTCGTCGCTCGACCGGGAATTGAAGACAGACGGCAGTCGAGTTGAGCAGGCTCGCTTGGTCGGGGAACTTCTGGGGAGGCGGGCCAAGAAGAGCGGCCTGAAGCTGGTCGTATTCGACCGTGGAGGCTACCAATATCGTGGAAGAGTCAAGGCACTGGCCGAAGGGGCACGCGAGGCGGGGTTGGAATTCTGACCCATTTCAAATCCCTTGTGTAACTGGGCCGGCAATCTAATGGAGGAACTGTGAGGCGTAACTTTACCGATCGCGGACAGCGCGAGGAACTAGACGAGCGAGTCATCGATATTACGCGCGTGGCGAAGGTCGTCAAGGGCGGTCGCCAGTTCCACTTTCGAGTGGTGGTTGTTGTAGGCGACAATCGTGGTCGGGTCGGGATCGGGATTGGCAAGGCCCGGGGCGTCCCGGATGCCATCCACAAGGCCGCAGATCGGGCCAAGCGGGACATGGCCCCCTTCACGCTGGCCGGCACTACGATCCCCCATGAAGTGACATCCAAGCATGGCGGCGCCATCGTACTCCTAAAACCAGCATCGCCCGGAACGGGGGTCATTGCGGGAGGTGCGGTGCGAGCCGTCTTATCGGCCGCTGGGGTTCGGGATGTGCTCACCAAGTCGTTGGGCAGCGCGAACGCCTTGAATATTGCGGAAGCCACACTCCAAGGATTGCGCCAGCTCAGGGACGTTGAGGAATTGGCCGCCCATAGGGGGAAGAGCGTTGCGGAGCTGACTCCGTTTTGGATGAGAACTCAAGATGGCTAAGAAGAAGGCCAAGACCCTAACCGTCACACTCGTGAGGAGCCCCATTGGCTATTCGGGACGACAGAAGCGAACCGTACGCGCGCTGGGTCTTCGGAGGCTGATGCAAAGCGTGGATCATTTTGACACGCCGGCACTCAGGGGAATGATTGCCAAAGTAACTCACCTGGTGAATGTGGACGAATCATGAAGCTCCATGATCTTCAGTCACGGAATAGAGCGCGCCGAGCCCCAAAGCGGGTCGGTCGCGGGATCGCGGCGGGTCAGGGCAAGACCGCCGGCAGAGGTACTAAGGGCCAGGGTGCTCGATCGGGGATCGGAGGAAATCTGTATCGACAGGGCGGCAACCTGCCTTTCTTCCGTCGGCTCCCTTTCAAACGCGGCTTCACAAACATCCATCGGAAACATTGGTCTGAGGTCAATATCGGTCGGCTGGATCTGTTCGACGAGGGTTCCGAAATCACGCCTGATCTACTGCATGCGGCAGGTCTCATTCGGGACGAGAGTGATCCGGTCGTAGTGTTAGGACATGGCAAGCTTAAAAAAGCGCTCACGGTTCAGGCGCACCGCGTGACCGCGGGCGCCCGGGCTGCGATCGAGAAGGCCGGCGGCAGTATCAAGCTGCTGGAGGATTAGATTGGATTTAGAGGCAGACAGGCAGATGGGGATCAGGACTTACAGGGGTAAAGGAAGCTCAAGATGAGGCGACTTCGATATCTCTGGATCTCTGAAGATATCCGCAACCGTTTGCTGATCACGTTCGCGCTGCTCGCCCTCTACCGGCTGGCGGCGCAGGTGCCGGCGCCGGGCGTGAACCGACTTGTGCTTCAGCAGCTCTTCGCGGGCGGGGGTGGTGGAGAAACCTTGTTTGGCTTGCTGGATCTCCTTTCGGGTGGCACGGCCTCTACCTTCTCCGTGCTGGCGATGGGAGTTTATCCGTACATCACAGCTCAGATCATTCTTCAAGTGCTGGTGCCCATCGTCCCGCCTCTTCAGCGGCGAATGGAAGAGGATCCACGCGAGGGTCGCAAATGGATGGAGAAGTGGACCATCATGCTCGCTATCCCCCTGGCGGCGCTAAATGCCGTCGGCCAGATCCGCCTGTTTCAGCAGTTCGCCGGCGAAAGCATCGTCACCTTTGATTTGGGGTTGAACCTGGCTACTGCGACGCTGATTATTTCGATGACGGCCGGCACGATGTTCGCTATTTGGCTGGGCGAGCTCATTTCCGAATTCGGGATCAAGAACCAGGGGCTTTCGCTGATCATCTTCGCGGGCATTGTTGCGAGTATTCCGTCCAATCTGGGGCGAATGTTTTCAGCACAGGCGCAGATCGTGGCGCTGGTCATCTTCCTGGCATTTCTGATGATTTCTACCATTTTTGTCATCGTCTACGTTCAGGAAGGCCGGCGGCTGGTGCCGGTCATGTATCCTGGACGCCGTGTGGGGAGCCGCATGTCCATGCCTGTTAAGGGGACCTTGCCGTTGATGGTAAATATGGCGGGGATGATCCCCATCATCTTCGCTCAGTCGATCCTGACTTTCCCAGCAATCCTGGCGCAGTTCTTCGTTGGCTCGAGCAGCGAATTCATATCTGATGCGGCGTTGTGGCTACAGACCAACTTCGGAGGATTCAACAGTACCTACTGGATCCTTTACTTCATCATGGTGGTGGTTTTTACGTTCTTTTATACCGACATTCTCTTTCAACAGCAGAACTACGGCCAAAACCTTAAGCGATCGGGCGCCCAGATTCCAGGAGTGACCAAAGGAGCTCCCACTCAGCGCTATCTCACGCGAGTCATGCGGCGCATCACGCTGGTAGGCGCGGTCTTCCTGGGGCTCGTGGCGATCATGCCCTTCATGGTGGGGCTGATTTATCCAATTGGCGGCAGCAACACGGGGCTGTTGTTGGTGTCGTCCGCGGGGCTGCTCATCGTAGTAGGAGTGATCCGCGATACGTATCGAAATATTGAGGCCGAGCTGAAATTGCGGGGATACGATTCAGCATTGCTAGTCAGGTAGGCGAGATTGCATTTCATTGTGCTGCTGGGTGTGCCGGGTGCCGGGAAAGGCACCCAAGCAAAGCGGCTCAGCGCAGCGCTTGCACTCCCCCATGTATCTAGTGGTGACCTTTTTCGGGAGCATTTAAGGCAAGGGACGTCGATTGGACAAGAAGCGCGGAAGTATCTCTCAGAGGGCGAGCTCGTGCCGGATCAAATCACCATCGAGATGATAGGGGAGCGATTGGCACAGGCGGATGGAGCGGCGGGAGCGATCCTGGATGGCTTTCCACGCACCGCCAGGCAGGCGGAAGCCTTGGAAGACATGGCCGGCGGAAGCGTTCGCGGTGCGGTGCACGTCGAAGTGCCAATCGAGCGCTTGGTAGAGCGCATGTCTGGTCGTCGGGTCTGCCGCGCGCAGGGACATGTCTATCACATCAAATACAAGCCCCCAAAAGAGCGCGGCGTCTGCGATATTGACGGGTCTGAACTGTATCAGCGAGATGACGACAAACCGGAAACTGTGAGGCACCGCCTTAAGGTGTACGAAGAAAAGACCGCCCCGCTGGTTGAGTATTACCGTGAGCGGGGCGTACTGGTGAGCGTGAATGGGGATCAGTCGATCGAGGCAGTCACCGAGGAGATCCTCTCGTCGCTTGAACAGGAGGCGACAAATTGAGCTCAGGCGTCGTGCTCAAGAGTGAGCGGGAGCTAGAAACCATGCGCGAGGCCGGCCGAGTGAATGCTTTGGCGTTGAGTGCGGCAGCAGCGAGAGTTCGCCCGGGGATCACTACTTCTGAGATCGAAGAAGCGGCTGTGGAAGTTCTGCGTGAACACAAGGCTCAGGCCGCCTTCCTGGGAGTGCCGGGCCCATTCCCGTATCCAGCGACCACCACCGTCTGTGTGAACGATGAGCTGGTGCATGCCATCCCCGGAAAGCGGCGACTGAAAGAAGGAGACATTGTCAGCATCGATTGTGGTTCGATCGTGGATGGGTTCGTGGGAGATTCGGCCCTCACGATTCCCGTCGGCCGGGTGTCGTCGCTGGCGGAACACCTCATGCAAGTCACCCTGGATGCCCTTGTAATCGGAATTGAACAAATGATTGAAGGCAATCGAACCGGTGACATTTCGGCCGCCATCCAGTCCCATGTTGAGGCCAATGGGTTTAATGTGGTGCGAGAATACACAGGGCACGGAGTGGGTCGCAACATGCACGAAGACCCGCAAGTGCCCAATCACGGGTATCCTGGTAAGGGTGTGACCTTGCGGCCCGGGATGACGATCGCACTGGAACCGATGGTGTTAGCAGGCTCACCTGAAACCCGCACGCTGCCGGACGGATGGGCGGTAGCTTCCGCAGATGGACACTTGACGGCGCACTTTGAGCATACCGTAGCCGTGACGTCGGACGGGCCGCGAGTGCTGACAGCGTTGGACACAGCCCCAAAGGGAATTAGGTATAATCGCTACTTTGTCAATCGACCCGCTAGTGAAAAGGTAAGACTGTGAAGGTTTCTGCATCTGTTACGAAGCGCTGTCCCAAGTGCAAGATTGTCCGCCGGCGCGGCAAGGTCTACGTGATTTGTGAGAACCCGCGCCACAAGCAACGACAAGGGTGACGCATGGCACGAATTGAAGGCGTAGATCTTCCGCGTAACAAGCGCGTCTTGATTGGGCTGACCTATATTCATGGGATCGGTCGATCCATGTCACACACCACTCTTGAGGCGGCCGGGGTCGATCCAAACACTACCGTGCGCGATCTCACAGAAGGCGAGGTCAGCTCGATTCGGGACTACATCGCTCAGAATGTAACGGTGGAGGGGAACCTTCGGCGTGAAGTTCAGATGAATGTAAAGCGCCTGATGGACATCGGCAGTTATCGAGGGCTTCGGCATCGTCGGAGCCTGCCTGTGCGCGGGCAGCGCACACGCACGAATGCCCGCACCAGGAAGGGCCCCAAGAAGACGGTCGCGGGGCGCGGCCGACGACGGGGTGCAAAGAAGAAATAATCCGCTCGGATGACATCCTGCGGGTCCCAGGGCAGAGCAATAACACGATCGAGGAGACAGGACGGGAATGGCACGTAGAGAATCGAAACGTAGCAAAATCAAGCGAACTATATCCAATGGCCGTGCGAACATCCACGCCACGTTCAATAACACGATCGTGACCATCTCGGATCCGCAGGGGAATGTGGTGGTCTGGGGAAGCGCTGGCTCGTCCGGGTTTAAAGGCTCAAGGAAGAGCACTCCCTTTGCGGCGAGGAAGGCGGCGGAGGTCGTCATCAAGAAGGCGAAGGATCTGGGCTTGCAGGAATTGGATGTTTTTGTGAAGGGACCGGGTCCCGGCCGGGAAGCCGCCATACGTGCCATACAGGCCTCGGGCGTAAAGGTGCGATCTATCAGTGACGTGACGCCGATCCCGCACAATGGTGTGCGCCCGCCGAAGAAGCGGAGAGTGTAGAGTTGATCGATCAAAGACAAGGAACAAGATAGCGAATGGCGAAATATAGTGGGCCCGTGTGCAAATTATGCAGAAGGGAAGGCGAGAAGCTCTTCCTGAAGGGACAGCGCTGCTACACCCCGAAGTGTGCCTTTGAGCGAAGAGCCTACCCCCCGGGTGAGCATGGCCGGCAGGCCATGTGGCGCAGACGCAGGGTTTCCGAATATTGGAAGCAGCTGAGGGAGAAGCAAAAGACTCGTCGCGTCTACAACGTGACTGAGCGGCAATTCCGTCGCTACTATCGAAAGGCTCAACAGCAGCGCGGCCTCACTGGCCAGACCCTGCTCTCGATGCTTGAGCGCAGATTGGATAACGTTATCTACAGGCTAAACTTCGCCGAGAGCCGAGCTCAGGCACGGATGCTGGTCACCCATGGGCATTTCTCAGTCAATGGACGCCGAACCGATATTCCTTCCATGCTGGTCAAGCCCGATGACGTGATCGAGGTCCGGGATGGGTCGCGGGAGAGAACCTACTTCAAGGAGCTTCCGCAGGTTGCGGAGACACGAGCCAATCCGGCCTGGCTGGATCGGGATTCCGCAAATCTTACAGCCAGGGTCATCCAGGATCCCGAGCGCGGAGACATTGACGCGAACTTCAATGAGCAGCTAATTGTGGAGTTCTACTCCCGATGACAAATGAAAACATGTTGATCGCCAGGCAAGATACGTTCCTGACCGGGGGACGGCAGAACAAAGAGGGAGGGGGGAAGTGACGCTATCAACAAATATGGTAATGCCTAAGATCGAGCGAGAAGCGGTTGCCCGAAACTACGGGAAATTCGTCATCAGCCCGCTCGAAGGAGGGTATGGAATTACGTTAGGTAATGCATTGCGCCGAGTCTTGCTTTCCTCGCTTGAGGGAGCAGCGACGACCTCCATCCGAATCTCAGAGGTATCGCACGAGTTTTCAGAGATTCCTGGTGTGCGAGAAGACGTTCTGCAGGTCATGCTCAACATCAAGGAGCTGCGGCTGGTCATGCACGAAGGGGATTCGGCCCGGCTGCGGATCGAGGTGCAGGGTGAGGGTGTCATTACGGCCTCTGACATCGTCGTTCCGGCGGAAGTTGAGATCATGAATCCGGAACTGTACCTGTTTACGGTGGACGACGATGGCGCACAGTTCGAGATCGAGCTGAATGTGGAACGGGGCCGGGGATATTCACCCTCCGACGAGCGCGGGCGGTTGCCAATCGGCGAGCTGCCAACAGACGCGATCTTCAGCCCCGTGCGTAAGGTGAATTTTGAGGTCGGTCAGGCCCGAGTTGGCCAGGATACCACCTTTGATCGTCTCAACATCGAAATCTGGAGCGATGGGACCATAAAGCCGGAAGACGCGCTCAGCAAAAGCGCAACCATCTTGATGGCGCATTTGCGCGATCTGGCGGGGGTCACAGAGGAGAGTCTGCTTGAAGCGGCCACCCGCGAGGAAGAGCCGAAGATGGCAAGCGAGGTATACGAGATCCCGATTGAAAATCTCGATCTCTCGGTCCGCGTATTTAATTCCCTGAAGCGCACCGGGATCACAAGCGTGGGCGAAGTCTTGGATATGCTCGATAAGGGTCCAGATGCCATGCTCTCAATCCGGAATTTCGGTGAGAAAAGCCTCGACGAACTCAAGGAAAGACTCGCAGAGAAGGGATATCTGGACGAGGAAGGCGAAGGAGAGCCGGAGCCTGCAGCTGCGTTGGTTGAAGCATGAGACATCAGATCAGTGGCAAGAGGCTCGGTCGGTCCAGCGGACATCGCAGGGCGCTGCGGCGCAATTTGATCTCCGACTTGTTTCGATACGAGCGAATTCGGACCACCAAGGCCAAGGCAGCCTCGGTGCGCGGCGCTTCCGAAAAGCTCATCACGCTGGCAAAGCACGCGGACGAGGACGATCAGGTGCATGCGCGCCGCATGGCCGCAAAGCGCCTGCGCGATCCAGAATTGGTGATGAAGCTATTTGATGACATCGCCCCTCGATACGTAGAGCGGCCTGGAGGCTATACTCGAATCTTGAAGCTTGGGCCTCGCAAAGGCGACGGCGCCGAAATGGTTCTTCTCGAGCTGGTTGAAGAGTAGGGAAGCTGGGCGAATCCGGACATTACAAATCGATCGTAGCCTACGACGGAACCGAGTTCCATGGGTTCCAGCGGCAAGTGGCCACAGAGCGTACCGTCCAGGGAGTTATCGAGGCGGCGCTCTCCGAGCTCGGTTGGAGTGAGAGCTCGATCCGAGCGGCCGGCCGAACGGATCGTGGCGTGCATGCAAGGGGCCAGGTCGTCAGCTATTCTTTGGCCTGGTCGCGGGAGCCCGATCGCCTGACGGCGGCGCTCAACGCACACCTTCCAGAGGATGTTGCGGTGCGCCATACCGAGATCGTCCCGGCGGAGTTCCAGCCGCGCTTTGGCGCCCTCCGGAGACGCTACGTTTACCAGCTGCTGATGGATCCAGCGCCGGATCCACTCAAGGAACGTACGGCGTGGCGTGTGTGGCCCGCACCGGATATTGATCGTATGCGTACGGCGGCCGATTTGTTCATCGGGAAGCGTGATTTTGGTGCATTTGGTAAGGCGCCCATTCCCGGAGGCCATACGGTGCGCGCGATCAGCAAATCGGATTGGCTGCGAGAGGGCTCCGATCTGTGCCTGATCTTGGAGGCCGACGCCTTCCTATATCGGATGGTGCGCCGAATAGTGGGGGCAAACTTGCAGGTCGGATGGGGGGAAAAGGAACCGGAGGATATTGAGCGAAGCCTTTCAGATCCTACTCAAAGGTGGGTGGGCAGGCTCGCTCCAGCGAAAGGATTGTGCCTCGAAGCGGTTTATTACGAGGCGTGAGGTGATCTAGAATTGTTCAAGACTTATTATCCAAAACCGGACGATCTTGAGAGCCAATGGCTGTTGGTGGATGCCGATGGCCAGACCTTGGGTCGATTGGCGTCCCGCATTTCCGCGGTCTTGCTGGGAAAGGGTAAACCTACGGTGACGCCGGGAGTCGACACCGGCGATTTCGTGATCGTGGTCAATGCTGCCAAAATCCATGTCACCGGCGAGCGCCTGGATCAAAAGATGTATTATCGGCATTCAGGTTACCCGGGCGGCCTGCGGGCTATCCCGCTTCGAGAGCAGCTAAAACGCTCACCCGAAAGGGTCATTCGTTCTGCTGTGTGGGGCATGCTGCCCCACAATCGCTATGGCAGGCGGCTTCTCAAGAAGATGCGTGTGTATTCCGGGCCGGACCATCCCCACCGTCCGCAAAAGCCGGTCCGTATCGAGATGAGCGAGTAGGAGAATATGGCAGAAAAGTATTTTGAAGGTATCGGTCGTAGGAAGAGAGCTACTGCTCGCGTGCGCATCGTGAGCGGCGAGGGCGCATTTATAGTGAATGACAAACCCGCCGCAGAGTACTTCCCCAGGCTGGGGGATCTAAAGAAGATCAAAGATCCCTTACGGGTTGCCGGATTTGAAGATAAGCTGGATATCTCAGTAATGGTCAACGGTGGGGGTATCACGGGCCAGTCCAGCGCGGTCAGCCATGGGCTGGCGCGCGCCTTGCTGAAGATGGACGAGAATCTCCGTCCTCAATTGAGAAAGGCCGGAGCGCTCACCCGTGATGCGCGGATCAAGGAACGTAAGAAGCCTGGTCTCAAGCGGGCACGGAAGGCTCCCACCTACACTAAGCGCTAAGAGCGACTCACCGATCAGGTCTTGAGCCAGTGACCTGAGCCGTATTCCAGGGCCGAGGCCATGAAGCAGCCTCGGCCTTTGTTTTTATCAGTTCTTGATGGAGGCGTTGGATGGATGCATTGCTGTCCGCTCTCGGGCTCGATCCCCTACAGGGCTTGACCACCATCAGCGCAAGGCAACTGGCTACAGCATACTCTGCTCCCCTTAATCCGGACCTGGGCGCACTCGTGCTAGAGCTCGAATCCAGCGAGGTGACCCGGCGTGCCTGGGCGGTGCTCGGTAGTCAATACGCTCAGGACCATCGAGTTTACCTACTGCGTGACCTTGAGGGTCCCGCCCAGGAACTCCTGCTTGAGGAGCTTGACCCTGAAACCGGCGCCCTGGCGCTTTACCTGCCTCCGATGGCAGCGCGCTCTTCCTTTGAGTCGCTTCAAGATACGGTCGCCCATCTGCGCGCACCCGAAGGGTGTCCATGGGATCAAGAACAAACTCATCAGTCTTTGCGCAAACACATGCTCGAGGAGGCGTACGAGACGCTGGAGGCGCTCGATCAGGCGAATTTGGAGGGGCTGCGCGAAGAGCTCGGAGACTTGCTGCTTCAAATCATGATGCACGCGCAGATTGCCCTGGAGCAGGGTGAATTCAGAATAACGGATGTGGTAGCCGGCATTCAGGCCAAGTTGATCCGGCGCCACCCTCACGTTTTCGGAGACGTGGAAGTGGCGGATGTGGAACAGGTCCTGAGCAACTGGGAGCACTATAAGAGCAAGGAGACAGACGCGGGACCGCTCGAAGGAGTGGCGCGTTCGCTGCCTGCGCTCTCCCAATCCGCGGAGCTGCAGGACCGCGCGAGCCGGGTCGGATTTGCGTGGCCCTCAATTGACGAGGTGATGGATAAGGTCAAGGAAGAGCTCGCCGAGCTGGAGAATGAGAATGTGCAGTCGATGCGGGTCGCGGAACTTGGTGACTTGCTCTTTTCGATCGTAAGTTTCGCCCGCTGGATCAAGGCGGACCCGGAGGCCGAGCTGCAGCGCGCCAATCAGCGCTTTAGATCTCGGTTCTCCAACATGCTTCAGATCGTGGCCAACTCAGGTCAGCGGCTGGACGACCTGGAAATCACGGAATTGAAGCAGCTCTGGAACAACTCGAAAGAACCAAACGCTTGAGACGATTCGTGCTCTTCGCCTCCCTCGCCGTAGCGGCTGCCGCCTGCGTACCGGATCAAGCTACTATCACAGTAGCGCCAACGGCCCCGCCTCAGGCGACGATCGGGGCGACCGCGACCCTGACAGCCTCCGCCAGCCCCACTCCGGAGCCCACCGCAACGCGGACGCCGAAGCCAACGAATACACCGCTTCCAGAGGTTGTCTTCTCAGAGATCGCGGCCGACATCGACTATCTGGTCCCGCTCACGGTTCAGCGGCTCACTCCATTCGAAGCGATAGTTCACTTCGAGCTGGATCGACCTGGCTCTGGATGGCTGCTCTACCAACCAATTGGGGCAGATTTTCAGGGCTGGTGGGGTTTCCCACTGGCGGAAGACCAGGTCAGCCATCAGATCCCTCTGGTCGGATTGACTCCCGGCATGAGCTACCGCGTCCAGGTGGGTCTCGGACAGGCCCTGGATTCGCTGCGCGTGCCTTCCTTGTTCGGCGCGAGCTGGGGACCGGTTCGGTTCGAGACTCCTTCATTGGGAGAGCCCAACTTGCGCTTTGGCGTCATCGGCGATTCGGGTTTCGGAGACGACCAGACGCGGGAGCTGATCGAGCTCATGGATGGATACGATCTGGACTTCGTGCTGCACACCGGAGACGCTGTATACAGAGCAAATGAGGAATCTGGGCCCGCAGAAGCATTCGCAAGAAAGTACTTCAAGATGTTTGCACCGCTAATCCTAGAGGCTCCCATCTTTCCGGTGCTCGGCAATCACGACTTCGATCAACCCGCGCGATCCAATGGCCGACCTTACTTTGTGCGTGCCTTTCCGGCGCTCACCGATCCCAGCGTTCCGGAAGTCGCGCTCGGCACCTGGTACGCCTTTGAGCGATCTGGGATTCAATTTATCATGCTCGATTCTCAAGCCTTTCATGGCACAGGCGGACGGGCGGAGCAAACTGCGTGGCTGGAAGAGCGTCTTGAGGATCCAAGCTACCGTTTCTCGATCCCTGTCTTTCACACGCCTCCCTATGCGAGCGGACTGCATCCAAACGATGGCAAAGCGCTGCGGCTGGACTGGGGTCCGCTGTTTGAGGCCGCCGGCGTGCCGCTTGTTTTATCCGGCCATGACCACAATTACGAACGCATCGAACGCAATGGGGTGACCTACGTGGTGAGTGGGGGAGGCTCGCCCGTGCTCTACCGTGAAACCGAACGGGTGGAAGGAAGTCAAGCGTTCCAACGCAAAATGCACTTCGTGCTGGTGGAGATTTTCCAGGACCGGCTCTCACTGACGGCAATCGACATCCGCGGTACCGTGTTGGATCGCACGACCATTCGGACTAGCATCGACGGCAATTGACATCCGCGGCACCGTTTTGGATCGCACGACCACTAATATCGGCCCTGGCTAGGTGCCGGTCCCCACATGAGCCTCATGGCAAAGCGTGATACGATTCGCGCGCGCGTGAGGCTTTTCCTGGGCTGCGCTTTGCGGCCATCGGAGGATAGGCTCAATATCCATGTCTGAAATCATCGGATCACCAAGCAACTACGGATTAGAGAATCACGGTCTGACAATCTCCAAGCCGGTTTACTGGGGGCTCAGGTCTCCCGCCCTCATTGAGCTCGTATCCCAGCGGGGCGAGGGGCATCTCTCTGAGCACGGCGCGGTGGTGGTCGAGACCGGCCCACACACGGGTCGAGCGCCGAATGATAAGTTCGTTGTAAGGGAAGGCGAAAGCGCGAAACACATCGCCTGGGGGAAGGTCAATCTGGAGTATGATCCGGCCGCTTTTGAGCTCCTGCATTCTCAAGTGATTGACTACCTGAGTGAGAGGGAACTCTTCATCCAAGATGCCGCCGCAGGCGCATCCGAGCGCTACCGCATACCCATCCGAGTTGTGAGCGAAAACGCCTGGCACAGCTTGTTTGCACGCAGTATGTTCTTGAGGCTGCCTGAGTCAGAAGCCGTCACGCAGATACCGAAATACACCATCCTGCACGCGCCAAATTTCAAGGCCGATCCTGCGATCCACGGCACAAATTCTGAGGTCTTCATTATTCTAAATATCGAACGCGGGGTCATTCTGATCGGCGGTTCACGTTACGCGGGGGAAATTAAGAAATCGATCTTTACGGTGATGAACTACGAGCTGCCTCTTCAGGGCGTGCTCTCGATGCACTGCTCGGCCAATCAGGGGGAGCATGGCGACGTGGCAATCTTCTTCGGCCTCAGCGGAACGGGGAAGACGACCCTTTCTTCCGATCCGGATCGCAGCATGATTGGGGACGATGAACACGGTTGGAGCGACGAAGGAGTATTCAACTTCGAGGGCGGATGCTACGCGAAGACCATCCGCCTCAGCCCGGAGCATGAACCCATCATCTGGGATGCGACCGAGAAATTCGGTACGGTGCTTGAGAATGTCATCATGGACGATGCGAGTCGAACAGTCGACTTCGATAACGGCAAGCTAACTCAAAACACCAGGGCAGCATATCCGCTGGAGGCCATAGAGAAGCGCGTACTCAACGGTGCTGGAGCGCACCCGGAAAATGTTTTCTTCCTGACCGCAGACGCGTTCGGCGTCATGCCTCCCATTTCCAAACTCACAGCAGATCAGGCTATGTACTACTTCCTGTCTGGCTATACCTCAAAGCTGGCCGGTACTGAAAAAGGCCTAAGCGACGAACCGCAAGCTACCTTTTCAGCATGCTTCGGAGAGCCCTTCTTGCCCTTGCATCCCAGTAAGTACGCTGAATTACTCGGCGAGCGAATCGCGAAGCACAAAGCCTCCGTTTGGCTGGTCAATACTGGATGGACCGGCGGGCCATACGGGGTAGGGGAGCGGATTAATCTGCCCTACACGCGTGCGATGGTGACAGCCGCGCTGGATGGGTCGCTTGCAGATGTGCCCACACGAACCGATGATTTCTTTGGCATGGATGTGCCCGTGAGTTGTTCTGGCGTGCCGGATGAGGTCCTGGATCCACAAGCGACATGGACAGATAAGGAAGCCTACGTCGCTCAGGCGAAGGGCCTCGCAGGAAGGTTTGGCGAGAATTTCGCGAGGTACGAACAGTACGTTACTCCGGAGGTTGCTTCCGCCGGACCCCTCCCATAGGAATGGAGAGCGTTGTTCGGATTGAGCGCCTCACCAAAGTCTATGAGGAAGGCGAAAAGCAACGGGTTGTACTGGATGACCTAAGCGTAGAATTCTCAACCGGTCAGTTCACGACAGTCCGCGGACGTAGCGGAAGCGGCAAGTCAACTCTCCTGAACCTGATCGCCGGCATTGACGAACCGACCCGCGGCCAGGTAATAATCGGAGGCCGAAGTATCAGCCAGATGAGCCCGCGCGAACGGGCTCATTACCGTAGAGACAGCCTTGGCTTTGTCTTTCAGTTCTTCAACCTTATTCCCACTCTGACGGTCCTCGAGAACGTAAGCCTGCCTTCCGAACTTTCCGGCCGAAGTGAGGCAGAATCCCATACACGAGCGGCGCAGCTTCTCGATCAGGTTGGCCTGGGAGGGCGAGAAGCAGATTTTCCCGACCGACTTTCGGGAGGTGAGCAGCAGCGGGTGGCGATTGCTCGTGCTTTGGTGGAGGATCCCGTGCTGGTGCTGGCCGACGAGCCAACTGGAAATCTAGACCGGGTCACGGGAGAAGTTGTGCTGTCCATGCTTGAGGAGTTGATTCGAGAGCGTGGCCTGACGCTAATCCTAGCTACACATAGCCATCGGATCGCGCGATCAGCGGATCAGAAGTGGGCCCTCGTAGATGGGAAGCTTGAGCCGGACGATGAGACCCCTTTTTAGAGCCGGAGTTCGCGATCTCATCCGCAGACCGCTCTTCAGCGGTCTGATGCTCGCCGGCCTGGCACTTGGGGTTTCGGTAGTAGTTGCGATAGATCTGGCCAGCCAGAGCGCAGCGCGGGCCTTCGAGCTGAGCACCGATACGGTCGTGGGCAGAGCCACACACCGTGTGATAGGGGGACCTACAGGAGTGCCTGAAGAACTCTATGCAGAGATTCGCTCAGGATCCGGAATAACCCATGCCGCGCCGGTAGTGGAAGGGCTGGTCTCGGTGTTGGATTTCGAAAAACGGCCCATGCGAATACTCGGCATCGACCTATTTGCGGAGGCGCCCTTTCGTGACAACTTGGGGCCGGAGCTAGCGTTTGATCCCAATTTCCAGCAGTTCTTTACCGAGCCCGGAATGGTGATCATTGGAGAGGAACTTGCGGCTGCCAACCAGCTCGTGCCGGGGACTGAGCTGGCAGTCCAGGTGAATGATCGGATTGAGACGCTCACCATCCTTGGGATCGTGAGTACGTTCGGTTCGAGCGATATCCTTCTCATGGACATTGCCGCCGCACAGGAGCTGCTGGGAGCCACCGGGCGGCTGAGCTGGATCGATCTGATTATCGAAGACCCGACTAGTGTGGAAGAGCTTAGATCGCAGCTCCCCTCCGGTCTAAGCATTATTTCCTCAGGTCAGCAACGAGAAACGGCCGACCAGCTGACCTCCGCATTTCGACTCAACTTGACTGCGCTCAGCCTGCTCGCTCTCGTGGTGGGATTCTTCCTTGTCTACAACACCATGACGTTCTCCGTGCTTAGCCGCCGTTCGGTATTGGGAACGCTCAGGTCTCTAGGCGTCAGTGGAGAACAGATCTTCGCGCAGGTATTGCTTGAGGCGGCGCTGGTGGGGTTGGCAGGTTCGGTGCTGGGGATTCTCCTCGGACTGCTGCTGGCGCAATTCGCGCTCGTTCTCGTTACGCGGACGATCAATGATTTCTACTTTCTGCTAACGGTGCGCGAAGTAACGCTAACGACCCGCATAGCAGTCAAGGCAATTGCGCTTGGAGTAGGCGCAGGCGCCATGGCTTCAATCGTCCCCGCGCTTGAGGCCGCCCGCGTACCGCCCATACAAGTGCTGAGGCGAAGCGAGATCGAAGAAGGAGCCCGAGTTTGGGTACCTCGCATCGGACTGATTGGCCTGGTCTTGACCGCAGCAGGCGGAGCATTGTTCATGTTATCGGACCCATCGCTTGCTCGAACCTTTTTCGGTATTCTGGTTGTCGTTATTGGTCTGGCAATGATGGTTCCACTCGCCACCCAGTTCTTCATGCGGCTGTTTCGACCGCTGTCAAATCGCGTCCATTGGCGGCTGGCAGTCAGAGGAGTGACGAGTCAACTCAGCCGCGCGGGCATTGCAATTGCAGCACTGATGGTTGCATTGTCGGTCACGATCGGCATCGCGTTGATGATCAGCAGCTTTAGGGCGACGGTGGAGAATTGGCTCAATATCACGCTCTACTCGGATATCTACGTCTCCTCTCCCGCCGCCATCGGGAACCGCCCTCAAGCCAGCCTCTCGCCCTCACTCGAAGGTCGGCTTGCGCAATTGGAGGGGGTTGCGACGGTGGAGGCGATTCGAACGGTGCGCATTCAGGGTGAGTTTGGTGAGCTCGACCTCACGGCCGTCGATCCTCGGCGCGTACGGGATGCGGGCATCTATCGGTTTGCGAGCGGAAGCGCGCGTCAAGTATGGGATAGCGTGCGTGAGGGAGCGGTCGTCATCAGTGAGGCCTTGGATTTTAGGAATGACATCGAAAATACCTTGGTGCTGGAGACGGATGCGGGACCAAGGACATTCGAGGTCGTCGGTATTTTCTATGACTATTCGTCGGATCGCGGCACTGTGCTAATGAGCCGCGAGATCTACCTGGAATACTGGGACGACCCCGCGCTCTCTTCTCTGGGGGTCCAAGCTCTCGCCGACGACGGTGTTGACGACCTGGCTGGATCAATCAGAGCCGAACTTGCCGGCACGGGCCTGGCAGTGCAGGATAACCAAGAGATCCGGGAAGAAGCACTGCGCATCTTTGATCGGACCTTCGCAATCACCGAGTCTCTTCGAATTCTGGCGGTTGTGGTCGCCTTCGTCGGCGTACTGAGCGCGCTCCTCGCACTGCAATTAGAGCGCAGGCGCGAGTATGCAACGCTTCAAGCCATCGGACTGGCCCCTGAGGGGCTCGAGAAACTAACTTACATAGAAAGCGCTCTCATGGGACTCTCCGCCTCGCTTCTGGCGTTGCCAGCGGGCTTGCTGCTGGCCCTAATCCTGATCCACGTCATCAATGTTCGCTCTTTTGGCTGGACGATCCAGCTGGCGCCTGCCATTGGCCCCTTCCTGCAAGCCATCCTGGTTGGGGTTGTGGCTTCGCTTGCGGCCGCGGTTTACCCGGTTTCCAGGTTACGCAGGATGCCCATCGCGGCGGCGCTCCGGGGAGAATAGTGATGCGAGTGGCGATCGTCAGCCTCGTAGTAGTGACGGCCCTCGTTGGGTACTTTCTGCTCCCGAGCACGACCGATCCACAGAGCGCTACCTACGAACTGCTTGAGGCGACGGGGCCACCCGGGTTCGAGAAGGTTCGGGGTCCGCAGGAATTCAGCTTCCCTCAGGATCACGGACCGCATCCGGATTACCAGACGGAGTGGTGGTACTACACCGGCAATCTGGTTTCGGAGGGTGGAGAACGCTTCGGCTATCAGCTGACGATCTTCCGCAGAGGCTTGACGCCAGGAGATACGCGTCGGGATTCGGACTTTGCTACGAATCAAATTTACTTCGGGCACTTCGCTTTGACGGATATCGGCCAACGGGAGCATGTAGCGTTTGAGCAATTCGAGCGGGGCTCTGCAGGTTTGGCCGGCGCTACCGGGGATCCGTTTGGCGTGCGCCTGGGCGATTGGAGCATCGAAAGCCTTAACGACACGGGAAGTCAAGTTAGATTAAGCGCCAGCGAAGCCGGTATCGGAATCGATCTCACACTCGCCGCCACTAAGCCGATAGTGGCGCATGGCGAGCGGGGTTACAGTCCAAAGGGAGAGGCCGAAGGCAACGCCTCCTACTATCTCAGCTTCACCGACATGCAAACCCAAGGCACCCTCGAAGTCGGAGACCGCGTGATCGAAGTGAGCGGCTCGAGCTGGTTCGATCATGAGTGGGGTACAAATGCCCTGGGTCCGGAGGCGACTGGGTGGGATTGGTTTGGCTTGCAGCTTGAAGATGGCAGAGAGCTCATGCTCTTCCAGATCCGCACAAAAGATGGCGGGATAGAGAAAGTATCGGGCGGGACGCTGGTTGAGCCGGACGGAGAATCACGGTGGCTGACCGCTGATGAGTTTGAGATCCTACCGATCACAACATGGAAGAGCAGCGCAACGGGCACCACCTATCCGTCAGGATGGGAGATCGCTGTTCCCGAGGCGGGGCTGGAATTAATTGTGGAGCCCTGGGTCAAGGATCAGGAGATGCGGCTTAGCTTCGAGTACTGGGAGGGTGCGGTCAGGGTGAGCGGCACGGTGAACGGTCAAGGATACGTGGAGCTAACCGGTTATTCTGGAAGCATGCAGGGCCTGAACTAGGGCCGCAAGACGATCGTAAGCACCGACCAGACGAACCAGACGAGCTCCCAGCAGCAGCCTTTTTGGCTGCCTCCCCAACTATCGCTTAGCGCGTGATTTGCCGCCACCACGCGCAGGCGCAACCCTCATTACATGCGAGGGGGCAATGGTGCAGGTCGCCGTAGCAAGGGCGACGGAATGGATTTAAGCGTTTTCGGGAGACTACTCTATCGTCATCAAGTAGGAGAGCGGCGCCTCGAGATCAGCCGCAATTGATAAAGTTAGGATTAGAGAAAGAGAAGGAGGATTGAGAGATGGTCTTAGGGCTTACTGGTGAACAATGGAAGGAGGTCGCGACCTCGCTACTGATCGTGCTCGCGACCGCGGTGCTCGTGCGCATACTGCTTGGGTACCTGCTCGACCGAGTTTTCAGGCGAGTGCTTAAAGAACGGGGTAAGGCGATCAGCCGCACACTGATCAAACCGATTCGGGGCCCGCTCAACATACTGGCAGTGCTGATCGCGCTCGATATCGCCATTCTTCGGCTGGACATCCCCTTCATCGCCGAGCAGAGTGCATCGATCCGGAGCATCTTTTTCGTGCTCTACCTGCTGACCGGATTCTTGATCACTTGGAAACTCATTGGAAGCCTCGCGGCATGGTACGCGGCAGACATCGCGCCGCGCACAGAGTCAAAGTTGGACGACCAGCTGATTCCCTTCGGCAGGCGAGTGATCTTGATCGTTTTGAGCATCGTGGTGCTCATCGCCCTCTTGAGTCGCTTTGAAGTAAACGTGAGTGGACTCGTCGCCACACTCGGTATTGGTTCACTGGCAATTGCCCTCGCTGCGCAAGAAACGCTGGCGGACACGATCAGTGGCTTTGTGATCATGATCGATCAACCGTTTCGGATCGGCGATCGCATCGAAATCCAAGCTCTCGACACATGGGGAGATGTGATGGATATCGGCCTGCGCAGCTCACGCGTCCGGACCCGCGATAACCGAATGGTGATCGTCCCCAATTCGGTGATGGCCAAGAGCCTGCTCGTCAACTACTCTTATCCCGACACCACATATCGCATACAGATCGAACTTCCGATCAGCTACGGAACGAATGTGGATCTGGCGAAGGAGACCATCATCGAGGCCGTGCGGCACGTCGAGGGAGTGGAGCCGGATCGGAAGGTGGAGGCGCTGTTTCTGCATTTTGGCGACGCGGGGATGATCTTCAGGGTGCGCTGGTGGCTTGATTCATTCGTGGACACGCGACGAATGTTCGACCGGGTCAACAGCGCCATCGTTCGGGCGCTGGATAAGGCGAATATTGAAGTCCCCTATCCTGTGCAAGACCTCAATCACAAGATAGGGGACACCGAGCTGCGCAAACTGGTGGCTGCGTTTCGGGAGGTCGGCTAGCCGCCTCGGCCTGCGCCAGATAATCTGCGATCAAGATCAAACGCGGCACTGATCAGTGCCAGGTGGGTAAACGCCTGGGGAAAGTTGCCCAAATGCTCACCGTGCGGACCGAGCTCCTCGGCGTAGAGCTCGACATGATTGGCGTAGCCGAGGAGCTTCTCAAATATGAAGCGCGCCTTGTCGACATCGCCGGTGCGACCCAGTGCCTCTACATACCAGAAAGATGCGATGCCAAAGGTGCCTTCCATTCCCGCAAGCCCATCGGCCGCGGCTTCTTCGATCTTGTATCGGTAGACGAGTGAATCGTCAACCAGATCCTGCTCGATGGCGCGCATAGTGGAGAGCCAGCGTGGATCGGTGGGGCTGATGAAGCGCACGAGCGGCATGAGCAATGTTGAGGCGTCCACTGCCTTAGTGCCCTTGTGCTGAACGAAAGTCGCACGATCCGGATCCCAGAAATTGGCGTAAATGTCCCGATAGATGGCATTGCGCGCCGCGTACCATTCGTCCAGTGGCGCCGGGAAGGAGCGCTTGAGGGCCAGGCGGATAGCCCGATCAATGGCCACCCACGCCATCAGGCGCGAGTAGGAGAATTCCTGCTGACCGCCGCGGACTTCCCAGATTCCCTCGTCTGGCCGCTGCCAATTATCCACCACCCAATTTGTCAACCTCGATAAGTTCACCCATAAGTCGTGGTGGATCGGTTCGCCATACTTGTTGAACAGGTAAACCGAGTCCATGAGTTCGCCATAGATGTCCATTTGAAACTGGTCGTAGGCCCCATTTCCGATACGCACTGGCGAAGAGCCCCGGTACCCTTCCAGGTGGTTCAGGGTCTGTTCGGTCAGATCCTTGCGACCGTCGATCCCGTACATGATCTGCAGCGAGCCATCGGGATTGAGCTCCGAGACGCGGTCTTCCACCCAATGCATGAATGCTCCAGCCTCGTCCACGCACCCTAGCCGCATCAGGGCATACACCGTGAATGAGGCATCCCGGATCCAGGTGTAGCGATAGTCCCAGTTGCGCTCTCCCCCGATCTCTTCGGGCAGGCCAAAGGTGGGTGCCGCGACTACCGAACCGTAGTCGGCAGAAGTCAGTAATTTGAGTGTGATGGCAGAGCGGTGAACCGTCTCGCGCCAGCGACCCTGGTAGGTGGTGCGGCCGACCCAGTTGTGCCAGTAGTCCAGAGTCTGCTTGAAGGCCTCCGGAATGAAGGAGGGGCTGGAAGAAGGCGACGAAGCTCCAACCTTTTCGAGCACAAATGCCGCCGTTTGGCCGGTGCCCAGCGTGAATTCACCGAATACGGCGCCGTCCTCGGTGACATTCAACGGTACATCCGTCCGCAGGCGGAGTGTCATTGAATCGGATTTGAACAGCACCGCCCCATCCTGGATCTCAACCTGGTGCGTATCTCGTGCGTAATTGAAGCGCGGCTCACATCGAATCTCATAGCGCACCTCGCCGCGCACAGTCTTGGCCCGTCTGATGAGTGCGTGAGAATCAATCCCTTCGCCCATGGGCATGAAATCCGACACCTCAGCCACCCCTTCCTCGGATAGGAATCGCGAGAGCAAGACAGAAGTGTCTGGCACATACAGTTGCCTCTGCCGCACCTTCTCCAGCATCGGCCGGATCAAGAACCTGCCCCCCTTCTTGTCATCCAACAGAGCGGCAAAGATGGTGGGCGAGTCAAAGCGCGGATGGCACATAAAGTCGATGGACCCATCCTTACCGACTAGAGCAGCAGTGTGCATATTGCCAATCAAAGCGTAGTTCTCAATCGGCGAATAAGGCATAGATTTTCTCCATAAATGGATACTTCCGAAGCCCGCTGCGGACTCCGGAAGAGGCGGTTTGTAGGCCGAGGAAGGTGATTTCCGTCCCCGCGAATGGGTGGCAGTCGGGGCGGGCGGATTTGAACCGCCGACCTCACGGACCCGAACCGTGCGCTCTACCGGGCTGAGCCACGCCCCGTCTTCGGTGCGGAGTATACCTTAGGTGGTCGTCGCGGGAATAATGGTCCGGCCACGCCGGCGAATCATAGATTGCGCTGAAGATGAGCCGGGGCTAGTAGGTCGTGAAGACCTTGGAGGCGGCTTCGGCTCGCTCTTCCGTTATGGGCAGCATGAAGCAGAAAAGGCTCCCAACCCCTTCTTTGCTCTCACACCAGATCTGACCATGGTGCATCTCCACCATGGCCTTGGCGATGGAGAGACCCAGCCCCATCCCGCCATGCTTGCGCGTGAGGTGCGATTCGACCTGGTAGAACCGTTCGAACACTCGATCGATATCTCTTTCGGGGATCCCGATCCCAGAGTCGACAACGAAGACACGCACATAGTCGTCGGATGCTTCCGCTTTGACACCTACTTCCCCGCCTTTGTCAGTGAAGATGAGCGAGTTGCGGATCAGGTTAGTTAGTACGATCTCAATTTTTTCCCGGTCTCCCTCAACCATGAGGTTGTCGGCACTTGGCACATCGGCACCCAGGTCAATTTTCTTTTCCTTCGCCAGTTCTCCAAATCGGCCCACAACGGAGATGACCAGCTCGCTGGCCGAGAAGGGTTGATGACTTACACGAGATTGACCTTCCTCCTGGTGAGAGATGCGCGCCAGGTCCTCCACAATTGCCTTTAGGCGCTCCGCGCTGCGAATGATGACCTCAATCTGATCCTGGTGCTGCTGCTCCACCAGTTCCGTGAGGAAAGTGGCGTGGCCGAGTATCAGCCCCAGCGGCGTTCGAAGTTCGTGGGAGGCGATGGCAATAAAATCTGATTTCATGCGATCCAGGCGCACTAATTCCTGGTTCGCGTCCTGAAGCTTGGCCATCAACCGGGCATTCTCGATCGCGATGGCGGCCTGCGCCGCCAGCGTTTCCAAGGAAGCCTGATCGGCGCCGGTATAATTGGCCTCGCCCAGCTTATTGACTGCCTCGAGCACCCCGATGGGCTCCTGCTTGATCATCAGCGGCACCGCAAGAATGGAGCGAGTCTTGAACCGAATTAGCCGATCGACCTCGCGGTAGATACGGTGATCAGCCATGGCGTCATTGATAATCAGCGGCGCAGCGGATTGGAACACCATGCCGGCGACGCTCGAATCAACGGGCACGTGGATTTGCTTAATGCCCTCGCCTTGAATCTCCGGAACGGCTTCGAAGACCAGGTCGCCCGAAGCGGGATCATGAAGCAGGATCGAGGCCGCCTCGCTGTCCGTGATTTCAGCGGCGACCTCCACAATGGATTGAAGCAGCGAGGGCAGATCGAGATTTGAGGTCAGCCCGCGACTGATTTCTAACAGACGCTCAAGCCGCTGAGCCTGATCTAAGATGATCGGTTTGTCCATCATATGGGACCTAACGCGCGATTTTAGCACAGGCACCCTTCCGGCCAAACTAGGAAGACAGTTTTCCCGAGAGGCAGGCAATTGAAGGCCATTCGGCTGCATAAACCTGGACCCATTGAAGGCAACCCCCTGCGGCCTGAGGAGGTGGCAGATCCGCAGCCTCTCGAGGGGCAACTGGTGCTTAAGGTGCTTGCAAGTGGAATCTGCCATACCGATCTACATGTCATCGAGGGCGACCTCCATCCCCCTCGACTCCCGTTGACGCCCGGGCATCAGGTGGTTGGTGAAGTCATCGCTATCGGGGCAGGGGTCCAGGGCTGGACCATCGGCGAACGAGCAGGCGTTCCCTGGCTGCACAGCGCCTGCAATACTTGCGATCATTGCTTGCGCGGTGAAGAGAACCTCTGCCGCGCGGCAGAATTCACTGGATTCCATGTGGATGGCGGCTACGCGGAAGCCATCCTGGCTCAAGCCAAATATGCGTTGAAGGTCCCGCAGGCGATTCGAGATGAGGATTTGGCGCCCCTGCTGTGCGCCGGAATCGTCGGCTATCGTTCGCTGCACAAAGCGGATCTGCAGCCGGGGGAGCGGTTGGGATTAGTTGGCTTCGGTGCCAGCGCCCACCTGGTGATCCAGGTTGCAGTGCACTGGGGCCACGAGGTGTATGTCTTCACGCGCAGTAAGGGCCATCAAGCATTGGCCAGGCAACTCGGAGCCACATGGGTCGGCGATGCGGAGGACGAAGCTCCTGCATCGCTAGACCGGGCCATTATCTTTGCCCCGCTTGGCCGATTAGTGCCGATCATGCTTCCAAAGCTTCGCCCCGGAGGCACGCTGGCCCTCAATGCCATTCACATGACACCGATCCCCGAGTTTCCTTACCGCCTCATCTGGGAAGAGCGTACCCTGAGAAGCGTCGCGAACGCCACTTATCAAGACGGTGTCGAGTTCTTGGAGCTCGCGGCCGAGATACCCGTTCGCGCCCGCATCGAGCGATACGCATTGGAGCAGGCAAACGAGGCGCTAATGGATATGAAGGAAAGCAGAATCGACGGCGCGGGGGTGCTCATTCCGTGATCCGATTTGGCACCTCCGGTTTCTCCTACGAGGATTGGATCGGCCCGGTTTATCCGAAAGACCTGCCAAAGTGGCAATGGCTCTCGTTCTACTCGCAAGAGTTCGATACGGTGGAGCTAAACGTGACCTACTATCGGGTACCTCCCGCCAAGACTGTGGCGGGCTGGGTCGAGCGCACTCCGCAGGGCTTCCTGTTCTCGGTTAAGGCCAATAAATCCTTGACGCATGAGCGAAAGGAGCCTGACTTCGAGGCATTTCGGGAAGGAATCGAGCCGCTAGCACGCTCCGGAAAACTTGCTTCTGTCCTGGCACAGTTCCCCTTCTCTTTCCATCCCACGCCGGACAACCTCGACTACTTGCGCCTGCTGCGCAATGGTCTGTCAGACATCCCGACTGTTATCGAATTCCGCGATCATGCCTGGGTGTCGGAGGAGACGTTCGCCCTGCTTGAGTCGCTTGATTTTGGCTATTGTGCCGTCGACGAGCCGCGGCTGCGGGGATTGATGCCACCCGTGGCACGCGCGAGCGGGCCGGTATCCTATGTGCGCTTCCACGGCCGAAACGCCGAAAAATGGTGGAAGCACGAGCATGCGTGGGAGCGATATGACTACACATACTCCGAAGAAGAGTTAGAGGAGTGGATTCCGAAGATCCTGGATCTTGAATCGGAGGATGCGCTCGTGTTGGTTTATGCCAACAATCACTTTCGCGGTCAGAGCATCGATACCATTCGAAAACTGCGCCAGATGCTCGGGGAAGCTCATTAGCGTCCAAGGGTTTGGTGCCTGCGGAGGCCGTTGGTATAATCGCCAAGATCCCCATAAAGCGTGACCCATGTCCGGACATTCTAAATGGTCGACTATCAAGCGAAAGAAAGCCGCCACGGATGCCAAGCGCGGCAATCTCTTCACGCGGCTGGCGCGTGAGATCGCGGTGGCCGCGCGTGAGGGGGGAGGGGACCCAGAAATAAATGTGGCCCTGCGCCTGGCGGTGGATCGTGCGAAATCAAGCAACATGCCAAAGGATATTATTGAGCGCGCTATCCGTCGCGGCACGGGTGAAGACAAGGAAGGAGCCAATTTCGAGCAGATCATGTATGAAGGCTATGCATCGCATGGCGTGGCCCTCATGATCGAGGTCGTCACGGACAATCGGAACCGTACTGTAGCCGATCTCAGACACCAGCTGATGAAGGCGGGCGGCAACCTGGCCGATGCAGGCGCGGTTTCCTGGCAGTTCGTGCGCTCGGCGTACTTTGTGATACCGTCTGGCTCCGCGGATCCAGAGTCGATCTTCGAGGCTACGGTCGAGGCGGGAGCGGAGGACGTCATCCTTGGCGAGGAGGACATCGAGATCATCGCGCCGGTCGAGGCATACAAGGCCATCAGTGATGCACTGGTATCCATGGAAGTGAGAGCTACCGACGCCAGCCTGCGGATGATCCCGACTTCGGTCGTGAGTCTGCCCGCGGGAGAATCGCTACAGGTCATGCGCATGATTGAGAATATGGAAGATCTGGACGATGTCCAAAGCGTATTCTCAAACCTTGACGTCACAGAAGAGGCCGTTGCGCTTCTGGAAACCGCGTAGGAGCTTGAGCACCTGCTGGTCATCGGCATAGATCCCGGGATCGCTCGAACCGGGTACGGGATTGTAGAACAGGGGAGGGACGGGTCTCTCACTGCAGTCGAGTACGGAGTCATTGAAACTTCGGCGGATAGCCCGCAGGCCACGCGGCTGCTCGAAATCTCAAATCAGCTCTCGCAGCTCCTGACTCTCCACCGTCCCGATAGCTCGGCGGTGGAGAAACTCTTTGTGCGCGAGCACGTAAACACTGCGCTCAGCGTCGGCCAGGCCTCCGGCGTAGCTATGCTGACGCTGGCGGAGGCGCAGCTAGAAGTGCGCGAGTACGCTCCGCTGGCGGTCAAGCAGGCCATCTGTGGCTACGGTGGAGCCGATAAATCCCAGGTGCAGGAGATGGTGAAGATCTTACTGGGATTGGAGGCGAGACCGCAGCCGGATGATGCAGCAGACGCGTTGGCGGTTGCCATCTGTCACATTCACACTGAGAGCACTCATCAGAGGCTTTCAGAGGCTTGAAGATCGCTGATCGCGATCCATGATCACGTCGCTTCGGGGCATTCTCCAGAGGGTTGGTGAGCAGGACCTGACGCTCGAGGTCGGGGGAGTCGGCCTGCAGGTGGCCGTGACGAGTACCGTACTGGATAGCGCGCCCTCGATCGGGAGATCGATCTACATCGAAACTTACCTGGTTGTCAGGCAGGATGCACTGCTCCTTTACGGTTTTAGCAGCCAGGAAGAGCGTGAGGTGTTCCTGGAGCTCTTGAAAGTGACGGGAGTGGGCCCAAGACTGGCGCTCGCTACCCTATCCACCCTATCAGTAGACACGCTGCGGCTGGCGGTGGCGAACAATCAGCCGGAAGCGTTAGTTCGTGTGCCCGGGATTGGGAAGAAAACCGCCGAGCGCATCGTATTTCATTTGAAAGATCGAATTGCATTGGCTCCGACTACCGATTTCGCTCCAACGGAGATAGACGAGGAGGTCGTATCTGTGCTTACTGCGCTGGGCTACAGTCCGGTGGAGGCCCAATCGGCGGTTCATTCGTTAGGACCGGAAACACCCGACGCAGTCGAGGAGCGGGTGAAGCTGGCTCTGCAATACTTCGCGAAACCCTAGGATAAACAAATTGAGAACTGGAAACTATGCGACTTGAACCTTGGACCGAAGACCCAATATGATGTTTGACGACCGACGGATCACATTCATTGGCCCGGGCGTGATGGCAGAAGCGATGGTGGCATCATTGACTGAGCGTGGAGGTCTGCCCGGGGAGCGGGTGATGATGAGCGGGCCTCGGCCTCATCGATTGGAGCGCCTGCACGAAAAGTATGGCGCCGAGACCACTACCGAGAACCGCAAGGCGGTGGAGGGCGCTTCAGTTGTCGTGCTCACAGTAAAGCCCCAATCGCTTGCGGAAGTCCTGGACGACCTTCAATCCAGTATTCCTCAGCAGGCGCTGGTGGTTTCGATTGTGGCTGGCGCTAACCTGTCAACCGTCGCAGACGGTCTCAAGCATCCGGCAGTCGTGCGTGCTATGCCCAATACGCCTGGACAGGTGGGGGCAGGCATCACCGTATGGACCAAGACCTCTGCAGTTTCCGACAAACAAAGCGAGCACGCGGTGGATTTGCTGAGAGCACTGGGCAAAGAGATCGAGGTGGAAGAGGAGGACTACCTTAATATGGCGACCGCCCTCTCCGGCACCGGTCCAACCTATGTGTTCTTGTTCATGGAGGCCATGATCGACGCTGGCGTCCATATGGGATTCCCGCGCAGGATCGCGGAGGAGCTCGTGGTGGAGACGATCCGTGGCTCGCTGAAATATTACGAGCACTCTGCAAGTCATCCAGCTAGGCTGCGTAATCAGGTCACATCGCCGGGCGGAACCTCGGCCGAGGCGATTTATTACCTCGAGAAGGCAGGGTTCAGAACTGGGTTGGCACGCGCCATCTGGGCCGCATACGAACGCTCCGTTGATTTAGGCGAGGGAAAGAGGCGCGGACGGAACAGTTCCTAAGTTCCTAGACCCGCGTCCAGAGTGCTTTTCGGATCCAAAGTCTTCGAAAGTTCTCTTGTCAGGGCCGGAGGTCGAAGGCCCGTTTGTGAACGTGTGGACAAACAGGAGTCGAGATGGTAGAACAGCGTGGGAGGCGCGATGTCCGAATTTGTAGAAAACATCTTCTCTGATCTGCAAAAGCAGGTCGACGAATTCTCATCCGCAGTTGAACGCAAGGATGTGGGGACGACGGTCGAAGCCGGCGATGGCATCGCCCGCGTCTCTGGTTTGGCGGATGTTTCGGCACAGGAACTTGTACGGTTCGAGAATGGCGTAATGGGTATCGCCTTCAATCTCGAAACCGATTCGGTTGGCGTCATCATCATGGGTGAGTATTCCGAGATCGAGGAGGGGATGACGGTTTATTCCACCGGCCGTATCGCTTCGGTGCCGGTCGGGGAGGGGATGATCGGGCGTGTCGTCAACGCACTGGGCGAACCGGTCGACGGCAAAGGCCCCATCCAATCCGAAACATATCAACCGATCGAACGGATCGCACCAGGCGTTGTCGAGCGCCGAGACGTCGACACGCCCGTGCAGACGGGAATCAAGGCCATCGACTCGATGATCCCAATCGGACGCGGACAGCGCGAATTGATCATCGGGGATCGTCAGACAGGAAAGACCGCGCTGGCCATCGATACCATCCTCAATCAGCGCGGCAAAGACCTGATCTGTATTTATGTGGCCATCGGTCAGAAGCGGGCAGCTGTCGCAAGGACCGTTGGGCTCCTGGAGCGATTTGGGGCAAAGGAGCACACCGTGGTGGTTATGGCCGCTGCAGACGATCCGGCCGCGCTCCAGTACATCGCTCCGTATAGTGGTTGTGCCATCGGCGAATTCTTCGCTGAACGAGGCCGCGATGCACTGATCGTATACGACGATCTTTCAAAGCACGCCTGGGCCTACCGGCAGGTTTCGCTGCTGCTGCGGCGACCTCCGGGTCGGGAGGCATACCCTGGCGATGTGTTTTATCTCCACAGTCGCCTGCTCGAGCGGGCGGTGCGCATGGCGGATCGCTTTGTAATCGTGCCGGCCGAGGCCGAGGATGAGGAGCAGGCAGTAAATGGAAAGGTGTATGACGGACCTCTCTCTCTGCATGAGGCCGAACAGGATCTGGAGGCCATGGATGATGCTTCCAAGTACAAGATTACGAAGGTCGAGGGCTCTGGGGGTTCGCTCACCGCACTACCGATCATTGAAACTCTTCTGGGCGACGTCTCCGCCTATATACCCACCAACGTGATCTCAATTACCGACGGGCAGATCTATCTGGAAAGCGATCTCTTCAACGCAGGAATTCGACCCGGAATCAACGTCGGGCTATCGGTTTCGAGGGTGGGCGGGGACGCTCAGGCCAAGGCTATGAAGCAAGTGGCGGGTGGTTTGCGGCTCGATATGGCGGCCTATCGTGATGTCGCAGCGTTCGCGCAATTTGGCTCGGATCTGGATAAGGCCACGCAATCCCAGCTGGCCCGAGGGCAGCGCCTGCAGGAGATTCTCAAGCAGCCCCAATACGTTCCCCAGGAGCTGGAGGAAGAGGTGGTCACGATCTTTGCTGGAACGCGCGGCTATGCGGATGAAGTGCCGGTGGATAAGATGAGAGATTGGGAGGCTGATCTGCTTCGGCATGTGGAGTCCTCGCACAGCGACCTGCTGCGGGATATCGCCGAAGAGAGGGCGATATCACCTGAAACTGAGACGCGGTTAGAGGAAGTGATCCAAAACTTTAATCGGGGCTGGGTTCCAGACTAGAACATGGCAACTGCTCGCGAGGTACGGCTTCGTATTCGCAGCGTCAAGAACATTGCCCAGGTGACGCGCGCCTTGCAGACCATCAGTGCGAGCCGGGTGCGAAAGGCACAAGAGGCCGTGCTCCGTTCACGCCCATACGCCCACAAGGCACTCGAGATTCTGCATCACCTCTCGGCGATCCCTGAGGGAGAGCACGTCCATCCGCTGCTCGCGAAATCCCCTCAGGAACGGCGATCGCTCGTGATTCTGATCAGCAGCGACCGTGGTTTGGCCGGGGCCTACAACTCGAACGTTCTCAGATTTGCGTTGGAACGCTTCAACGCGGATGAGAGCTTCCTTTCCATCGGGCGTAAGGGACGCGATGTCTTGGTCCGGCTCGGAAAGAACCTGGTGGGTGAATTTAGCAATCTGCCGGCGGAGCCGTCATTTACGGATGTGTCGGCAATTGGCAAGCTCGCTATCGAGGAGTTTCAAAAAGAGGATTTCGACCGGGTTTACCTTGTGTACACAGATTACATCAATCTGCTTCGTCAGCAGCCGACAATCACGCATTTTCTCCCTCTGGAGCTTGAGGAGGTTGAGGATCCGGTCGCTGGCGACGGTAGTCCGCCGGCCAGCTACATTTATGAACCCGGCCAACGCGAATTGATCGATCTGGTCCTTGTCCGCTTCATCCAGCTGCAGCTCTATGAAGCGGTGTTGGAGTCGTTTGCCAGTGAGCATGCAGCTCGCATGGTGGCCATGCAAAATGCCTCCGATAACGCCTTGGATCTCTCCGCGGCATTGACGCTCGAATACAACAAGGCTCGCCAATTGTCCGTCACCAGCGAAATGCTGGATATCGTGGGTGGTGCAGAAGCGCTTGTGGGCAACTCGTGATCGCGCGTGATCGCCAGATTGCCTGCAATCG